>Ga0233437_1000385_pt1 | contig 103790 bp, 94 predicted proteins | sample SI_122_August201_FD_182714 | JGI IMG/M metagenome (GOLD analysis project Ga0233437, IMG submission 182714) | Seawater microbial communities from Saanich Inlet, British Columbia, Canada - SI_122_August2016_200_MG | ecosystem: Environmental > Aquatic > Marine > Inlet | place: Canada: British... | reverse complement strand
ACCTTTTGGTGGTAAACAAATACTTGGATCCAATGAATTCAGTATGTTATAAGAATTTTGAGCCCTGGATTTCAGGCAAACTGTTCAAGAAGAGTCTGAGTAAATTAGGGAGCGTTTCATCAAACAGCATGAAGGAGGATAACGACAATGACCCCTCAAGCGGAAAAACCCATGGAAAGCCCTGAGTATCTTCGAATGAGCCTTGCTGCGGCCATGACACTCGGTTTCAAAAAGGGGCTGTTTTACCGAAATGCAAAACTCTACTGCATCAATCTCCTGCTGACTTACACCGCCGGATGTTCGGCCCGATGTGCTTATTGCGGCCTTTCCAAAAAACGTACCGGTACCTACAGAGAAAAAAGTTTTATCCGGGTGACCTGGCCCACCTACCGCCTTGATGACATTATCGCCCGTATCGCCCAGCGAAAAGATCGGGTCAAACGGATCTGCATTTCGATGATCACCAACAGGATGGCCATAAAAGACACAAAGTATGTCTGCAAACGGCTGAGATCGGAATTCGATATTCCGGTCTCACTGCTTATCTCTCCCACGATTCTTAATGCCGGCGACCTTGCCGAATTCAAATCGACGGGAGCCGATAAAATCGGTGTTGCCGTAGATCTGGCAACACCGGATCTCTTTGATAAATTCCGGGGGACCGGTGTGGGCGGCCCCCATAAATGGGAGACATACTGGCGTTGTTTTGAGAATGCCGTCTCTATTTTCGGAAAGGGCAATGCCGGCACCCATCTGATGGTCGGCATGGGAGAGACAGAAGAGGAGATGTGCCAGGTGATTCAGCGGACAAGGGATCTCGGCGGCCATACGCACCTGTTTTCCTATTTTCCCGAAGAGGGTTCGGCCATGGACGGTTATCAACCGCCCGGTATGGATCAGTATCGTCGGGTTCAACTGGCACAGTATCTTATCGACCAGGATATCAGCCGCGCGGACCGGTTTGACTATCGTTCCGATGGGGGTATTGTCGGTTTTGGAATATCACAGAATCGATTGGATGCCGTCATCGATACGGGGGCACCTTTTCGGACAACCGGTTGCACCGGGTACGACGGCCAGGTCGCCTGCAATCGCCCTTACGGCAATTCCCGCCCGGGACCGGATATTAGAAACTATCCGTTTCCTCCGGATACCGAAGATATTTGCCGCATCCGGAGGCAAATGACTGACAGTTAACCTAAAAGGGCTCAAAAAACCACCTTCATATAGACGCTTTGAAAAGTGACTACTCGCACCCGCGGAGCGGGTGGCCTCAGGAAGACCCCTCAAAGGGGTCTAAAAACATAGCTTTTATACAAATTTCTACCTCTATATCAAGGATGCTTCAGCTAAAACAAAAAAGCCATGAACGTCGAACATCCAACGCCCAACGTCGAATTTTGAATAAGGTATGCTATCTATTTCAATAAAATGGCCGAGCGGAGCGAGTTCATTATTCGATGTTCAACGTTCAGTGTTCGATGTTGGATGTTCAAAAAATAAACGCTACTCCGCCACTTTCGCGTGTTTTTTATTCTCGCCGGAACGGTAGAACCTGCCCGAGTCCACCACTAAAAGTGGTGGCTTAACATCGGAGTTATATGTTCCCCACTGAGATTTGATCGGCATATAGCTGTTATTCAGCTTTTTACTTGACACTAGGAAACCGTTTTGGTATCGAATTTTAGTAAGGGAAATGGGTTTCATCAATTTCATAGCAGGTAAGAATTTAGGGTTTTGGGGAGTATTTTTCTTCCCCAATCGAAATAAGCGATCCGCTTGTTTCTTATATGGGAATGGGCGTTCTTTTTTCTGCGCTTTCTTTTGCCGCGGAAAGATCTTGGCGACCTGTTTCAATTTATTTAATTCCTAATTCATTATGGAGGTATGGTATGAGCAACGAGATTAAAGAAGCATCCAAAAAGATGTCGCGACGTAAGTTTCTCTCCACCACAGTGGTTGCCGGCGCTGCAGCGACTGCGGCTCCTGCAATCTTCAACATCAAAACGGCAAAGGCCAAGGGAACCACCTGGAAGGTACAGACCTCCTGGCCCGGCGGCATCGGTCTCGAAATCTTCAAGGGATGGTGTAACTCCATCGTCGAGAAGACCGGCGGCGAGCTCGCATTCAAGGGTTTTGGCGCAAAGGATGTTGTGGGTGACTTCCAGCTGTACGACGCTGTAAAAAACGGGGTCATCCAGGCCATGAACCCGTTTACTCTTTACTGGGCGGGCCGGATGCCTGCATCGGTGTTCTTGAGCTCCTACCCCCTCGGCCTGAGGCAAAACGCTGAATGGGATGTTTTCTATTATGGTTTGGGCGGTTTGCAAATCGCCCGGGAATTGTTCGCCAAAGACAATATGTACTATGTGGGTCCCATCCACCACGGTCCCAACATCATTCACTCCAAGGTGCCCATCCGGTCCATCGATGACTTCAAGGGCCGCAAAATGAGGGTGCCCGGCGGAATGGTATCCGAGCTTTTCATGAAAGCCGGCGCCCGGACCACCCTGCTGCCCGGCAGCGAGATCTTCCCGGCACTTGAAAAAGGCACCATCGATGTCGCCGACTATGTGGGCCCGGCCGTCAACTACGCCCTCGGCTTCCATCAGGTCACCAAGTACATCTCCATGGGGCCTGCCGGGTTCATGTCCATCTATCAGCCCGTCGACTTGATGGACCTGACCGTGGGTATGAAAGCATGGAATTCGATTTCCAAGGAGATGAAGCAGTTTGTGGAAATGGAAGTCCAGAGCTACTCCATCGAGCATTATGCCAAGATCCAGAAAGCCGACCAGGAAGCCTGGAAGGGTTTTGAAAAAGCCGGTTCCGTGGTCACACGGCTGAGCGAGGAAGATGTTGTAAAATTCACCGACCTGGCCATACCGCTCTGGTTCAACTGGGCCAACAAGAGCAAGAGTGCCGCAAAGATCTTCAAGATCCAGCTCGACTACATGATGTCCGGCAGTCTGGGTTACGTCACCCCGGATATGATCAAGGGCCAGAAGCTGAAATACAGCTAAGATCTCCCGGAGGAACCGCCGTTTAAGGCGGTTCCTCTTTTTTTGTACCTTCAGCGCCTCGGCTTCAATCTCAAGCATCAGACAAATTTCTGTTTTTATATGCAAATTCTCAATATGCCGGATGAATGTTTTTTAATTCTTTTTTCACAGCTAGGAATATAATATGCCAACAATCGATTTTGTTTTACCTCACTGGATGTACTGGCTCGGATTAATTTTTATCCCGCTTATGGCCATGTATATCGTTCGGAAACAGAGGGGAAAAGAAGTGGACGGTGGTGTCACAAAGCCTATTGCGTATCTGTTTTTGGTGAGTGCGGGCTTTGTGGGGATCCATCGGCTGTATCTTAAAAACGCCCTGGGGCTTGTCTACATCCCTGTTTTCATCCTTCTTTTGATATCCAATTTTCAAGTCAGACAGAGCAACAACCTGGTGTCAAAGGCAAGAGAAGTAATGAGCATCGTGGATTTTGATCTTGAGCGGGCTCAGAAAACAGTCAAAAAAACACAGGCTGAACTGGCAGAAGCCAAGACTTCGACAGACCCGTCTGTCGATAAAGCGGAACTTGAAAAAGACATAAAAGCCGCTCAGGATAAGCTGAAAAAAGCTGAGCAGGAAATGGCTGCAGGAATAGTTCAGCATGCTGCTGCCCAGGGCCGACATGACAGATGGTTTATGTTTACGAGCATCATTGCCGTGGCCCTGCTGTTGATGATGCTGTACGATGCATTCAAACTGCCCGGGCTGGTTGCCGCATGCGCGGCCAAAGAGGCCGGTGATGCCGGGTCCGATATCGAGAAGCCCCGCATGCCTGAGCATGAGCCCGGAACCGGTGGCGCCCCCCAAATACAAATTGAGAACAAATTTTTTCACGCCATTGACAAGATAAACGGATATGTGGGGGAATTTGTCTGCTTCTGGGCCATTATCGCGGTCTTTGTCTATTACTATGAAGTGCTGGCCCGCTATATGTTCAACTCTCCTACCAACTGGGCACATGAAGGCATGTTTCTGATGTTCGGCATGCAGTATGTGCTGGCAGCCGGATTCACCAATCGGGATGACGCTCATGTCCGTGTGGACGTCATCTACAAATTTTTCCCGGAACGTCTCAAGGGTCTGACCGATGTGTTTACGTCGATTTTCTTCTTTATATTCGCCTTTGCCCTGTTGTGGACAGGCTGGGTGTTCGCCTTTGATTCCATGTCCGTATGGGAGGTCTCCTTTACCGAGTGGGCGATTCAGTACTGGCCGGTTAAACTGGCCCTTCCCCTGGGAGCGGTCCTGCTCACCCTGGATGGTATCACCAGATTAATCAAAGATATATACGTTTTGGCTGGAAAGAGGGTATAAACTATGGGTTTAGAAATCAGTATCGGTTGGCTCACAATCTACATGTTCGGTTCATTGGTGTTTTTGCTCCTGATGGGCCTGCCGCTTGCATTTGTAACCGGCGGACTGGGAGTGGTGTTCCTTTATTTGTTCGGAGACGCGCAGATGCTTCACATCCTCCCGTCTCGTATCTTTCCCTTTATGACCGATTATCAACTTTCGGCCATCCCCCTGTTTATCTTCATGGCATCCGTTTTGGCGGCGGCAGGACTCATCGAGGAACTCTTCGATGTGGTTTACCAGTGCCTGGGCGGCCTGAGGGGGGGGCTTGCCACAGCCACCATTATCGCCTCCACCATCCTGGCGGCCATGGTGGGTGTAATCGGAGCTGCAGAGGTCACCATGGGGATCATCGCGCTTCCGGCCATGCTCAAACGCAAGTACGATCCGATCATGGCATGCGGGTCGATTCTGGCAGGGGGAACCCTCGGTATTTTGATCCCGCCTTCGATTCTGGCCATCCTCTTTGCAGTGGTGGCGCAACAGTCTGTGGGTGAACTGTTTATCGGTGCCTTCTTTCCGGGATTCCTGCTCTCGGGGATGTACATTGCGTACTGTACCGTCCGAAGCTACATCAATCCGACCTTCGGCCCGGCCATTCCAAAGGAAGAACGGATCAGTTTCAAGCAAAAGCTGATGCTGCTCAAAGGTATCATTGCACCGATCATTCTGGTCGGGCTGGTTCTGGGTGTCATTTTCACCGGTATTGCAACACCGGTCGAGGCGGCCGGTATCGGTACCTTCGGTGCACTCTGTGTGGCCGGTCTCTCAAGAAAGCTCTCCTGGACCAATATCCATCAAGCGGCCATTACCACGCTGAAGGCATCCACCATGGTGCTCTGGATTATGTTCGGTGCCAGCATCTTCGTGGGTTTTTACATTGTAAACGGCGGGCAGGAATTCGTCACACAATCTCTTCTGGGAACAGGATTCGGACCATACGGAATCCTGATTATCATGATGATCCTTCTGGTTCTTCTCGGCATGTTCCTGGACTGGGTGGGGATACTGCTCCTGGCGGTTCCTATTTTTGCCCCCATCATGCGCTCTTTGCCATGGGACGGGGTGTTCGGGCTTCCGGGTGTCGCGCCGGGAGACGTAAATCTCTGGTTCGGGGTGGTCTACATGGTGAACATGCAGATGTCTTTTTTGAGTCCGCCTTTCGGCTACGCCCTCTTTTACCTAAAGAGTGTGGCGCCGCCTGAAATCACCATGGGCATGATTTTCAAATCGGCCGTACCGTTTTTGATTCTTCAAGCGGTCGGACTCGCCCTGGTCGTTATGTTTCCAGAGATCATTCTGTGGCTTCCCAGACTCGTGTATGGATAAGCCCGGGAAATCGCCTTTGGTGAATATGATAACAGCAATATCTGCAGCAACCGACGATAAACCGGAGGGTGCTGGGACAGAGGTTTAAAATACCGAAACAGAAAGGAGCTGCCCTGCAGTCATGCATGGCAGCTCCATTATTATATAGATCCGGTTTTATCCTCTTTAATCATGTGAATCACCTTGTATCGAGAGCACAGATGGCAAAAAAAAAACCGAACGAGCCGAAGGCGATAAAATCCATTGTCTATCAGGCCCCCAGCGCCTTTGTGGGTATCTTCTATCTGGTCATTGCATCCTGGGCGGTCTTCTGTGTTGTTTTCCTTGAAACGGTTTTCAGCCGTATGGGAATATCCGTCCTGTACGGGCTCGGCATGATCGCCTTTATCCTCGTGACCATGTGTTATTTTTCACTCGCATTCGCCTACAAAGTAGAGGTGTGGCACGACGGCCGGATCAAATTGACTAGCATCCGCAAAACGTTTCATGCCCGAGCCCAGGACATCCCCTACATCGAAGGCCCCCAACTACCGCTTGGGTTCGTCAGGTTCCGCCTGGAACTGGAAAAGGGATACCTGTTTGCAGTTAAAAACGATGACACCCTGCAAAAAGCACTCTCCGTAATCCGTGGAAATAACCCGGACATCCGATTCAAACATCTCTGAAGCATCCATCGTAGGATTATCGCCTTCTGCCTTGACAGACGATTGAGATCAAACCTATAATCGAAAAAAATCAATACATGTATGCCTCATTCGCTTATTTCGTATATGGAAATGGGCGGACTTTTTCCTCTGCATTATCTTCCGCGGCGGAAAGATCTGGATGACCTGTTTCAGCTACTTAAATCCTAACTCAAAGGGAGGTACGGTATGAGTGACAAGATCAAAAAAGCAGCCAAGAAAATGTCGCGACGAAAGTTCCTGGCCACAACGGCAGTGGCCGGTGCCGCGGCCGGCGCCATCGGGTTCCCGGCTGTGGGACGAGTCCGGGCCGCCAGCACCATCAAGCTAAAGATCCAGACCGCCTGGGATGCAGGGACCCTCGGCTACGTCAAATTTCAGGAGTTCTGCAAGAATGTCGGCGAGATGAGTGACGGGAAGATGGTTGTGGAAGGATTTCCCGCAGGCGCCATCGTCGGAACCTTTGAAATGTTCGATGCGGTAAAGGCAGGGGTTTTCGACGGCATGCACTGCTTTGACGTCTACTGGCCCGGAAAGATTCCCGTGGCAACCTTTCTGTCCTCCTATCCCTTCGGTCTGGATCGACCGGATCAGTGGGAAACCTGGCACAACGCCCTGGGCGGAAAAGAACTGGCGCGGGAAGCCTACGCCCGGCATAATATGTACTACATCGGCCCCATCCAGCACGATGACAACCTGATCCATTCAAAGGTGCCGATCCGCTCCTTTGAAGACTTCAAGGGGAAAAAGATCCGTTACCCCGGCGGTATTATTGCAGACATCTACCGGGCAGCCGGCGTGTCCACAGTACTTTTACCTGGCGGCGAAGTTTACCCGGCCCTTGAAAAAGGCGTTATCGATGCATCCGATTATGTGGGTGCTGCCATCAACTACAACCTCGGTTTTGGTGAAATCGCCAAATACATCATCATGGGCCCCCCGTCGACCCCGTGTCTGCATCAGCCTGTGGATATCATGAGTGTTGAAATCAACATAAAGACCTGGAAAAAGATCCCGAAGCATTTCCAGATCATGTTCGAAGCAGCAGTTGCACAACACTCCTATGATCAGTATTCGGCCATCCAGGCGGCCGATATCGTGGCCTTTGATAAACTGCAGAAAGAACAGGGTGTCGAGATCATCCGCCTCAAAGAGTCGGACATCGAAAAATTCAAACGGTTCGCACCGCCCCTGTGGGTCAAATGGGCCAAGAAATCCCCCCTGGCCATGAAGGCGTTCAAGAGCCAGCTCGAGTTCATGAAATCGGTCAAGATGGGTTACATCACAGACAAAGACATGGTCGATATGAACGGCAAGCCACTGCAATTCTAACGATATTTAAAAAGGGAAGAGGTCCGCCCTCTTCCCTTTTCTTGTGTCTGGGCTCCGGGTAAAAGATCAAATCGCCATATTGAGGAACGGTAATGGAAAAACTGAAAAAATTCATGACCGCCGTTGAAAAAACCAATATTTTTATTGGGAAATTGATGGTCGCCGTAACGCTACTGGCGGTGTTTGTCATCACCTATGAGGTGGTCATGCGGTATATGTTCGGACTCCCCACCAATTGGGGGCATGAACTCATGACACTGCTCTTTGCCGCACAGTATATGTTGTCTGCCGGATACTGCCACTATCATCGCGCCCATGTACGGGTGGATGTGTTTTATTCAACACGAAAATTGAGAACCCGGGCATACCTGGACGTATTCACTTCGATCTTCTATTTCTTTTTTAACTTTGTGCTCTTCTATACGTGCTGGACCTTTTACTGGAGCTCCCAGACCATGCTCGGCGGCGGTCAAGTTTTTGGTATCACAGTTCCCGGAGAACTCTCCCTGACAGACTGGGCTCCTCCTTTCTATCCGGTTAAATTCATGATGCCGGTAGGCGCGTTAATGCTCCTGCTCCAAGGGGTTGTCTGGTTTATCCGTGATCTTCATATCGCTATTACCGGGAGGGAGCTGACATGAGTATCGGTATAGAACTGATTACCATTTTGATGTTTGGATCTTTGTTTTTTCTCTTGGGTTTAGGGCTTCCGGTGGCATTTGCATGTGGTGCTGTGGGGATACTGTTTACAGTGATCCTCCAAGGACCCGCCGCTGTAAATATCGTTTCGACCCGGATCTTCGGACTCATGGTCCAGTATCTTCTCGCCGCCATCCCGTTATTTATCTTTATGGCATGTATTCTTGAAAAATCCGGTATTATCGAAGAACTGTATGAACTGATGTATCAGTGGATGGGCGCATTAAAAGGCGGCGTGGCATCTGCCACGGTTATTGCCTGCACGCTGCTTGCTGCAATGGTCGGGGTGATCGGCGCCAGCGAGGTGACCATGGGCGTAATCGCCCTACCCCAGATGCTCAGACGGAAGTATGATAAATTTATCGCCTGCGGATCCATCCTCGCCGGCGGCACCCTGGGGATTTTGATCCCCCCCAGTGTGATGCTGATAATCTACGGGCTGGTGGACAACTCGTCTATCGGCCAGCTTTACGCCGGCGCCATCGTTCCGGGGCTGATGCTTGCCGGTTTTTTTACGGCCTACGTAACGATACGGTGTTATATCAACCCGAAACTGGGTCCCCCGGTACCGCCGGAAGAACGCCTTCCTCTTGCCGAAAGATTTAAACTCCTGATAAAGATCTTTCCACCGGCGATTCTCATTTTCCTTGTGCTGGGAACAATTTTTACCGGTATTGCCGCACCTACCGAAGCCGCGGGGGTGGGAGCCGCAGGCGCCATCGTGCTCACCGCCATCCAGCGGAAACTGAGCTTCAAAAGCCTGGTGGCAGCCGCAGAAGATACACTCAAATCTTCCGGCATGGTCATGTGGACCATCTTCGGTGCAAATATCTTTGTGGGTCTTTATGTGATGGTCGGCGGTGGAAGGTTTGTCTCTCAACTGCTCCTGGGATCCGGTTTGAGCACCTGGGGGATTATTATCGTCATGCAGTGCATCCTGATTTTTTTAGGGTGCTTTATCGATTGGGTCGGTATTATCATGCTATGTGTCCCCATTTTCGGACCCATCATTCGTCAACTGGGATTTGACCCGATCTGGTTTGGTGTTTTGTTTGCGGTAAACCTGCAGGTCTCATTTCTTTCACCGCCGTTCGGATACGCCCTTTTTTATCTCAAAGGGGTGGCTCCTCCGGAAATTTCCACGGTGGATATCTGGAAATCTTCGGCGCCTTTTATCGTACTCCAGATTATCGGAGTCATTTGCGTGATGGTATTTCCCGAAATTATTCTCTGGTTACCGAAACTGTTATATCGGGGATAAAAACTTAATTCATTCACAATCGACGGCCGTTCCCCTTTAAGGTGTGCAGCCGGTCAGGTTTTTTACAGCCATTGAAAGCGTCCAAAAAACGTACCAACGCCGGAGTTTTTTTCCGGGAATATGAAGCCCCGTTATTCTATGTGGGTTTTTTTTATCTACTGCTCGCCGCCTGGACTGCCGTCTGTGTCATCCTGTTGGGTTCAAAAGCCATAAAATTCGGATGGCCCCTGGGACAACTATTCATGATCGCCTTTGTACTGGCCTACACATGGTATTTTTCCCTGGGGATTGCATACAAGATCCGCATCGACAACGGCGAAGTAATGGAATTGATATCGGTTCGAGGGAAAAAAAAGATACCCGCAGAAACCATTGAACTGGTTGAAGGACCACGGTTTACCGTGATCCCGTACTGTTTTATCCGCTTCCGTCTGGTGCGTGAAAAGGCATATCTTTTCTGCCGGATCAGTGACCAACCGCTTCATCGCATATTCCATGAGATTCGAAGGATAAAACCGAACACCAAATTTAAAGGCCTTCCGGTGGTGTAACGGCAGGGGTATCTCGAAGAAATAACTATTGACGGTTTATATGTTCAACGCTATAAATCTATCGAATAAGCACTCCAAAAAAAGGATTCAACAATGAATCGCGGGAAGTTGCTAATTGCCGGTTTAATCGTAGTCTTTGTGGTGCTGGTGGGATATCCGGCCCTAACTAAGGAGATGTTTGTCCTCTGGTCGAATACCGTCCTCTGTATTTGCATCGGCCTGGTCGCCGGTACCATCGGGTTTGTAATCTACGGGTCTATAAAGGGCTTCGAAAACACATTTCCAAATGACTAGATGAAAACGAAAACCTTTCCACTCTGTTTTTTTCACGGTCTTGACAGCAGCCCCGGGGGAACAAAAGCCCGGCTGCTAAAAAAAACCTACCCGGAATGCTGGATACCGGAACTGCCTCCGGACATATACAAACGCATTGACATCGTTGAAATCGGCATCACGGCACCGGCGGTTGTTATCGGCTCCTCTCTAGGCGGACTTACCGCCGTAATGTATGCCATGGCCCACCCGGAGATGATTCGGGGGATGGTGCTGATGGCGCCTGCTGTGGGGTGCACCGATAAAAGTATTCTTGCAGAGCATCAACTGATTGCCGAGTCTCTCTATATTCCGGGGGGATTTCAAACCGTCATCATCGCCGGCATCCATGACACGTTGATACCGATTTCTGCAATCAGATCCGTTATAAAACGATCTCCGGAACAAAACTCCATACGACTCCACGAAGTTGAAGACGATCACATGCTTCATGATTCACTGGGATTGATGTTTCAGGAAGTCGAGGAGGTTATAAAGTAAAGAATCCGGGTCCTGAGGGCCAAGTTTTGGTTGCCCCTTGAAAGAGCTTTTTTTCATAATATCATTGAATGCCTAAAGTTAAAAGTGAACTAAAGTGCCTAAAGTTGAGGTACGCGCTGTCGCGCGATCATTTTATATAATTGGCAGCATTCCTTCACTTTAGCTCACTTTAGGCACTTTAGCGCACTTTAGTCACTCTTTCAGATAGCCACTGGCAGAGCCAATCATCTCTGACCTGACTCATAGGACCAGGCTTTCAGTATAAGATAAATATAGGAGGTCTCGATGCGCAAGATTCAAATTACGGCAGGAGATGTTTCCGCTATTGGTCTGTTAAAAGACAATGCAACGGCTGACGCGGTCTGGGATGCACTTCCGATTTCAGCACAGGCAAACACATGGGGCGATGAAATCTATTTCGGTATTTCGGTTCATGTAGAAGAAGCCGCTGACGCCGGCGATGTCGTTGAATTGGGCGCCCTGGCCTACTGGCCGCCGGGAAATGCATTCTGCATTTTTTTCGGTCGGACACCGGCCAGCCAAGGAGATGAAATCAGGGCTGCCAGCGCTGTCAACGGACTGGGATCGATAGAGGGGGATTCCACTGTCTTCAAACAGGTTGTCGGCGGCAGCATGGTGACCATTGAAAAAGCCTGATCCTGACAAATCGAACCCGAACAGGAACAGGCTATGATTTCTTTGATGCAAAGCTTCGGGTCGCTCCAATAAGTTTGAAATGTGAAGTGCCTAAAATGCCTAAAGTTAAGGATGATAATCATTTTATAATAGACAGAATTCCATAATTTTAGCTCACTTCACACTTTAGCTCATTTCAAACTTATTCGATAGAATATCTTAATTTCAGGCACTTCAAACTTTTTCGATAGAATACCTTAATTTTAGGCACTTCAAACTTTAGCTCACTTCAAACTTTTTCGATAGAATACCTTAATTTTAGGCACTTCAAACTTTAGCTCACTTCAAACTTTTTCGATAGAATACCTTAATTTTAGGCACTTCAAACTTTAGGCACTTTAAATTTAAGGCATTTCTTTGAGCCACTTAAGGCGCCGGCAATTTAGTCCGGCAGCAGGTCGTATAGGTATCTCATGGTATCTGATCGGGTCAAGATACCGATAATGCGATCGTTTTCTACGACCGGTAGACGTCCGATGTCATGCCTGATCATGAGCTGTGCCGCCTGGGTCGGGCTTTTATCTGGAGCGATATACTTTACTTGCCGACTCATAAAAGCCTTGACCGGAGAAGTCATCTGGCTTTCTTTTTTTATCTTTCGGAAATCTCTTCTCGATATGATCCCGGCCAGTTTTTCGTGATCCACCACCGGAATACCGGTTACCCCCTTTTCTCTCAGTAAAAACGCCACTGTTTTCATGGACATGTCGGCTTCGACCGTAAAAACCGGAAAGGACATGAGGTCACTGATCTTTACACCAGATTTCCGATCCTCCTGAATCAACTCCCGGATCCTATCCGATACGGTTTCCGGTTCCACGGATTTGAGCAAAACGGAACCGGCCCCCGGATGCCCGCCGCCTCCCATGGCCCCCATGATCTCACCGATATTCAGGCCCTGGATATTGCTCCTTCCGATAATCATGCAACGGTCCTTTTCCCGGTCAAAAAAAATACCAAAGGCGGCATCCACATTCACAATATCCCGATACATCTGGACGACAATGGAAAGATTGCCCACATGTCCTTTGATCGGACAGATGTTGATACTGATGGTGTTTCCACTCAACTTGATCCGTTCGGCGGACTGAAGCATTTCAAACAGGATATTCTTCTGCATCTCACCGTAGGCCGGACGAAGAAAAGAACTCAGGACGTTCAAATCGGCCCGCCGGTCGAGTAAAAACCCTGCTGCATGTGCATCTTCAGCCTGTGTGGAAGGAAATGTTAAATTACCGGTATCCTCATATATCCCTGCAAGGAGAAGGGTCGACTGGATCGGAGTCAGCAGTTTTCTCTCCTTCTTGAGCTCCCGGATCAGCAATGTCACGGTCGCCCCCATCACTTCCCGGCATTTCCATGTAGCGGATATGTCTCCATTGTCGGCATGGTGATCCCAGAGATGGATTTCCAGGTTCTCCGCCGCTTGCAGTTTTTCCATCCGATCCAGCCGTTTCCAGGAATTCGTATCGACCACGATCAGCCGCCGGACATCCGAAAGCTCAATATCTCTGACAGATTGTATCTTCAGAAGATCTTTGTGTATCGATAAAAATGCCTTCACATTCGGATTCACGACTTTCGGCAGGACCGCGATGGCTTCCGGATAGAGTATGGTTGCCGCGATAACCGAAGCCAGGGCATCAAAATCCGTATTCATATGGGTAGTGACAATTTGCATGTATCGCCCCTATCAAAAAAATGGGTTCATTTCACAGGCCAAAACCGGATACGAACTCTTACATTGTATTTATATCATAACTTCGGTAAAAACATGTTTTTATAAAGTCTTATTTTTTGAAAAACTACAATATCGAATCGACTTTATCGGAGGATTTACCGCCCTCGTGGAAAAAGGCATTGCAAAGGGGGACCGGTCGCTCATCAAGGCGATCCTGGAAGCATTGGCGGAAACCCAACGCGTCTGTTCGGTCGGTCTGGACATGGTGGCCATTCCCGGAGAGACTTCCGAAGAAACCATTGCAGCCATCATAGCCGATGAAATGGCCATCGGTGTTATCAACAAAAAGACAACGGCGGCCCGCCTGATTCCCGTGCCAGGTAAAAAAGCCGGCGACAAGGCGTATTTCGGAAGTCTGCTGGGCCAGTCGGTTATTTTACCGGTCAACAATGCAACCGCATCCAACCGGTTCACCCGGTTCGGGGGACGGATACCCGCTCCCATACAGAGCCAAAGGAATTAAATGGATGAGCTACTACTTGACGGTAACCACCGGGCAGGGAGCCTCCAGAATCACGAACTGGGCGGTGGAGCCGAACATTAACTTTCCGACCTTTGATCGCCGTCGAACGCCCACCACAATCTGGTCTGCTGAAATGTCTTTTGCAAACTGAACAATATCTTCACCCGGATTCAATCCTCGAATCAACAGATGCGTCTCACAGGGGATGTCGTTTTGCTCGAAAAACGTCTTGGCATAGGCCAGATTCTCTTCGGCATGTTTAACATCATCGACATGGGTATCGCCGCCTCCGACCAGTGATGCCACGACATAAAGACTCCCGTCAAACGCATTGGCATATTCTTTTGCCAATGTCAGTGCCGCTTTGGCTGTATTGGATCCATCATAACCGACAACAATCTTTTTCATCTTGATCTCCTTATGCTTGAGTCCATTTGCAACCGATGGTGCAACGCACCCAGCAGGCTGCTGTTATAATGCTTTTACGGTTATTTCCAGGAAATATCAGGCGCATTTCGAAACGGTATCCGATAGTAGGCATATCTGGGATACCCGATCATCAGGGCGCCATAACTTACATGTTCATCCGGCAGTTCCAGGGCGTCTTTCATCGGCTGCCACAAATTGGATGCCGCATTGAAATAGCCCCCCCAGCATGCACCCAGACCAAACGCAGAAGCGGTCAGCTCCAGGTAGCTCAGACCGATGGTGCAGGCTGCCGGTGCGGCTCTGTTTTCTTTGGGCGCATGGGCAATGACGACATGGGGCGCCCCGCGGCAGATACGTTCGTTTCCCGATTCCCATGCGGAAACCAGCCGCTCCATGTTTAAAGATCCGGCCAAATCGGGCTGGTTGACAATGACATGGCGCATCCAGTCGATCACCACCCCCGCCAGATGCAGGACCTGTTCGGAATCATAAATCACACGCCAGCCGACCGGTTGTGAATTATGTCCGCTGGGTGCATAAGATGCAATTTCGATGAGTTTCAAAAGCAGTTGCCGGTCCACCTTTTGATCCGTGTACTTCCGAATGGATCGTCGAGACCGGATAAACTGTGCTGCCTGTTCAGGACTTATGAGCTGCTCGGTGTCGATGGCCGGGCAGTCTTCGGTTTTCATGGTTGAAAGCGACAGTGCACCGGTGGGGCAGGATGCTACACAATGACCGCAATTGATGCATAATGCATCCGCTTCCGGGGTGGGGATCGGCGGTTCGCCGGCCCCGCTAAACGCGATGATCTGCATGGGACATGTTTCCGCGCAGATGCCGTCCTGGGCACATTTTTCTGAATCGACTGTAAAAAGGCTCATGAAAAAATTCTCCTGGAAAAAAACTTTAAAATCCATTCCGGAAATTTATCTCCTTTTCCGGACGGATGCATAAGACGGGGTAACAAATATCGTGTGGTAGCAGAATAGATAAAAGGCGGACAGGTGTCAAGTTTCATGAAAGATTGGGTGCCAGTACGCGGTCCATTTCCCGGACTTTTCGCTTGACCCGCTTTAAAGCCTGCCTGCAATGGGCCATGTCTTTCAATCCAAACTTCGCTTTTCCGAACATCTGACCGGTCAGGTTTCGAATCTCGGGTGTCAAATAGGGTTGATAGACCGTATCCTGACCGATGAAAACGAGAAGCTGGTGAAACGCCGTCCGGATCTCCTGCTGTCTAGTGTCCGGTTTCTTGAAGAGCTTTTCCAGATGTTTCTGAGCCGATCGCAGAGAAGTGCTCCATTCCCTGCTTTTTGCCTCGAACCGGGGCAAGGAATCGACTTTGTGATCCTGTCTCAACAGACCGATAAACCGATTCAGACTTTCGGCTTCCGATCGGAGCAGGTTTCCATGGCAAAGATCTTCTTCTGAAACTTCCCTCGCCCCCCTGATGACTGCATGGCCTCCGTACAGATTATACGCCGTTACGTTTGAAGCTGCCAGTTCGGTTTCCAGTGCTTTTAAGGCGGCCAGATAAACCGGTGCCGAGTAGTAGGTTTCTCCGAATTTATTCATCAATTTAACATGACGATCCGGATCGAACCGGAAAGCTCGATCCGCTGAAATGTGGCCGGATGAATGGGTTTTGCCACCGGACCACCCGAAATCCTGCCCCACCAGAAGCATCCGGTCGATTCCGCACCAGATCAGAAACCGGAGCAGCGCAACCCCGACATTTCTCCCGGTGTTGAGTACAAGTTCTGAACCCTGCCACAGCCGCGGCCCCAGACCCCCCACGGTCCAGAGCGGCAGCGTCGGACCCGGGTACTTCTCTACCAGCTCAGGGTTCACCTTACAGGAATAGATAAGGGGAATGTCCCGGGCCCATGATCTATCGAGCCGGTCCAGAATACCCATCATGGACGCCTGGAAATCGATCACCATGGCAACATGCGGTTTCATCCCGGTGTCCTGTAAGGCCGGAAGTGTTTGAAAAGCCGAGATATAGAGGGCTTTTCCTGTCTGTTTCCCAAGAACGGGGGCAAACCTCTCCAAAGAAGGCCCCGAACTCAACATCACGGCAGTCATCCCTTTGCCCATGTTTTTCAGATGATTCAGGCTCCCGTCCTGCAAGGCCCGGGGGAAATTATTCAACTCATTGCGAATCATCGCCTCATGATGCAGGCGGAATGTGTTCATTTCGATGCTGAAATCTTCCATAACCCCCTTGCAGCGTTTGCTCAAATCCGTATACTCGTCCCCAAGCTGTCGGCTGGGAAGGTCGGATCGGAAATCGATGCTTCCAAACTCGTACTGGAGCTTCAAGTGCTGGAACACCGTCCGGTGAAAGAGGTCAAGATCCGGCGGCAGCAGGATCAGCTTTTTCATTTCCAGAAAAGAGCCGTAATCGGTCTGGCTCAAACAGGCTGCCATCATTTCCGGCCTGGGTTCTATCAGCAGTATTCGGTGGGAATCGGGCGAATTTTTCAACACCTGGTTGAGACCGTATCCCAGATTGCACCCGATGATGACCGTGGCACCTGTGGCGGGATTTTTTTGCGGTATCCATTCCCGGTAACAGGCAGCCGGGTGCATGCCTTCAAACAGTCCGCGCCCCGGCGCCAGCTGCCAATCCGGAAGACCCCATCGGTTTTTTATGATCGACCGATCCGTTTTGGCGTATAAATCTCCAGTACTGGCCAACCAGTCCGGTATCGGAGAGTTTAATTTCTCCAGCGTTTCAAGGTTCTTTCCAAGAAATGAATGCATCATCATGAGCCGTCCTCGATTCAGGCGCTTAGTTGTTGTTTTTGTGCTTTTTTTAGCAGAATATTTTTTAATGCAATAATTTGCTGCTCAAAGAAGTGCCTAAAATTTAAAATGCCTAAAGTGCCTAAAATTGTGGAATTCTATCATTTTAATAAAAAAGATAGAGCAAAGCGATACCTTAACTTTAGGCACTTCAAACTTTAGTTCACTTGTAACTTTACCGGTTTAAGGTGCATTTACGGCATACCCGATCCCATAAGCCCACATGTGTCCAATGCGACCAATGGTTTATGAGCAAGCTGTATGCCAAGAGCCTCTAAGATAAATTTTATAAATATTATCGGAAATTTATAAAATTATTGACATGTCAAAAAAATGGCTTGATTATAGAAAACCCGTCATTTATACCGGAAAAGGAGTATCTATGATGAACCCATCGTTTAGCGTATACATGGCAGGAGAGTTGTTTGATCACAAAGACCTGGTGGGAAACGCACTCCTGGCCGAGCATATCCACCGTATTTCACAGGGCCGGTACCGCTGCCTGCTCCCGCAAAACATCGAAATGACGGGCAGTCCACCCGGGGATATCCGGAACCAGGACCTGAAGCACCTGATCCGGTCCGATCTTTCAATATTCAACTTCGACGGCACCGAGCTTGATTCCGGAACGGTGGTTGAGTTTATGGTGGCAAAATTTCTCGATATCCCGTCTGTAATTTTTCGGTCCGATTTTCGTTCCTCCGGCGACCAGGGGAAAAAAGGAGATGACTGGAATCTTATGTGTTCCTTTTATCCGAGAACCCGGATCGTACGATACAATGCCATAAAGGCCTATCAGGAGGCGGTGCGTACCATCGAACCTGTCGAGGAAGCGATCCGTATATTTTATGAAAAAATGTCATCCGTCATCATCGAAAATCTCGATTCGGTAAGACGCACACCACCGCTGCTGAAGGGAAAACAACAGCAACAGGAAGCACTCTACAGCTGGGCCTTAAAATTTCCCGGGGGCGGTTTTGAGGCACTCTGCAGCGAGCCTTCGTTTATAAAAAATACTGTTGCGGCAAAAATAGACAAAGGAGTCGCCTGACGCCAACATACGGGTATTGTAACTATACAGGTAGATAGGCTGTAGGCATTTAGGCTGAAATTGAATATTCATCGAGAAAGGAGCCTGCAATGAGTGCCTCTTTGTTTCAACAGCTTCATGCCCTGACGGCGGTAAATTCCACCTCAGGATTTGAACAGGGTATCGTTAGAAAATTCCATGACCAGGTCAAACCCTATGCCGACCGGGTCGAAGTCGACGCTTTCGGCAATGTTTACGCCTATCTCACGGGCCAATCGGATGACTTTCAGATCATGCTGCCGGCACACAGTGATTCGGTGGGCATGATTACCAGCCACATCGAACCGGACGGGTATATACGGTTCGACAACATCGGCTCGGTTCCGCCCAACCTCATCTATGCCCAAAGGGTTGTCATCGAAACCCCCAGGGGTGTAAAAACCGGTGTTGTCGGCACAAAACCCGGCCACCTGGCCTTTGGCACCTCCATGGGAAACAGTGTTCCGGAATTGGATGCCATGTTTATCGATATCGGTGCAGCATCTGCTGAAGAGGCAAACGCCATGGGTGTTGCTCCGGGTCAACAGGTCGCCTTTTCCCGAGAGCTCGAATGGCTGGGAGATGAATCCACTGGCCTTGTTACGGGCCGGGCTTTAGACGACAAGGTCGGTCTTCTGGTTCTGATCGAAACTCTAAAAAACCTCAGATCGACCGGGCAGAAACCTCCCTCGACCCTTATTTTTGTGGCTGCCGTGCAGGAGGAAGTGGGATTAAGAGGGGCATTACAGGCCGGACAAAGGCTCGAACCGGATATCTGCATCGGTATCGATGCAACCATCTCACAGGCGGGTTCCGGAACCGGGATCGCGCCCATGCCGGCCACTGCATTTTCAGAAGCCGCAAACGCACTGCGGAACGGTCCGGGTTTATCAGTGAGTGACAACAGCTTCCGGACCGGAAGAGGTCTTATGGGGCATCCGAAACTGGTGGCTTTTTTAAAGTCCGTGGCTGAGCAGTACGATATCCCCTACCAGATCGAAGGGAGCATGCCGAATATTACATCCGATGCAGCAGCCGTTCAATTTGCCGGCAGCGGCGTGCCTTCCATCACCGTCAAAATCCCCTCCCGCTACACCCACGGGCCGGTGGAAGTCTGTTCGCTTCCGGATATTCAGGCCGCCGTAGACTTGCTGGTCCGTGCGCTGCCGCAGATTGGGCCGGATTTTGATCTATCGTTTGTGGATCTATCGTAACCCAATTGAGCGAAAAAGCTCAATTGAGAGCTGTCAGTTATCAGCGATCAGCAGTCAGGAGAAAAATTCAAAAAGAAATTTATAACGCTTGCATGAAAGAGATGTAAATCTTTCAATATTCAACCAAGGCTGATGGCTGAAAGCTGATTGCTGAAGGCACCCTAATAGAGCCTTGGCTCAATTAGGGTCGTAATTACATTATGAGGTTATCTATAAAGCTCCAGTAGATTTTGTACAAGGCATTGAAGGTGATCCGATTCGCGGATGTGTGACTGTTTGAGTTCATTAGGGAGCGTTGCATCAAACAGGATAAAAATGTTCCAAAATTTCACAAACCTTTAATTTTGAATGATATTTTGTTTAATGTCGAAGCACTGTTTGATGTTACGCACCCTTATGAGCGAGTTTCACACGTCCGTGAAGTGGGTTATCTTCAACGCCGATGGGACTGAGCTGGAGTTTTGTAGATAACCGAGTTACATTATTCGGCGGCTATGACGGCTTCCAGAGCCGAAACACAGGTTTCATCCCATTTGGTCCCGGCATGTTTCTTTAAAATCTCCAGGGCGACCTCGGGCGTCTTCCCTTTTTGATAGGGGCGATCCGTCGTCATTGCGTCATAGCTGTCTGCAACGGCCACGATCAGCGCTCCGCTGGGCACTTTGTCCCCTTGGATTCTTTTGGGATACCCTTTCCCATCGGGCCGTTCGTGGTGGTAACGGACATAATCCGGTGCCGGCCCCAGAAAATCCAGATCCTGGAGGATATCAGCACCGACAGCCGGATGCTTAATGATCTCCTTTACCAGCTCGGGCGGATTCCGCTGACCATGCTGTTGAAAAAGCTGATCAGAAAAACTGATTTTCCCGATATCATGTAGAATCCCGGCAAGACGGATCGATTCCACATCCTCTTCGGGAAGGCCCATCTGCCGGGCAACCCGGCAGGCAAGATCCCCCACCCGGGCAGCGTGCCCTTCTGTATAGGTGTCCCGCGCAGCCAGTGCATTGGCCATGGCTGAGACGACTTTTATGGTGTTCTGTTTAATCTTTTCATTCAACGCCTTGAGCTCGTCAATGAGCATCTCAAGCTGGTACTCCCTGGCTTCCACCTTGACCATCATCAACCCCATGGCTTCCGCAACGGCCCGTATGGGTTTGGCGTTATCATCGGTGGTCAACGCCATGATGTCGTTTGAGTAATTTCCCTTTGCAATCTCCTCGATAATCTCCACGAGTCTTTGGACGTCATCCATATCAACGGTTCTCTTTCGCCAAGTCAGAAGGTTTTATGAAATACATCTCGCGATCTTCTATAGAATGGATCGTGCAAATTGCAATAACCAAAATATAACGTGACACTTAATTAAAGATACCTCAGATTGGGCATTCAACCTGATTATTCTGTTTCATTTTTCCAAATGGTGCATAGAAATACTACATGTATTTTCAGAATGTTCAAGGTGATTTTGCAGATTGGGAATTAGACTCCCAATCTGCAAATAAGCGATACTCTTTTTCCATCTACCTATGTCTCACGAAGTATAGAAGTCAACCACCGCCATTTCATCAATTCTTTTTGAACAACAGCATTTTATGGATCCCGCAGGATAACAGGGTTTTGAAATGCTATGGTCTGTCGGAATTCCCTTGATTTATCCGACACAATTCTGCTAATCAGAACAGAAATCCAAATAAACCGGGTTCCATATACTTATTAGGGGAAACAATGGAAATCATCACTAAAGAGCATGAAAAGGGCCTGGTTGTATCCGTTACCGGCCGGATGGATGCAGTATCAGCCCCTGAATTTGAAAAGAACCTGATGGGATTCTTCGACTCAGGCCGCACCGCCATGGTCATCGACTGCAGCGATCTTGTTTATATAACCAGCGCGGGTCTCCGGAGCATATTAACGGTTGCCAAAGCATTGAAAAGAGCAGACGGCACCCTTAAGATTGCCGCGTTAAAAGACGTCGTAAAAGATGTGTATGCGATTTCAGGCTTCGGAGCGATCATTCCAACCTTTGAAACCGTTGAAGCTGCCTTTGAGTAAACCGAGTCATGCCGTGTGGTTTCCGGCGGTTGTATTGAAGCGCAATGCGTAATCGATATTCACATTTCACACTGCTTTTTATCGTATGTCTCTGTTCGCTGCTATTTCACCCTAACGCGGTTTCTGCTTCGCCCGAACGCCTTAAAAAAGCGACCTTCATCCCCCAATGGGTTCCCCAGGCCCAGTTTGCCGGCTACTATGTGGCGCTTAAATACGGGATGTACAAAAACCATGGACTCGATCTAAGAATCATCGCCGGAGGCCCTGCCCGGCCGTCTTCGGACCTTTTAAAAAACCATAAAGCCGACTTTGCCACGTTGTGGCTTTCAACAGCCATTCCCCTGCGGGATCAGGGTGTCCCGCTGATCAATATCGCCCAGACCATGCAGAAATCGGCGTTGATGCTTGTGGCGAAAAAAAACAGCGGTATCGTGAAACCAGCGGACATAGAGGGGAAAAAGATCGGCCTGTGGGGACCGATTTTTCAGGTCCAGCCCAAAGCATTTTTTAAAAAATTCAATCTGGATGTCAAAATCGTGCGCCAATCCTTTTCCGTCAATCTATTTTTGCGCGACGGTGTGGATGTGGCCTCGGCCATGTGGTACAACGAATATCATACCATTCTCAATTCAGGACTGAACCCGGATGAACTCAGCACCTTCTTCTTCCACCAGCACGGCCTGAATTTCCCCGAAGACGGTATATACACCCTCGAAGAAACCTATCGAAAAGATCCGGACCTGTGCCGATCCTTTGTGCGCGCCTCCCTTGAAGGATGGCGATATGCCTTTTCTCATCCCGAGGAGACATTGGATATCGTAATGAAAAATCTGGAGAAAGCATACATACCGGCCACCCGTGTCCATCAGAAATGGATGCTGGAACGGATGCGGGACCTGATGCTCCCGGATGATGCCGAAATACCCATGGGCAAGCTGGTGCCCGGTGACTACAGGCGTGTCGCAAACGGGCTCAAGGAAAACGGGCTTATCAAAAACATACCTGATTTTAATGACTTCTATCGGAACTGTTATGAAAAATAGAGGTCTTGCATTCAAATTGACGATTCTGATCTTATCGAGCATCAGCATCATATTCTTTCTGATCTTCAGCTACAATTACTCGGTTTCAAGACGGATCATTGTCAGCAATATCGAAAAAAACGCACGAAATTTATCCCTGGCCACCGTCAACCGGATCGACATGGTACTGAATGCCATCGAAAAGGTGCCTGAAAACCTTGCCGCCTTTGCCGAACACACCTCCCATGCCAGCTCCGATTATATCGATCTGATTCGAATGGTGGTGGAAAACAATCCGGAAATATTCGGTGCAGCCATCGCCTTTGAGCCGTATGTGCTCGGCGCAGATACACCCAGATTCGCACCCTACTTCTATAAAAAAGAGGGTGGGATAAAATACGCCCATCTTGCCTATGATTATTTTTTCCGGGACTGGTATCAGATTCCCAAAGAGTTGAATCGACCTGCGTGGACGGAACCCTATTTTGATGAAGAGGGCGGACAGATCATCATGGCCACCTATTCGGTTCCTTTCTATAAGGTGGTAGCGGGTGAAAAAAAATTCATGGGGGTGGTGACAGCCGATATTTCCCTTGAATGGCTGCAGAAGATTGTCGATTCAATTAAAATTGCGGAGACGGGCTACGGTTTTCTCCTCTCGAAAAACGGCACCTTTGTCACCCACCCGGATATAAAACTGGTTATGAATGAGACCATATTCAGTGTTGCGGAAGCTAGAAATGACCCTGAGTTGCGTAAACTCGGCCGCAAATTGATCCGGGGTGAAAAAGGATTTGCGCCATTTCAAAGCCTTGTCACCGGAAAAGCCTGCTGGATGGTTTATGCACCGCTGGCCTCCAGCAGCTGGTCTTTGGGCGTACTGTTTCCGCAAACCGAGCTGATGGCAGACATTACCCGACTCAACGGAACGGTGCTGTTTCTTGCCGTTGCCGGCTTTTTCATTATCTTTGCAGTCATTATCTGGATCGCAGGGACCATTACCCGTCCGTTAAGGGCGCTGTCCCGTGCCACCGAACACGTTGCCGTGGGGAATCTGGATGCACAGGTACCCCGCATCAAAACCAGCGATGAAGTCGGAAAATTGGCGCATTCCTTCGATGCCATGCAGACATCGCTGAAACAGTATATTCAGAAACTGACGGAAACCACCGCCGCGCGAGAGCGGATCGAAAGTGAATTAAAGATTGCCCACGATATACAGATGGGAATCATACCCAAAACGTTTCCGCCCTTTCCGGATCTAGAGGAATTTGAGCTCTATGCGTCTATCGTACCGGCCAAAGAGGTGGGCGGCGATCTTTACGATTTCTTCTTTATGGATGAAGATCATCTCTGTTTTGTGGTGGGAGACGTTTCCGGTAAAGGTATAGCGGCCGCGCTCTTTATGGCGGTAACCCGAACGCTCATAAAAGCAAAGGCTACTCAACTGCTCAATGCCGGGGCCGTGTTGACCCGGGTCAATGAAGACCTGTCCCTTGAAAACCCTTCCATGATGTTTGTGACGCTCTTTATGGGTATTCTCAATATCCGGACCGGTGAAATGGAATATGCCAATGCGGGCCACAACCCGCCTTATATCATGGGTGTCGACGGATCTCTGAAACCGGTGAAACCGACCGGCGACTGTATCCTCGGTGTCGAGGAAGGCTTCGAATATAGAACAAAAAACCTTCTCCTTAAAGAAGGAGAAACCATTTTTGTCTTCACCGACGGGGTTACGGAAGCCATGGATGAGGCCAATGCTCTGTTTTCGGAAAAACGGCTCGAAAAACGGCTCGTTGAATTACATGACAGATCCATCGAATCGATCCTTTCGGGGGTCATGTCATCCATTGAAAATTTCGCCCAGAACGCACCCCAGGCAGATGACATCACCATGCTACTGCTCCGGTTTCACGGAAACAGATAATCGGCTCACCTCACGATTAGTTGTAGTAGGCTAGAACAGAATAAGTGACTCATCCCGAATTGAACATGTGGGATTTTTGAGGGTTCAAGGGGTCAAGGATTCGAGTGAAATGATTAAGAATTACAAAAATCTATTGTGTCTATTCCTTGACCCCATGTCGAAGATCCCGTTGACCTTTGCGGGGAAGCCTTGGACCCTCTTCTCCCGGTCATATATCCCCTTTCAGCGGACGGTTGCGCCGAATGACAACCAGTGACCGCTCAGCATCGATCACCGGCAGCCGATAGGAATGGACATCATACAGATAGGAATCGGTGCCGCCCGGGCCGGTCTCCCGGTTTTCTGCATACCCGTCTCCGAGAGCGGCAATATCCGCACCGACGCTTTTGCCCTTGTAGGCGATAAACACACCATCTGGAGCCAGCAGGGGGGCGGCTGTACGGGTAAAAACCGACAGGTCGGAAAAAGCACGACTTACGATCACATCGAACAGAACACCCGGTGAAAACCGTTCCAGCCGGGAGTGGAAGGCTTCGATGGACTTTAATTTGAGAGTTCGGATCATATGCTTTAGAAAATTAATTTTTCGCCGTGACGCATCGATGAGACTTACCGAAAGGGTCGGATTTACGATCTTCAGGGGGATTCCGGGGAATCCGCCCCCTGTACCCGCGTCCAGGAGCAAGGCGTTTTCCGGGATCATGCCGGTCGGAGCCAGGGAATCGAGATAATGTTTGACCGCAACTTCTACAGGATCATGTATGGTGGTCAGATTTATTTTTTGCGCCCACAAGCTGACTGCTTCGGCATGGGCAGCCAGTTGATCCGCCTGGTGTGGATCGATATCGATCTCCATCTGAGCAGCACCACTGATGACCAGGCGTTTCCAACTATCGGATCCGATCTGCATGGCGGTCATTATTCCCGGGATTAGTCCTACAGTTGCATAAATTTATCCAACATCAGAGTTACGGTTCGGGAGGTGATGCTGGATCTTCAAAATCCATATAGATCATCACTTCTCCGGTACCGGCGGTTTTGAGTTTCGCATCCGGATAACGTTTTCGGAAAACATGTATCATTGCCGAGTTTTCACTCAACACCGTTGCGATAAATTTCTTATACTTGTTCTCCCTGGCAATGGTCTCAAGTTTTTCAAGAAGATAGGAACCGACCCCTTTGTTGTGAAAATCTTCCCGAACCACCAGCGCCACCTCGGCATTTTCACCGTCAGCATCCGCATAGGAACCGATGGCGACAATCTCCTTGTATCCTCCCTTCTGGACAAGGCCGATGATCGACATGTTTTTTCGATAATCGACACTGGCATACTGTTTCTGGACCACTTCGTGGGAGAAGACTTTCATCTTGTAAAAAAACCGCATGTAGATGGTCTTTTCCTGGAGAGAGTAAAAGAAGTTTCGATATTCAAATTCGTCGGACGGCAGCAGGGGTCTGACCTCCACGGACTTTCCGTCGTTCAGCTTCAAGGTGCTTTTGTAGGCTTCGAGAAAAAGCAAATCCTGCTGTGTCGGCGGCAGCTGATCGGGAAATATGTAATGGTGTTTTTTTGCAACACCGATGAGCTGGTCGCGAAACTTGGGATGGGAAATCTGGGCCAATTCCATGACACGCTGGTATATGCTTTTGCCCTGGAGCTCGGCGATTCCGTATTCAGTGATAATAAAGTTAACATCCCCCCGGGTGGTCGCCACCCCTGCCCCTTCGCTCAAGTGAGACACGATCCGGGACACGTTTCCGTTTTGTGCGGTTGAGGGCATCGCAATAATGGAAAACCCACCCTTTGACATGGCGCTGCCGCGCAGAAAATCGACCTGATCACCGATGCCGCTGTAGAAGAGATACCCCACTGAATCCGAACAGACCTGCCCGGTCAAATCGACCTCCAGAGCCGAGCTGATCGATATCAGGTTGTCATTTCTGGCAATTTCCGTGGGATCGTTCACAAATTCGGAAGATCGAAAATAAAAAACCGGATTGTTGTCGACATACCTGTACAACTCCTCAGACCCCATACAGAGTGATGTAACGGCACGGCCGGGCAGAAGTGATTTCTTTTTATTGGTAATGACGCCCTTCTCAAACAGGGGAAGAAATGCATCCGTTATGACCTGGGTGTGGATGCCGAGATCCTTTTTTGTATCCAGATGCTGCAGGACGGCATACGGCAGCTGGCCGAATCCGATCTGAAGGGTGGAACCGTCTTCGATCAAATGGGAGACGTAATGACCGATTCTCCGTGAGACCTCATTGTCGCTGACGCTGGGGAGCGCCTCCACCAGCGGTTCTTCAAAGGGTACCAGACAGTCGATTTCATCCACGTGCACGAAGCTGTCCCCCCATGTTCTGGGCATTTTCGGGTTTACCTGGGCGATGATAAAATCCGCATTATCCATGCCCGAACGGGTTATATCCACCGAAACTCCGAGGCTGCAATAACCGAATCGATCCGGCGGACTCACCTGAATGAGGGCGACATCAAGGCCGATCCGTTTGGTGGAAAAAAGGTGTGGGATCTGGGAGAGATACGAGGGGATATAATCGATTTTACCCTCAAATGCAGCCTTCCGCATGCTTCGACTGATAAAGAACAGCTTAAGGGAAAACCGTCTCAGAAAGGACAGATCATCGACATACTGTGCAAAGGTGTATGAAAACATCTGATACACCATAATATCCTGAAGACGCAGGTCTTTGACCATTGCCCGGATCAATTCCTGGGGTTCCCCGCAGCCGGTTCCGATAAAAACACGGCTTCCCCGCCGGATTTTTGACACCGCCTTATCGGCACGCATTATCTTGTGCCGGCAAAACCCTTCTGGCCAATCGAAAGAATCCATCAATACCCTCCTTAAATCCGATAGGACTATTATATCGGACTAAATACGATTTTAGTCAAGAGGGCAATAAGTATGAGATTTGACCGGCGGATACAATATTGGTATAGTCTGAAAAATACACGAATGGAATTAGAAAAAACATACAGAAATCCACTCCCCACGGTCGATATTATCATCGAAGTGGAGGATGCCATTGTTTTAATTGAAAGGCTGAATCCGCCCCACGGATGGGCGCTTCCCGGCGGATTTGTCGATTACGGAGAATCACTGGAGTCGAGCGCGGTTCGGGAAGCAAAGGAGGAGACGTCTCTGGATATCGTGCTCCGGGAACAATTCCATACCTATTCCGATCCGGATCGCGACCCGCGGCATCATACCCTTACAACGGTCTTTATTGCTTGGGCCTCCGGAACACCCAAAGCTGCCGATGACGCAAAAAAGGTCGGCTGCTTCTCTTTGGATGCACTTCCGGAATGCATGGCGTTTGATCACAAAAAAATTATTCAGGATTATATTCAACACAAAAACGGAGTGCCGAAAAAGCATATTTTCTCACCGTAAGAACTGCGCCGAAGAGGTACCGATGAAACCTTCCGATTCCTCTGTCCGTGTAAGATCTTTTCAAGACCTCAAAGGGCTTCTTGAAAAGATGACAGTGCCGCCCCCACCGGAACCTACCCATGCGTCTCCGGATGAAAAAATCAAACCCGCAGTTGAACCCGGGGAACCGAAAACCGAACGACAAATTTTCTTAGATGCAATGGCCGATGTAACCCGGATTCCCAGGAGCGAAAGGATTCCGGGATCGCCTCAGGCCAGATCCCCGGCGGATTTTGATGCCGACTCGGATACAATGGCACTTGAAGCGCTTGAAAAGCTTGTCCGGCACGGCAAAGGCTTTATTGTCGCCCAGACGCCGGAATACATCGAAGGCAAAGCCGACCGGGTTTATCCGAGAGTTTTGGAACGGCTGCACCGGGGGGATTTTTCGATTCAAGCCCATATCGACCTCCACGGCCTGACTGTTGAAAGCGCAAACGAAGCTTTTGAAAAATTCTTAAAAGCATCGATTTCAACCGGTAAACAGACCGTGCTGGTTGTCCACGGTCGTGGGCTTTCATCACCGGTAAAGCCGATTCTCAAGACAAAGGTACAGGAGTGGTTGAGCAGGGGGCCCTGGCGAAAATGGGTGATCGCGTTTTCGAGTGCCCGGCCCTGCGACGGAGGTGCCGGTGCAACCTATGTGCTGCTGCGCCGGCGTCCACTGACCAAGCGTTTTCTGAAAAGAAACGCCGCACAAAGAACATAACGTTCCAGCTTAAAGAATCCTGACCCAAAGGACCTGGCTTTGGGTGTCCCAGGAAGGGGCTATTTTCCTGAAAACCAGACAAGTTAAAAGTGCCTAAAGTGATCTAAAGTGCCTAAAGTTATGGAGTCGCTTTGCTCCGCTCAATTTATATATAATTGGCAAAATTCCTTAACTTTAGCTCACTTCAAACTTTAGTTCACTTCAAACTTTAGCACCGTATCTTCTGGCAGAGCCAATGATCTCTGACTCAGCCCAGAGGACCCGGTTTTCGTTAATAGAACAAACCGGATGAAGGGGCCCGATCGCTATAAGACCTTACCCACGAGCCAGTAGAGCAGCATGCCGACAACCACCGTGCCTCCCAGCGACCGTGTCTTCCAGGCAAAACCGAATACAGGAATTGCCACTAAAAACTGAGGCCTCAGAAAATCCAGCCCCCGGGGGTCTCCGGTAGTAAGCAGCGCAGGAAAAAGCAGCGCACTGAGAATCGCTGCAGGGATCAATTCAAGCCAGTCGACAAACCAACGGGGAGGATTTTTTCGCGATAAGAAAAGGAGGGGGAGCAGACGGGGCAGATAGGTTACAAGCCCCATGCCAAAAAGTAAGAGCAGATACTTCCGGATATCCATCAGCCCTCACTTCCGCGTCGGCAGATGCATCTTTGCAGGATCACACCGATACCGGCTGAAACCACCGAAGCGATTACGATGTAGGCGTTTCCGGGAATAAGCATCGACAGGGTTACCGCAAGAATTCCGGATAAAACAGCGGTCAGCAGATACTTACGGCCTCTTAAATGGAACACAAGGAGGCAGATAAACATGGCTATCAGCGCATAGTCGATACCGAATGCATGGGACGGGATATACTGTCCGCCGAATCCGCCCGCCATGGTCGCGACAATCCATGTGATATTGGGCGCGTGGTTAACGGTAAGTGCCTGGGGAAGACCCCAATTCGATGTTTTAAACCTGAAGAGATTGACGGCAAAACTCTCATCGGTAACGCCATAGGCGAACAGGAAAAGAACCTTCCGGTTGGTTTTACCCAGATACTTGGCAAGGGCTGAACTCATCAGCATATGTCTGAGATTCACCATAAAGGTTGTCAGGATAATCGGTACAAAAGCAGCGCCGGAAGATAACATGGAAACGGCGATAAACTGTGAGCTTCCGGCGAAAACGATAACAGACATCAGACCGATCTCAATGGGGGACAGGCCTGCTTTTTGTGCCAGGACACCGAGCGCAATACCGATGGGAAGGTAGCCGAGACATATGGGCCAACCTGCGGAAAGCCCGGCCAGAAGGCTTTCTCCTGCCGGGGCCTGTTTTTTAATCTGGGTACGTTTGTCTGTCTCTTTCATATAGTTGAACGGATTGCCGGATTAATATTAAATTGAATCTGATGCTGGATACAATAAATACCTTAAGGGATCAAGACAAGTCGGATGTATTTCGATGCCATGATCAGAAATAATCCTTTTGAGTTGCTGCCGGAAACATTTATTACCTTGACAACCGTTTAACCATCCTTAAATTAGAGGGCTCATTTATAAAATCAGTATCACCCTACCCCACGTGAAAAAGCAGCGTGGGGTTTTTTTTAAAGGAAAGAAGTATGAAAGACCGCATCCAAAAAGTAAGAAATCTCGGAATCAGCGCGCACATCGACTCGGGTAAAACCACACTTACCGAGCGCATCCTGTATTACACCCAGCGGATCCACGCCATCCATGACGTAAAAGGCAAAGACGGTGTGGGTGCGACCATGGACTCCATGGAGCTTGAAAAAGAACGGGGAATTACCATCGCATCGGCAGCCACCTATTGTGAATGGAACGATCACACGATCAATATTATCGACACCCCGGGACATGTCGATTTTACCATCGAGGTCGAACGCTCACTCCGGGTACTGGATGGCGCGATTCTGGTGCTGTGCGCCGTTGGCGGTGTCCAGTCGCAATCCATAACAGTGGATCAGCAGATGAAACGGTACAGCGTCCCCGGAATCGCGTTTATCAACAAATGCGATCGGAGCGGGGCAAACCCGTCCCGGGTCACCGATCAGCTCAGGGAGAAACTCGGACACAACGCCGTGGTCATGCAGATACCTGTCGGTCTGGAAGCCTCTTTTGAGGGGGTCGTGGATCTGGTCTCCATGAAAACCATCTATTTTGACGGACCCAGAGGAGAGGATCTTCGCACGGAAGAGATCCCCGAAAACCTTCTTTCCGAAGCCATGACCCGGCGCGAAGCACTTCTGGATGCGGCGTCGATGTTTTCAGATGAATTGATGGAAGCCATCCTCGAAGAAAAACCAGTCTCCGAGGAACTGCTTCTCGAAGCCGTCCGAAAAGGGACACTTGCCCGGGAAATTACCCCCGTATTTATCGGCTCCGCCTATAAGAACAAAGGCGTCCAACCGCTGCTGAATGCAGTGACACGGCTGCTCCCCTGTCCTTCGGATGTCACCAATATAGCCCTTGATATGGACAAGGAGGAGACTCCGGTTGAACTGCCATGCGACACCTCTAAACCGCTGGTTGCCCTGGCCTTTAAATTGGAAGACGGCAAATACGGCCAATTGACCTATATCCGTGTCTACCAGGGTTCGCTCAGCAAGGGCGATACCGTGATCAATATTCGTACCGGGAGAAAGGTTAAAATCGGTCGGCTGGTCCGTATGCACGCAGAGCAGATGGAAGATATCGAAACCATCCCGGCCGGCTATATCGGAGCCCTGTTCGGAATCGACTGCGCCTCCGGCGATACATTTGCCAGTCCGGGTACACACATGAGCATGACGTCCATGTATGTTCCGGATCCGGTTATTTCACTGGCGATCTCTCCCAATGATCACAAAGCGGAAATAAATATGTCAAAGGCGCTTTCACGGTTCACAAAAGAAGACCCCACGTTCAAAACCCATGTAGACAATGAAACCGGGGAGACCATCGTATCCGGAATGGGAGAACTCCACCTGGAAATCTATGTTGAGCGGATGCGAAGAGAATACCAGGCCGAGGTTACCACCGGCATGCCCCAGGTGGCCTACAGGGAAACGATCACTCAGCGTTCGAATTTCAACTACATCCATAAAAAACAGACCGGTGGCGCCGGACAATTCGGTAAAATAGCCGGCTATATCGAACCGACCCCGGATGAGGAATTCATTTTTGAAAACAAGATCACCGGCGGCAGAATTCCGACCCAATTTATTCCCGCATGTGAAAAGGGATTTCGAAGCTGTCTTGAAAAAGGACCATGGATGGAATTTCCGGTTACCGGAGTCCGGGTGGTCATCGATGACGGTGCTTCGCATTCTGTGGACTCTTCGGAGATGGCATTCCGGGCAGCAGCCCGGGGGGCGTTTCGGGAGGCATATCCCAAGGCAAAGCCTGTCATCCACGAACCGGTAATGAAAGTGGTGGTGGAAACCCCCACCGAGTTCCAGGGCCCCGTGATGGGCTCACTCAATCAGCGCCGGGGCATGATCGTCGGTTCCCAGGACGAAGGGGTCCAATCGGTGATCGAGTCCCAGGTCCCATTGTCGGAGATGTTCGGATACGCCACCGTCTTAAGGTCGCTGACCCAGGGGAAGGCGCAGTTTACCATGGAATTTCTCGCCTATAAACAGGTACCGAACAGCATTGCCGAAAAACTGCTTCTAAAGGGGTCGGAAGAAAAGAAAAATGTCGCATGATACACCGCGTGTTATTTACCTAAAAGAAAGGATACTGGCCATGGTCAAAGAAGATGTCACGTTCCAGAACCCCATACGTATATTGGGCCGTGATGCGGATGAACTTCTCTCCGCCGGACGTTTCGGCGCAATTCTGGCACGTGCCGGCGTCGGCAAAACGGCATTTCTGATCCAGGTGGCATTGGATTACCTGATCAGAGAAAAAAACGTCCTCCATGTCAGCCTCAACGATCCGGTAGACAAGGTTTCACTCTGGTATAAAGAAGTATTTCGGAATGTCACTGCAAAATGGAGTCGGCTGCAATCCCAGGAATGCTGGGAGACCCTGCTGCCGCACCGGTTTATCATGACATTTCGGGCGGAAAGTTTTTCCGTATCGACCCTGGATGAACGCCTGACCGATCTTTCGGAACAGGGGGTGTTTGAACCCCAGGTGGTTGTGGTCGACGGGTTTCGATTCGATGACGCTTCCCGGGACAAATTGGAATCGTTGAAAGCGTTGATTGAAAGCCGATCCCTTTGTGCCTGGTACACCGTTCGGACACATCGCCACGACCCCCCGGGACCCGACGGCATGCCGGCTCCCCTAAAGGATGTTTCAGACCTTTTCGAGGCGATTATCCAGTTGCAGCCGGATGGCTCAGAAATCCATGTAAATGCCGTAAAGGGCAGGCCCGAAAAAGAGGAACCACCCCAAATGCTCCTGGACCCTTCGACATTGCTGGTAAAAAAAGTGGAATAAAAGAGGGCCTGCAATCCGATCTATCTCGAAGCCTTGGCCATGTTCGGTTTTATGCTCACTTCTGCACGAGTTTTGAGCGCTTGAAAATCCGGTTATTCGGCGGAATCCATACTTTTACCTTTTTCACCAGGAATTACTGCATATAAACGAATTAGAGCACTAATTCAGGTTTTCAACAAACGTGCGGATGGTCCGATGGACCATGTGAGCCCCTTCACCCAAAAGGATGCCGTGTCGCTTCAAATTGAACAGTACATACTGCTTCTCCTCGGAACCCAGCAGGTCGAATAATCGTTTTGAGCCCTTTGGGTTCACAACGGGGTCTCCCTGGGATTGTATGACCAGCGCCGGGACACCGATACCGGGCAGCTTGGGCTCAAGAGACTCCATGAGATGCTCCAGTTCCAGCATACCGGTGATGGGGTTCCGGTCGTAATTGATGTTCGGATTTTCAGGGCGATTTTCGACGAATTCCATTTTCGCCCCTTCCAACTGCACCCGTTTCATCAATCGGTTCCAGACGTCCACGGCCGGAACAAACCGGGCGGAAAAATCCTGCAGCCGCATGGGGGGACATACGGCGAACACCCCGCAGACATCCTCCACCCGTGCAGCCAGATCGAGTGCAAGCCCCGCTCCGGTTGAAAATCCGCCAACCACCACCCGTTTGCAGATATTCCGGATCAGTGCATATCCCGTATCGACGGACCGAATCCAATCTTTATATGATCTTGAGGCCAGATCATCCGCAGATGTGGCATGCCCCTTGAGTCTTGGCACATATACCCAGATTCCGTGATTTCCCAGATGACGGGCCAGTTCCCTAACTTCCAGGGGAGCAGCCATATAGCCGTGAACCAGAAGCACCCCGATTTTTCGAGATCTTCCAGGCACCAGACACGGCATCCCCACAGCTTTTTCTTTCGATTCACCCGGCTTGTGGAACAGATCATAGTCTCTTTCATATTCGTTTTCCATCTGCCGTTTCAGTTGTCGGGCAATTTGCCGACGCAACAAAAATCCGGGCATCCAGGAAAGGCGCCGCAGCATCCGTTGGAGATTTTTTAGGGGTTCGATCTCGTTTGCAATGACGCGAATCGGATTTTTTATCCGGACCGAATGAAATTCAGAAGCCATGGATAGCTTACGGGGATCCTTTCGGAACCCGTTACCCGCCGGGCGGATCACCTCCTTTTCAATGGCCACTGAAATAAAATCCCTAAACCTGTTCATACGGTCATCGGTAAGAAGATGAACCTGATCCCCGCATAGGCTCTTGTGGCAATAATTGCCCAAAGATGGGAGGGTTTGCGTCGCGGCGAGAAACACCCGCTGCCGCCATCCGTATGCATCGATTGTTTTTAATGGGTACATCCCCAGGATGGATGCGAAAAGATGATCGTGATTAATGGTGGTCATACCGTAAATCGAGGTCATGTAGCGGTGCATGATGGAAAGCGCTTTCTTTCGCAGCATCGGTCGAGAAGGAATCGGGTCATCGAATTCGATGGGCTGTCTTCCCGATATATCCCGGTTTATGCTGGCACTGTCCAGATACGTCTCCACCGGTATCGGTTCTCCGATGCGCATGTCGATATCGACACCGGAAAGCAGCATCGTTCCTTCGGTCATAATTTCCTCTTTGACCCGATCCGGAAAAGGTTTTATAAAATGATCCGCAATGGTGCTGAGAATGTTTTCCCGCGCCCTGATGGGGTAATAGGTCATATTAATCGGTACAATGTAGGTTTTATTTAAAAATACCGGTTCGAGATCCTCGATGCTGAAAAGCGCTTTGATCCGTTCGGCCTCCAAGGGCGATGTCTCAGTCATTACCTTCAGGCGCTTTCTGTAAAACTCGGTCCGCAGCGCCAGGGTGGCGGCACCGGTGTGGGGGGGGCGTTTCCCGCCGGCAAAAAAAATCATATAACGCCCCTTTTCAACAAGCTTCTTATTTTTCACCATCCGGCCTTCCGGGAAAATGACCCACAAGGCATCTCCGGTCAGCAAAGATTTTACGATCAGTTTGTCCCTGTCCGGATTTTTTGTCGAAATCGCCCCCACCGATTCAAGCCACCGGCCCAGCGGCCCCATGAAAAGGTTATCATCGGCAATGGACCAGACAGGGGTTTGGGTCATTTCGGAAATATAGGTCGGCAGCAAGGCGGTTTCAATGCGGGTGAAATGATTGACCACAAAGATGATCGATCCATCCGGAATGTTTTCTTTACCGTGAACATGAATCCGTGCTTTTGACATGGAAGATATGGTTTTGACAAAAAGCCCGGTTGTTCGATAGGCTATCGGATTCATCCCCGCTCCTTTCGCTTTTCTAAGTGGAGGGAAAAGGATACCCTATTTTATGCAAAAACCGGTAAAGGATCAAGCGCTCCATACAGCAATTCTCGATGAACTCGCTCATGGAACCGGATGGCCGGATTTTTAAGCGGTCAACTGTCTGAGCGTGTTAGCGCGCATTGAACCAAACACGATAAAAGCGTGTATCGAATCTCAAAACCGGGAGTTCAGACAAATGTTTTCTCGAAGCCGATGCCATGTTCGGTTTTATGCGCGCTTTTGCGCGAGTTTTGAGCGTTTCAAAATCCGGTTATCCGGTGGAATCCATAGCGCGCTCCTTTTCATCGGGAATTGTTGAGCAATGCAAGATCCGGTTGACAGTATCGATAACAAAAAATAGAATATGTCCTGGTTATTATTCCGCAATTTATAATTGGAAAGGACTGCCGTGTTTTCAAAAATTCTTATACTTCGATTTCCAAAAACCGAAGTCCAAAAACCGATCGTATGCTACCTTGCCAAGGACTTTGACCTGACATTCAATATCCTCAATGCCGCCATTCTTTCGAGAAAAGAGGGTATCATGGTGCTGGAGTTATCCGGTTCCCGGAAAAACTTCAAAGAGGGCGTGGCGTATCTTGAAGAGCAGGGTGTTCAGGTCAAAAACGCAGCCCATGAGGTCAAACGCAATAAAAAAAGGTGCACCCACTGCGGTGCCTGTACGGCCGTCTGCCCCACCGGTGCGCTTTTTATCGAACGCCCGGAAATGTCTGTGGGCTTTGAGCAGGAGAAATGCTCAGTCTGCGAGTTGTGTGTCCCGGCCTGCCCCACACGCGCCATGGACGTTCGACCCTCAGGCAATGAATTTTTTGAATGAAACCCTCAATCGCCATTGCCATGAGTGGAGGTGTCGATTCCACCGTGGCCGCCTATCTTTTGAAAAGGCAGGGGTATCACGTTTTCGGAATTCATTTTATCACCGGCTATGAAACGGATACCCGCCCCATTTCCGGTTCAGCAGGGACGCATCCGGATGCCCCGGAAGCGCTTCAGCGTATCGCCGACAGCCTCGATATCCGGCTTGACGTTATGGATATCCGATCCGAATTTCAGACGTCCGTGGTCGATTATTTTGTCAGGACCTACCGTTCCGGTCTTACCCCGAATCCGTGCATGGTCTGCAACCCGGCCATAAAATTCGGATCCGTGATGGCGGCTTCCCAAAGGCACGGCGCCGAACAGTTCGCCACCGGTCATTATGCAGCCGTCGAAAAGGATGAAAAAGAACGGTTTCACCTCCTGCGTGGCTGCGACCCGGACAAGGAGCAGTCCTACTTCCTTGCCATGCTGACCCAGGAGCAATTGGCCCGCACCGTATTTCCGCTGGCAAAAATGACCAAACCGGACGTCCGGCGCATTGCAGAGGAAAACGGGGTGGCACACCTGGTAAGCATCGAAAGTCAGGACGTCTGTTTCATAAAAAAAAACGATTACCGAACCTTTCTGAAACAACACGATGCGATCCGGTCGATACCGGGCCGGATTGTCGATTTGGGCGGTCGGGTTCTTGGAGAGCATAAAGGTCTGCATCGCTTCACCATCGGCCAAAGGCGCGGCATCAACTGTCCCGCAGCCGAACCCTATTATGTGGTTCGCATCGATACGGCGCAGAACAGACTGATTGTCGGCCGCAAGGACGACCTGCGCGCCTCCGAGTGTCGTCTGGAAAAGGTCAATTGGATCTCATCGGTTCCCGCCGGGCCGATTGCCGTTGATACACGGGTCCGCTACCGTCATACAGCAACCCCGTCGATAGTGATTCCGGAAGAGAACCGGAGGGCTATCGTAAAATTTCAGAGACCGGAATCCGCCATCACGCCCGGCCAATGTGTGGTTTTTTATCGCGAAAACCATGTCCTCGGCGGCGGCTGGATCGAGAGATAGCCGATGCCCAGATTCAAAACCGTTACCCTGGGGTGCAAGGTCAACCAGTCTGAATCGGATGCCATTTCAAGCCGCTTCATCACCGCCGGGTGGCGGCAGGCAGGAGAACATGAAACTGCGGATCTTTGCATCCTGAACACCTGTGCTGTGACCGGCAGAGCGTCCCAGCAATCCCGACAGGCCGTGCGTCATGCCATCCGTTCAAATCCCACCGCACAAATTATCGTCACCGGTTGCTATGCCCAGGTGGAGCCGAAGATATTATCCCAGATACCGGGGGTGCATAAAGTCGTCGGCCACGATGAAAAGCTGAGTATTCCGGAAAAAGTTCTCTCCGATCCGGAAGCCGGCGACGGCCCGGCGCTTTCCCCGGATACCGGGTTTGCTGGTTTTGCTCAAAATTTCTCAACCGATCGAACCCGTCCGGTATTAAAGATCCAGGACGGCTGTGATGCTTACTGCACCTACTGTATCGTGCCCTATGCCCGGGGGCGAAGCCGCAGTATGCCCATGGAAGATGTTCTGGAGAATCTCCGACTCCTTAAAACGGCCGGGTACCGGGAAGTGATCCTTTCCGGTATCCACCTGGGCTGCTATGGTCTCGATTTCAAACCCAAGAAAAAACGTCTGGCGGATCTGCTCCTCCTGGTGGACAATTCAAAGATCCTCGACCGTGTCCGACTCAGTTCCATCGAGCCCATGGAGCTGTCTGAGCCGATTATCCGGTTGGCGGCAAAATCCAAATATATCTGCCCGCATTTTCATATTCCGCTTCAAAGCGGAGATAACGAAATCCTGAAACGGATGAACCGCCCCTACACAGTTGAAAAGTTCAGAGCGCGGGTTTTAAAAATCCATCAGATGATGCCGGAAGCCGCCATCGGCTTCGATGCACTCATCGGATTTCCCGGAGAATCGGAAACCGCTTTTGAAAACACGTTTCGGCTCATCGATTCGCTCCCCGTCAGTTATCTGCACGTTTTTCCCTTCTCACCCCGAAAGGGCACTCCCGCCAGTCGGTATCCGGACCAGATTCCCGCCGCCGTCATCAAGGGAAGATGCCGACGCTTGCGTCGACTCGGTGAGGAGAAAAAAACCGCATTCTATCGATCCTTTCTCGGAGATCGGGTAACGGTTCTCATAGAAGGGGCACGGGATCCCCAAACCGGCTACCTGAAAGGGATGACAGCCAATTACATCCCTGTCGTTGCAGATGGCCCGGAAAGCCTGAAAAATACGTTTCTAAATGTATCGCTTCGAAAACTATCGAAAAACAGAACCATAATCGGTAGCATAACAGATCCATATTGATCAGAACCTTATAATGGGAGAATCGCCATGTCCGTCTATCTTGTACAGCACGGAATCAGCCTGAAAAAGGATGTCGATCCTGAAAGAGGACTTTCGGAAGAGGGAATTGCAGAAGTCGAGCGTATCGCAGCGGTTGCAAAAAACTATGAGGTCACCGTATCCCGGATAGAACACAGCGGGAAAAAAAGAGCACGGCAGACCGCTGAAATCATTGCATTCGCCCTCATCCCGGGACAAATGTCTGAGGCCCGAGATGGTTTGAATCCCCTGGACGATGTGGCAGCCATTGCCCGGAGGCTTCACAGCGCGGACAATTTGATGCTGGTGGGCCACCTGCCATTTATGGAGCGGTTGACCGCATATCTGATTACCGGATCCATGGAGCGGACCGTTTTCCGGTTTCAGAACGGCGGGATTCTCTGCATGGATCAGGATCCCGATGCATGTACCTGGCACATAAAATGGACCCTGATGCCGCATATCGGTTGATACACTGCTTGAAAAAATGCCTAAAATTTGAAGTGCCTAAAATGCCTAAAGTTTGAAGTGAGCTAAAATTATGGAATACTGTCTATTATAAGGGGATTATCTTATTTGACAACCATGTCATTTCAACGTTTGAAACCATTCTGGATCGGTGCCGGATTTTTTGGTCTGCTGTTTGTGATTCTGTTTTCCATCCGCATCGATCTTTTCAAAAAACCGCCCCCTGACGCGGACGTCTTTACCATCACAGACCCTTCTTCGATCAATGGAAAAGACACATGGATGAATGTGATTCAGAAGGGTCGCAAAATCGGTTTTTCCCATTCCACCTTTATAAAGGTTAAAGACTCATACCGGCTGGAGGAGACGCTGAATCTTCGGATCAACACCATGGGGATGGTCCAGGACCTGACAATGAGAACAACCGGCCGTTTTCATTCCGACCTTACACTCGCCGCTTTCGACATGCAGATCAGCTCAGGCAGATTTCAATTCAGTGCCCGGGGGGCCGTATCTGACCGTATCCTGACGATTTTCACAAAAGCCGCCGGCGACACCAGAGAGATATCCCTGCCCCTTGAAGAACCGCTCTATCTTTTTGCCGGCATGATCGAGGCGGTATCTGCATCAAATCTGAAGCCGGGAATGACAAAACATTTTTATCTTTTTGATCCGGTAACCATGGGAAAGGCACCGGTTGAAATCAAAGCCCAGGGGATGGAAACGATTCAGCTGCAGGAAACATCGCATCTTGCCCGAAAAGTGTCATTTTCATTCAAAGGTGCCACCCAGTATGCTTGGATCGGGGAAAACGGAGAGATTCTGAAAGAGAGCGGGCTTTTGGGGATATCTTTGGAGCGAACCTCGCGGGCGGAGGCCCTTTTCGGACAGCCTGTCGAATCGAGCCAGGATCTTACCGCCGTCGCTTCCATCGCCTCGAACATCGAGATCGAAAACCCGGAAACCCTCGATAAAATAACCATAAAACTGGATGGCCTGGATTCAGACAACCTGTTTTTAAACGGGGGCCGCCAAACTTATAAGGAGACCCTCTTGACGATCCGCCGGGAATCGCTTTCGGGCCTCGTTTCAGGGTCGCCAGAAAGGGATCGGATCGGTTCGGAATTTTTGAAACCGGCCCCGTTTATTCAATCCGATCATCCTGAAATAAAAACCCTTGCAGAGAAAATCACGGAAGCATCGCTGTCTCCCCTGTCAAAGGCCATCAAACTGGTCTCCTGGATGCAGACGCATATCGATAAACGACCGGTGTTGTCGCTGCCGGACGCCTTGAGCACATTAAAAAACAGGATGGGAGACTGTAACGAACATGCCGTCTTACTTGCGGCACTGGCCAGGTCCGTCGGTATACCGACCCGGATCGAGGCGGGACTGGCCTATCTGAACGGCCGTTTTTATTACCATGCCTGGAATCTTTTATACTTGGGGGAATGGATCACCGCCGACGCCGCGCTGGGACAGATGCCTGCTGATGTGACCCACATACGATTATCAAGCGGGGCGCAGACCCTGCCGTTGGATCTGATCGGTGTTATCGGGAAAATACAACTTACCATTATCGGGTTAAACAAATGATTTCACTGAACCGGTTAACAAAGCGTTTCGGAAACATTTCAGCTGTCAACGATCTGAACCTGTCGGTAACGGCCGGGGAAATCTTTGGATTCATCGGGCCCAACGGCGCAGGAAAGACAACCACCATACGGATGATGGGAGGAATCCTGCAGCCCACCTCGGGGGTTGTGACCATCTGCGGGATCCCAATGCACACGCAACCTGAAAAGGCCAAGCAAAAGATCGGCTTCATCCCGGACAGGCCCTACCTCTATGAAAAATTAACCGGTATGGAATTTCTCGGTTTCACCGCCGATCTCTACGATGTCGACCGGTCAAAATTCCCCAAAAAGGCAGAAACGCTGCTTGAAATGTTCTCGCTTCGGGACTGGGCCTCGGAGCTTATCGAATCTTATTCGCACGGCATGCGCCAGCGATTGATTATGGCCGCAGCGCTGCTGCATGACCCGGAAGTTATCATCGTGGACGAACCGATGGTGGGGCTGGACCCTGCCGGGATAAAGATGGTAAAGGAGCTGTTAAAACATCTTGCCCGAAAAGGCGTCACCGTTTTCATGTCCACCCATACATTAACGGTGGCCGAAGATGTCTGCGATCGGATCGGCATCATCTATGGCGGCTCCCTCGTGGCTTCGGGCACCACAGAGATGCTGCGGCAAAAGGCACGCCTTTCCGATGCGGATCTTGAGGGTATTTTTATAAAATTGACATCTGAAAACAACGATGGGTAGCAAGTTCTGGCCCAGGGGAACAGGCCTTGGGTGCCTTTGGACGGGGCTATATTCCTGAAAGCCAGACAAGGTATAAGTGCCTAAAATTAAGGAGTCGCTCGCGCAGCGCAGGCGCTTGCGCCGCGTGTTGCTCCACACAATCTATATATAATTGACAAAATTCCTTAACTTTAGCTCACTTTAAATTTTAGCTCACTTCAAACTTAGCACCCTATCTTCTGGCAGAGCCATCTATCTCTGGCCTGACCAAAGAGGACCGGGTTTTCAATGAACATTGAAGGTAGCCGATGCGACAGGTTTTATCAGACATTCTGAGGATTCCGGTTCTTTTAAAGCCGAGGATGCGCTCTTTTCACCCGGCCATGCCGCAGCATCGAAAACAGAGACGACGCTTTAGAATCCTGTTTACCGCCGCCATCGGCATTTCTGTATGGGCCGGAATTTTCGTGGTCTCCTATCGGGTCCTTTCCTATTTTAAAAGCATCGAAGAACTGGGCGATCTTCTTGCTTTTAAGCTGCTTTCGATGGTTCTGATCACCCTGTTTTCTCTGCTTATCTTCAGTAGTATTATCACCTGCCTGGCCAAGTTGTATCTGAGTAAAGATCTGCAACTTGTCCATTCCATGCCGGTGCCCGCCTATGCGGTCTTTCTATCCCGATGGTTCGAAAGCACCATCGACAGTGCCTGGATGGTGATCACCTATACGCTTCCGGTCCTGGTTGCCTATGGGATCATTTATCGCGCCGGAATCGGATTCTACCCGATGGTGCTGATGAATCTGGGCGCGCTATCCTTTGCCGCATCCGGAATCAGCGCATTGATGGTCCTGTCGGCGGTTAATCTCATACCGGCCAATCGACTTCGCAACATTTTTGTCTTCCTCGGTCTAACCCTGTTTGTCATCCTTTACCTCGCATTTCGTCTTCTAAGACCCGAGCGTCTCGTGGACCCGGAAGCGTTCGCAACGGCCCTGGTCTATTTAAAAACACTCAGAGCCCCGGCATCACCCTTTCTGCCGAGCACATGGGCGTACGACAGCCTGAAGATGTCTTTGACCGGCAACACCTGGGCCGGCGCATTTCACTGGCTCATCTCTTTCTCATTTACCATATTTATGGCTTTCCTGAACGTGCTCCTTGCCGACGCTGTCTATTTTAAAGGCATGTCAAAGGCCCAGACGGTCCCGGTACGACTCTTTAAATCAACCGCTGATTCTCCGGCCTTGTCCTTGATGCCCCGGGGTCCGGTGCGGGCATTTGTGACAAAGGAGATCAAATCATTTTTCAGGGACCAGACCCAATGGTCTCAGCTGTTTCTGGTTGCAGCCCTTTTCTTTATCTACATTTTCAACTTCAGCGCACTCCCCCTTGAAAAAGCGCCCATAAAAACCGTTTACCTTCAGAATATACTCTCTTTTCTCAACATGGGGCTGGCGACATTCGTCCTGGTTGCCGTCACGGCACGGTTTGCATATCCGGCTGTCGGCGCAGAGGGGGATGCTTTCTGGATTGTAAAATCGGCCCCTGTTTCTCTGCGGACATTTCTCTGGATCAAGTTTTCCATCTATTTTCTTCCCCTGTTGCTCATGACCGAAGCCGTTATCGTTACCACCAACATACTGCTCCAGGTAACGCCGTTTATGATGATCCTTTCCACGGTGACGATCTTTTTTGTCGTACCGGGAATCGTCTCCATGGGTATCGGGATGGGAGCCGCACATCCGGATTTTCAATCTGAAAATCCTGCACAGACCGTGACAAGCTTCGGCGGTTTGATGTTCATGATGCTCAGCGCCGGCCTTACCGGTCTGGTGATCATACTGGAGGCGCAGCCGGTCTATCGGCTATTTATGGCTGATGTGGTGAATCGGGTTCTAAGCCCCCTTGAATGGGTATGGACCATCGCCTGTTTTACATCGGTTTTGGGGATCTGTCTGGCTGCAATCTATTTCCCCATGAAATATGGAGAAAAGCAGCTGTCCCGCCGCATCGGTTCGGTTTAAACCGTATTTTCAACAACCCGGGCTCATGCCGCAACAGGCTTTGGTGATGATCTAAAGTTACAGAACCATCATCCGATAATAGTATGGGAGATCAAAAATGAACGAAAAAATCCTCGTCGTCGATGACGAACAGGATATCCTGCGGATGCTCAGCAAGTTGCTCATCCAAGAGCAGTTCAGGGTCAAAACAGCTCAGGGGGGTGAAGAGGCCATCGCTCTTTTTCAATCCGAACCCTTTGACACGGTGATCACCGATATGCGCATGCCGGGGATGGACGGTCTGGCGTTGATTAAACGGCTCAAGGAGATCGATAAAGACATCGAAGTCATTATTATGAGCGGGTTTGCGGCCATGGACAATGTGATTGAGGCATTTCGATACAACGGTGCTTTTGATTATCTGACAAAGCCGTTTGAGGACATTAATGAGCTCTTTATCACCATCAATCGGGCCATCAAGAGCCGACGTTTGAAAATTCAAAACCACGTTCTGTTTCAAAAGCTGAACCTGGCAAACAAAAACCTGGAAAACCGAGTTTCAGAACGGACATACGAATTATCCGAAGCCAATGACCGGTTGCAATGCGAACTGAAACAGAGGGAAAAGACCGAAAAGGAACTGAAAAAGTCAATGGAAGCGGCTGAAGCCGCAAATCGGGCCAAAAGCAGCTTTCTTTCAAACATGAGCCACGAACTGCGGACACCGCTGAACCATATCATCGGTTTTTCCGAACTGATTGCCGACGAAAGCCTGGGACCACTCAACAAAGCCCAGGGTGAATGTATGGAGGAGGTGGTGCAGAGCAGCAGGCACCTGCTGTCACTGATTAACGACATCCTGGATCTTTCAATGGTGGAATCCGGACGGGCGGCGTTCAGCCCCACCATGGCCGATCCTGCGCTGATATTGGACAACAGCCTGGTTATGGTCAGACAGAAGGCTTTAAAACATAACATCACCATAAAAACCGTATACGATCCGATATCGGAGCCGGTTTTTATGGATATGCAGAAGTTTAAACAGATCATTTACAACCTGATTTCAAATGCAATAAAATTTACACCCGATGATGGAACCGTTTTATTAAACGCCCGGAAAATAGGGGTAAGAAAGAATCTGGATATCCGCCAGGCAGACAGAGATGAACTGGTAGAACTCTGCGGACAGAACAGAGACGACCGGGGAGCCGAAAATAATGTCGCATCCTATATCGAAATTTCGATTGCCGATACGGGAGTCGGCATCAAACCGGAGAATCTGGAGCGGATCTTCGAGCGTTTCGAACAGGTCGACGGACCATTGGATAATAAGTCCCAGGGAACCGGTCTGGGTCTTTCGATTACCCGGGCGCTGGTGGAGCTGCACAACGGCAGAATATGGGCGGAAAGTGACGGCCCCGACAAGGGGAGCACCTTTCGGTTCATTTTCCCGACTTCACCCGATATCAGTACGTCTTTGACGTGTTGAACAGGTAGTGGCAGGCGCTGCATCCTTCGGGTGCGCCGGGCATGGCCGCAACCGCCGCTCTCAAGGTCTCCCCAAGCTTTATCAGGGAGGGCTCAAAACTGCTGTTTCCAATGACCGCATCATGGACCCGGACCCGCTGTTCAATCTGCTGCCGGAAGTCATTGAAATGAGCCGCCGCCCAGATATCAAACAGATCCTCTTCCGGTAATCGTCCAAAATGCAGTGTCGGGCAGAAGACCGATTCACCGGAAAAACTTGAGGCACCTCCGTATGCCAGGCTGATACAGGGGGAGATATATCCGTCGGATCGGATAAAGAGAGAATCCCGGGGATCCTGGTCACAGACCGGGTTTTCCGCCAGGACAAACGGAAATGCCGTTGTTTGCAGCTTCAGCTTTCTGGCGAGACGCTCTGCTTTGCTCAATTTTTTTTTTAAACGCCGAATCACCTTTGACGCCTTATCCGAAAAAAGCCCGTGTCCTTTACCGTCTTGCCCCCGTATCACATCACACTGTTTGAAATTTACCTGATCCACCCCGAGATCACCCGCCAATCGAACCATGTCTTGAAGCTGATGCACATTTTCGGGCATGATGACAAAGTTTAGGGCCAGTTTCGGTTTTTTCCCGTTTCGCACCGATGAGAACGTTTTTATATTGCTGCAGACCCGTTCAAAATGCGATCCTTTCCGTATCCGTTCATAGATATCCGCAGTGGCGCCGTCCATTGAAACGGCGATCCAATCCACACCAGCAGCCAGTATACTTTGAACGGCCCTATTATCAAGCAGCAGGCCATTTGATAAAAAACCGGTCTCGCAGCCGGCTTCATGGGCCTGGCCCATCCATTCCGTCAGCCTCGGCTGCAACAGGGGTTCACCTCCGCCAGAAAAGTCAATGGATGCAACCTTTTTAAGATACGGATACAATCCGTTCCAGACGGCAGATGACATGATGCCATCCGAATCGTGTTTCCGGCGAATGGATCGCCACGGACACATGATACAGTCTATGTTGCAGCAAAGGGCAGTTTCAACCTGCCACAGTCGCCAAGGCCTGTCCGAGTCATCTATCGACATTCTTTAATACCTGAAAATTGTTTGAGACCATCTTAGCCACCGCATAACAGACTCCTATCATCGCGTTCATATAAAGACAATGTCGATTGAACGGATATATTTGAAACATCACGAAACATCCGTTTCGGTAACATTAAAACGGGAGTCAACCGAAGGTGTTGTCTTTTTCAGCGCTTAATGATAGACCCATCCTGGTGCTATAAAGGACAAACCCGTTTTTGGTACTATAAAGGATCAGGAGATCTGTTTTGGACGCAAGTTTCCTTGGTTCAAAAATAATTTTTAAGCCGATCCACATCCAAACGATAATACACCCGTCTATTGATCCATGTTGTATCAGGTATGTTGCTATTGGTGATTCGACCATGGGCAGCTGGTTGGCAGGCATTCGAACCTTAAATTAAGGAGGATTGTTATGGCTGAAAACAAAAGCGGCGTCGTAAAAGATGTCGGGAAGTGGGAATGGTCAGAGTTGATTAAAAAGGAAGACTGGTGGGCCATATGGCTGGGCGCCTTCATCCTTCTGCTCGGAATCATTTTCTATTTTCCCCAGTCCGGGAACATGATGGCGAAACTTGAAAAGGCGGAAGCAAAATACGGTACCGACGCAAAACGAACCGCTGCATATAAAACCATCGCCTGGTATCAGCTGTCAGATGCCAAGAAAAAGGCAAAGGCAAACAGTATCGGCATCGGAAAATGGATGAAGAAATTTTCCGGCAAACCCAAGAAGTGGTCCGGTAACCCGTTCAATGCCTTTGTCATGGGCGAGGAAAAAGCCGCCGCCAAAAAGGCAAAGGCGGTTCCGAAATATGAAAAAGCCAAGACAGCGGAAAAAGCCGCCTATGCAAAAGCTTTGACCACGGAAAAGGCCGCCGAAGCCGCCGGGTTCAAGGATGAAAAACTCAACAATGCGGCCAAGGCATCCATTCTCGATTGGCGCGATGCGCGTCTGAAAGCCTCCAGTGCCAAGAAAAAAACAGGGGCCAAAGCCTACAATCAGATCGGGTATTTAATTCTGCTGGGTATTGTTTTCGCTGTTTTCTTCGGTATCGGTATCGCCGCCATGGGCAACTCGTTCGGCGACTTCATCAAAGCATTCCCCTTTGTCTTTCTCCTTGCCGTGCTGACATATATCGCGTCCAATCAGGCGACCATGAAAGCATACGGGATCGGATATGCATTGTGGGCAATCTTTTTCGGCATGCTGATCAGCAATACCGTAGGAACCCCCAAATGGGCCATGCCTGCGGTTCAGACCGAATATTACATCAAGACCGGGCTGGTGCTGCTGGGGGCAAAAATCCTGTTTGAAAAGATCATCGTCATCGGAACAGCCGGTATATTCGTGGCGTGGGTGGTCACCCCGACGGTTTGGCTGGTCACCTACTGGTTTGGTCAGAAGATTGTTAAAATGCCGTCCAAACGGCTCAATGCGACCATCTGTTCAGACATGTCGGTCTGCGGTGTTTCAGCCGCCATTGCCACGGCATCGGCCTGTAAGGCGAAAAAAGAAGAATTGACCCTGGCCGTGGGCCTGTCCATGGTTTTCACGTCGGTCATGATGATCCTGATGCCGATCGTGATAAAATCGACATTCCCGGTGGACAAACAGCTCATACTGGGCGGCGCCTGGATGGGCGGCACCATCGATGCCACTGGTGCTGTGGTTGCAGCCGGTGCGTTTCTCGGTGAAAAAGCCATGTACGTAGCCGCCACCATCAAGATGATCCAGAACGTGTTGATCGGTGTCATCGCCTTTTTCGTCGCCCTCTACTTTACAACCAAGGTGGAAGTGGCCGAAACCGGCGTGAAGGTGGGTCCCATGGAGATCTGGTACCGATTCCCGAAATTCGTACTCGGGTTTATCGGGGCTTCGATCTTCTTTTCAATCTGTTACAGTTACTTCAATGCGCAGATCGGCGGGCTGGGCGGAGCCATGGTCGACCAGGGTATCATCAAGGGAATGGGCGATCTGTTCAGAGGATGGTTTTTCTGTCTCTCCTTTGTGAGCATCGGGCTGGCCACAAACTTCCGGGAACTGGCGGAACATTTCAAAGGCGGCAAACCGCTCATTCTGTACGTTTTCGGCCAATCGTTCAACCTGATGATGACGCTGCTGGTTGCCTATATCATGTTCTACATCGTGTTTCCGGGACTGACGGCAACCATATAGTGTTCATATTGTTTGAACCGGAGGGATATTGATGGTGGACCAGACAATCACCGCAGGAAAACCTAAACCGGGTTCCAGGCTTCGTGCCTGGGGCCTGTTGGTTATCGGATTTTCCTGCGTCTGGGTATTTGCCTTTATTGTCGGTCCATGGATCCAGGATAAGATTCCGACTTTCCGAAAAATCGTCCAGGTCATCGAAGAGCGGGATATCGATGCCGGAGCCTATTTTTATTCGGAAAACAAGGAGTCCTACGATGGGGAGCGATACCTGCTCGAATCATTGAGGCTGGGTGCCCCGGAGGAGGTCGGTTTTACGCTGCCGTTTATCGGCAGCATCGTTCTATGCCTTATTATCCTGGGACTCGGGTATCGCTACCTGCCCATGGATTGATGGTTCACTGATATTAATTAATGCAAAAAACCCGGATGGGCCGCATTTGACGGCCTGTCCGGGTTTTGATTCTATTCACACCTGACCTCGAAGCGACTCTAATAAATCCGACAAACATGATGCCCCATGACACCGCTGGATAAAAACAAAGCGTTCATTCTTGAATACGAGGAAAAATTCGCAAACAGCGTCTCTTTGGCGGTGATTGACAAGCCGAAATTGAGCACCTGGATGATTCTGATGCCGATCATCTTTCTCTACTACTTCTACCAAATGAAGAAGTATGCCGATGGTCGGAAAGCCTTTTCACGGCATTTCATTCTTACCCGAAAACGCTCTCTGGAGGCAGCGGCAGCATCGCTGGAAGCCGAGGGTATGCCTGATGTGGAATCGATTGTGAGCATGTCCGGCACGCCGGTACCGGCCCTGCCGGATTACAGGGAATGGCTGAAAGTACTACTGGATCATTACCGGTATCTGCTCCGATCCCAGGGGGAGAGCGTCGGGGCATTGACTCGGTCCGCATATAAAACCCGAACAAACTACCTTCTCTTTATCAACCAGTTAAACCGTGTGGAGCGGCAGTTTAACAACGCCTTGAAACCCTTTCTTAAGGACACCACCCAAGATGTTGATCAGATCGTAAACACCATTGAAAAACAGTGCGAAGCGCTTCGGCGTGAAGATGCCGAAAGATTCTTTCAATAATCTGACTGGCCCCGGGGTGTCGGGTTGTCCACCCGGTGAGAATCGTCTGAGCGCCTGGTGTTGATAGATGCGTCCGGAAGCAGATACGATGGCATCCAACACCGGATCTATTCTTCGGGATCAATCAAATCGACCATGGCCTTAAGCGCCAGCATATAGCCGCGGGCGCCGAAACCGGCGATACGGCCGGTGGCGATATCGGCAACAAGAGATGTATGCCGAAAGGTTTCCCGTTTGTCGATATTGGAAAGATGAATCTCAATTATGGGCACATCCAGCAGCAGCAGCGCGTCCCGGATGGCCACGCTGGTATGGGTGTATGCCGCCGGGTTGATGATAACGCCCTCACATGCGCCCATCACCGACTGGATCTTATCGACGATGGCGCCTTCATGATTGGATTGAAATGACTCCACACCGAGGCCGAGCCGATTTCCGAGCGTTTGAAGATCCCTATCGATCATCGACAGGGTTGTTTTTCCATATACTTCCGGTTCTCTCTGGCCCAGCATATTCAGATTCGGTCCGTGAATGACCAGCACGGCCGGCACGTTCTTCTCCCTTTTCATACGATCTCTCCTATTTCTCCCCAACCATTAAAGGCTAAAATATCAAATAACAAGCACCAAATCACAAAAAAATCCCAAATTCCAATGTTCAATGACCAAAACAGTTTTGATATGTTCGTTTTTCGATATCCTCAGCATGTTTGGGATTTTGAATTTTAGTTCCGCCTGCGGCGGATGATTTGTTTGGTATTTGATATTTTAGATTTGGAATTTTCGGTTTATCCGGGTTACGCGATCAGCCTCTTAAACTGCTTTATGGTCCCTGAGTAATCTTCACTTCCGAAAATCGCAGAACCCGCCACAAATACGTTTGCCCCGGAAGCCGCCACCGACTGGATGGTTTCCGAATTCACCCCGCCGTCCACCTGGATCAGGGTGGGAAGATCCAGTTCGTCGATCAGTTCTTTTAAGGCGCGTATCCTATCGAGGCTGTTGGGAATAAAGTGCTGGCCCCCGAAACCGGGGTTGACACTCATGATGAGCACAAAATCGATGTAGGGCATAACCCATCGGATCGATTCCACCGTTGTGGCCGGATTCAACACGACACCGGCCTGTATCCCGGCCTCTTTTATCATCTGAACGGTCCGGTTCAAATGAACATCAGCTTCACTATGAACGGAAATCAGAGACGCGCCGGCCTCTGCAAAATCAGAAACATAGCGGTCCGGATTTTCTATCATCAGGTGCACGTCGATGGGCAGGTTGGTTACCCGGCGCACGGCTTCGACAACAAGCGGGCCCATGGTGATATTCGGCACAAAATGGCCGTCCATGACATCCACGTGTATCCAGTCCGCACCGGCGGCTTCGACGGCTTTGATCTCTTCACCCAGCTTTGTAAAATCTGCCGATAGTATGGAAGGGGCAATCAGTTTCACTTGTATCTCCTGTATCGTAAGTTTTCGATTTTCGACTGTCGAATTGTTCAACACAAACCAGCCGCTTCCTGGAATCGAAATTTCGAAAATCGACATTCGAAACTCGAAAATGGGCTAATTTTCATCAATGCCGAAATCCTGCACCTGAAGATCGGTTTCGGTGTGGTTAAAACCGAAGATTGATTCCCACTCGCCCATGGGTGCTGCTACGAGTTCACCGTCTTCATAGAGCAGCAGGCCCGTGTCGGGATTTTCAGGAATCAGGTGCCAGATTTCCTCCCCGGGCTTTAACAGACCGTCATAAAGATCGATGGATCCGCCGAATCCGTTTAACCGGAGACGAAGACGTTGTTTTAAAAACCCGTTGGCCGCACGATACCTGAAAAGGTTTATGCCCGACAGGCCGCTTCCGGATATCCGCCCGTCCTCTCTTTGAGGTCGGTTGACGGAAAGATCGATCCGCCCCTCCTCCAGTACCCGATGCCCCGGCAACGGCTTCTGTGCCACAATGCTGTTCCAGGATCTGTTTTTGTATGATACCGTCCGGACATTTCCTAGCCGCAGTTTAACGGTTTCAAATTGAAGGATGGTCTCCTCCAGGGCCTGGCCGCTTAGCTCCGGCATTTTGTATGCTGCCGGACGCGGCCCCCTGCTCACCAGAAGATTCACACAGTCTCCTCTCGATACGGCGCGTCCTTTGTAAGGGTCGTGGGAGACGATTCCATCCTTGCGCACCTTACTGCTGAAAATACGAGCCACAGCACCCGAACAGAGACCGTTTTCCTCCAGTATGATCCGTGCCTGTGATACGGGCAGATCCGTCAGATTCGGTGTCTGTACGGTTTTTGTCCCCTTTGAGATGACGATGCGGACATCTCGATTTTTCTTGATTTCATCCCCGGGCCGGGGCTCCTGAAAAATGACATGGTTTGCGGGAATATCCGTACTGTAATCGACACCCCGAACCTTTGTATTGAGACCCAGGTCGGTCAACTCAAAAAGGACGCGCACCACATCCTTTCCCACAAGATCCGGAACGACCACCGTGTCTTCCTGTTTGATGAAAAAGGTAAGTGTCAGGTATGCACTGGCCCCGGCAATGACCGTAAAGACCAGTACGATAAGTCCGATGGTTGCTATGCGTGATATCACAATCGTCTACTTTGCCGTTACCCTGAGGACTTCTTCAAAAGTGGTCTGACCCTGCAACACCTTTTGGATACCGTCCGCGTGAAGTGTTATCATATCCTGGTCCCGTGCCGCCTGTTTGATCTGGTTCGAATCAAAGGTTTTTAAAATGAGGCCCTTCAGTTCTTCGGTCAGCACCATTATCTCAAAAACACCGATTCTCCCCCGGTACCCGGTCTGGAAACAGTTATCGCATCCCTTTGCCCGGTATACGGTATGATCTTTCAGGCGGATGCCCGGCAGTCCGATGTGTTCGATAATGGAGTCGTCCGGTTGAAACGATTCCTTGCAGTGGTCACACAGTACACGGATCAGCCGCTGGGCGACCACCGCAATGAGCGAAGAGGTTATCAAAAATGGCTCCACGCCGATATCGACCATGCGGGTAATGGCACTGGCGGAATCGTTGGTGTGGAGGGTGGAAAAAACCAGGTGTCCCGTCAGGGCCGACTGAACGGCGATATCGGCCGTCTCTTTGTCCCGTATCTCACCGATCAGCAGCACGTCCGGGTCTTGTCTGACAATAGAACGCAAACCGCTGGCAAAGGTCAGGTCGATTTTCGGGTTGACCTGAATCTGGCTGATTCCGTCGAGCTGATATTCGATGGGATCTTCAATGGTAATGATATTGATATCCGGCTTATTAATGGCGGACAGGACGGCATAGAGGCTGGTGGTCTTGCCGCTGCCCGTGGGCCCGGTGACGAGGATGATACCGTTTGGCGTGGCGATGAGCGACTCAAGGTATTTCAGTCTTTCGGGTAGCAGCCCCAAATCGGTTAGGCTCAAAAAGGTGCTCGACTTATTGAGGAGCCGAAGCACGACCCGCTCGCCAAATGAGGTCGGAATGGTGGAGACCCGGACATCGATGTCCTGATCTCCGATCCGGACATCCAGCCGTCCGTCCTGGGGAAGCCGCTTTTCAGCGATATTCATCTTGGCCATGACCTTGATTCTGGAAATCAACGCGGGAAGAATCCATTTGGGCGGACTGAGCAGATCGTAGAGAATTCCGTCGACCCGGTATCGAACCTTGAAACTGTTTCGATAGGGTTCGATGTGGATATCACTGGCCCGGGCCTTGCTGGATTGGGATATGATATGATTGACCAACCGGATAATGGGGGCATCGCTGGTATCGTCCAGGAGATCTGCCGTGTCTTCGATCTGGCTCAGGATATCATAACCGTCTTCCTCCATATTCTGGACCAGATCTTCGGCTGAATCCCGGCTGAAATCATAGGACATGTTTATAAAGGAGAGTATCGCCTCTTTTGTGGAAAGGACCAGGTGGTAGTCCTTTATATCCATCATCTTCACCAGATCGTCCAGGGGCTGGAATGCGGCCGGATCGTTTATGGCGATAATCCACGGAAAATCGTTTTCACCTGTTTCCGAAAGGGAGTCAAAAAATGCCGGAAGCAGCCGTTCAATGGTCTGGTTCTGACCGCTGCACTCCAGCGGCACCAGGAAATATTTTTTCAAAAACTGAATGGGTACGGTCTGGGTAAAATTGTTTCCGATATTTTCCAGGGGAAGTTCCGGCCAGAAGGGGATCCCGTATAGTTCACCAAACGCATCGAGAAGCTGCTTTTCGGAGATATCCCCCTGCTGAATCAGGATGTCCCCGACCCCTCCGCCCTTTTCATCCCGGCGATGCCGCGCCGCTTGGAACTGCACGTCATCGATACCGGTCTTCTTATTGAGTATGCTGAAAAGGGAGGTTTTCATATGTCTTGAGACTCCATGAATGTAAATATGCCTCTGCCGCCGTCATTTTTTTCTGTCGGGTACCGGCTCTGCTGGATGCAGCATCGGATCATTTTCGATGCGATCGTCATAAAGACTTTTATCATAAAATTTGATCCGCCCCTCTTTAAAGACCTTTCTCATCCGTTCTCTTTTTTCCTTGTAGATCTTATCGGCATCCGGATGGCTTTTCACCACCTGCGGCGTCAGGAAAACAAAGAGATTCGTTTTCTCGTTGCCTCTTGCCTGTGATTTAAAAAGCCATCGAAGTCCGGGTACATTTCCCAGACAGGGAACCGACGATTCCCTGCCGGTAATGGTGTCGTCGATGAGCCCTCCAATGACGATGGTGGAATTGCTCTCCACGACAACGGTTGTATCGAAGGAGCGCTTGAGTGTGGTCGGTTTAAAATCGGCCTTCTCAGAGGTGGTGGTCAGTTTGGTGATCTCCTGGGATATATTGAGGCGGATGAGCCGGTCTTTGTTGATCTGGGGGGTGATTTTCAAGGTCACACCGACATCCCGGTATTCAAAGGAACTGAACGTATCCGACGTACCGCTGATCTGGCTGGATCTGGTCTGAAACGGAACATTCTGCCCCACCACGATCCGCGCCTCTTCGTTGTCCGTTGTGAGAATATGGGGGGTGGAAAGAATGTGAATGTCATCGTCGGTTTGAACCGCCTCGATAAGGGCTGAAAGATTCGGCAAGGTAATGGTCTGGCCGCCGGCAGCGATATTGATGGCGCCGTGGATGAGGCCCATGGCAAACCCGCCGGCATCACCCGGGTTTACAAGCCCGGTATCCCCGGCATCAGTGGGAAAGCTGCTCCCGCTGTAGGTTCCGCCGTAAATCCCCTCTTGATTATTGAAACTGCTCTGTCCCAGTGCGCGCCATTTCACACCGATGCTGAACCCCTTGGTGACTTTGACCTCCATAAAGAGCGATTCGATAAAAACCATGGCACGTGGGATATCCAGTTTTCGAATAACCTCCTCGATCACACCGTAGTCTTCTTTGTTCGCCATAATAATCAAGCTGTTTGTCGCTTTATCGGCGCTTATTTGGACATCTTTTGAAACGATGGGGGCTTTTTTGCCCGGTTGTGCCTTTCCCGTCTTGGCCGAAAGATCCTGAAGGACCTTTACCATCTCTTCTGCATTTGCGTTTTCCAGATAATAGACCCGGATTTTCTCCTTGCCCCGCGGGGTTTCCTGATCCAGCATATCGATCAATTTTTCTATCCGAATGGTGTCGTCTTCGCTGGCAAAGAGTACGATGGCGTTGGTCCGTTCGTCGGCAACAAAACGGATTTCCGCTACCGGTTCGCCTTTCTTTGGCTTTCGTTTGGTTTTGAAAATAGACCCCAGCATCGAAACCATCTTCTTGGCGTCAGCATGGTCGAGGGTGATCACGGAAAGCTCCAGGCCGATACCGACCACATCGATGGCATCGAGGATCCGGATCAATCGTTTGATATTGGATGAAACATCCGTCACGATCAGCATGTTTGTGGGCGGATAAGCCAGAATCACACTGCTTTTACTGACCAGGGGGGCAAAGAGTCGTTTTATTTCATTGGTGTCTGCATAACGAAGCGGGATGAGCTGGGTAACCACCCGGTCATCGGAAGAGACGGCTTCTTCCCTGAGACGGGTCTCGATGCTTTTGGTCCGTGCATCCGGCGAGGGAATGATTTTTACGACATCACCGGCCGGCACGGTGGCATACCCATGGACTTCCAGCACGGATTGGAAGACCTCGTAGGCCTCGTTAAGGGAAATTTTCGTGGGTGATATTATCGTAATCTTCCCCTTGACCCGCTGGTCGACGACAAAATTTTTCCCGGTCAACTCGCTGATAAATTTTATAAAGACGACGATATCGACGTTGTTAAAATCGATGGTAATATACCGCTCTGCCGCCTGGCCTGAATTCATAGACTCTTGTGTGGGTGAGTCTGTTTTCCCCGGTACCGGCATATTCGGCTGGGCTGAACCCTGTGAAATCGGAAAAATCAGTTGGAAAAAAACCGATACAAGGAGCATCCCAAGTGCAAACCCAGCGGTAAATCGATATTTTTTTCCATGGCCTGCCGTCAATCGACGTTCCATTTAAAAACCCTTCATCTGTTTATTTAATGGTGTAATTCATGGTTCTCAATCTTCCCCGTCGCTTGATCTGCAGGGTTGCCTGGGAAGAAGATTGCAGATTTTGATAAAAACCCAATGCATCGTCCACCGAACGGATATCGGTCTCATCCACCCCGACAATGATATCGCCGTTGCGAAGCCCCATCTTTCGAAAAATCGACCCTGGTTTAATCCCGGTCAGCATCAGACCGTCGGGTTTCCCATCGGTAAAATGGGGCCGGAATCTGACCTGCTTCATCAGCCCCTCGGTATCCTCCAGGGCTTTGACCACATCTTGGCGCTGTATGGAGAGATTTTGAGGCCGCTGCACCGGTTTTGTTTTACGGGATACCCGTGATGCCTTGCCACTCCGGAGTTTCTCGATTTCGAGAATCTCATCCCGCCCGTCTACATTCAAAACCACCTTTTCCCGCAGAATCATTTTTACAACTGCATTCTGTATGCTGTCTCCTACCCGGTAGAGATTCTGGGTCCGCCCTTTTGTCTCTTCGATGACAGCACAGGCCGCCTCGTTTTGGCCGATCACCGTTCCCCAAAGCTTCAGTTTCAATTCGGTCTGCTTCAGCGTATCCACCGCAACCGTTTTTACTACTTTTTCAGCCACCTCACCTGTTTTAAAAAGGTTACGCCCGGTAATCGGCTTATAGACAGATAGCGGGGGCACCGAGGCCTCCACCGAGGCACGGCTCCGGGTCCGACGGCTCGGCTGCGGGGCCGGGGTATCCATCCGTGCTACCAGCACGCCGTAGAGAGTTTCGACACTTAAATAGACAATCCCCGTCAGCAGCACAAGGTTTATGATGATAAAAATGCGTTTCATTTTATGTCGGCCCTGTTCACATCATCGAAAAGAAAAATTCGGTGCCTCCAATGTACCTCCGATACGAAAAGGCAGGTCACCCCGACCCGGCATCTGTTTAGAAAAAGTTTTTTTTGAAGATTCATCCGCAAAACCTGCCAGCAGCAGATGCTTCAGTTTCAACGATCCGGTCAGGTTCAAAAGGCTTTTACCGGCCGGCGCCTGAACCACTACGGTGCCGGTCATACGGCCATCGATCTGGGGGCCTTTATAACGGCAGCGTTTGATTTGAAGCCGAGCGCCGCGAAGGGCCATCTCTATGTCTATGGTCTCAAAGAAAACTTCTTTTAAACGGTTCGATATTTTCGATAGCACCGGCATTGCACAATCGGATATCGATAGTTTGATGTCGGCTGTCTGCCCCGATCCGGGCGAGGCGCTGAATACAATCGTTCCGTTGAGAAGACCGGATATCGTATCTTCCTGTTTTTCCTGAAAATAATTTAACCGTTCTATCTTCAGTTGTTCAATCCGGGCATCGATCTTGTTGATCGCCACCGGGCTGTTTGCAGTAAATGCAATGTCCCCGTCGACCCAACCGCCGTAAGCAGCTGCTGAAAACCGGACCCGGGGCTGTTCCCGGAAAACCGTCATATACCGCGGGCTAAGCCTTGCCGTATCCGCATTAAAAATCGCATCCCCCCGGTATGAGAGCGAGGGTGAACGGATCTCCAGCCCCGGAGGCAATACCGGTTTTATCTGGGCCATTTCGATACGGATGTCTGTTCGGCTCTCTTGAACCCAGGCACGCAGATAGTTTTTTACCGCGTCGGAAGGAAACCGTACATACAGAAAAACCGATGCGGTAATCGAAATATAAACTGCGTAAAACAGCCATTTACGGGTTCGATTCATGATTATTATATTTCAACGGCTTCCACTTGTAAAACGGCGTCGATGAGCGCCTTGTTCTTGCCCGTCTTTGTGATGGACGCCCTTTTGATGGTGATCGCATTCCGGGAAGTCTCAACACCGTATAGGTAATCGGTCAACGTCTTCAAATTTATCCCCTGGAGCTTCAATTCCACGATTGAAACCTTATATTCACTGTCTTTCTGAGCCGCACTGGACGGTTTCATATAGGCGATATTGTCTTTGATACCGGTATCTCTGGCCAGTCGATCCAGAAAAGAGAAGAGTGTAAATCCTTTTTGCCGTCGGGCATAACGTCGCTTCAACCGTTCGGCGCTCTGCATCAGATCCTGGTATTCCGCCTGAAGACCCCGCATCTGCATGAGGATATCGGTCTTGTGTTTAAGCGTTCTATAAAGACGCGATTGATAGTCCATGGCCGGGAACCAGACGAACCGGATCAGAATAAAGATCCCCACAACGGCTATGGCCGCAGACACGGCATACTTTTCACGTTTACTGAGTCGAATTGCCTTCATTCAATCCTTATTCTCTATACCCGGCGACACGTCCGGATCATAGCTCCGCCTTTAATTTGAACCGCACCCGGTTGTCCGAGCGATCGATATTTGCAGAATTGATCTTGACCGTTTTAAAAAACGAAATCTCGCTCAATCGCCCCTTGATGTCATCGACGGTGTTGAAGGTGTCGGTGTTTCCAGTAACCAGCAGGCTTCCCGGGCCGACAACCAGACGCGTGAACACCACATCGACCGTATCGGGTATCCGTTTGCTGATTTCGTTGAGCAGATCGATGACCCGGGCATCGGATTCAGGGTGAACCTGGAACAGGTTTGATTTTCTGTTCTTGTCCATCTTGACCCGCATCTGATGAAGCGGGTCGACGATCCTTTTGATATCCGGAAATGTCGTTTTGAAAATATCTGTTATCTGCCGGTCCAACCGGGTGATCTTGCCCTTTGTCTCATAGGCGTCAAAAAGAAGATTGGCAGCCCCCATCATCAGGATAATCGCCGCAAGGATCCCGGTCTTAAGCAGGTGTCGGCGGTTTTCAGCCCAATAGTTTCTGGGCGCAAAAGGCCCCTTTCTGAAATTGAATCCTTTCAACCCGTTTGCTTCTGCCAGCACCATTGCAGCAGCGTTGTCCGTACGGCAAGGTGCCCATGATTCCACCGCCTGGGGTTTGAGGGAAACCTGCGTGTTCAGCGCAACGATATCGACGCGTCGGGCCGGTATTCCGAGGCGATTGGAAATATCCGGCACCAAGGCTTCATCATCGGATCCGTTGCCGGTCAGCAATACGGCTTCCGGTTCAAAGTCGAGGGAGTTGGTCTCATCAAAAGCGTAAAGGGTCCGTTGGATGTCGGCACAGATGGATTGAATCCGTTCCGCCGGCTCCCGGGGGCCCGCCGGAAAGGAACGGACAAGGGCAATGTGACCGAGGGAAACGACAAATAACGTGCAGCTCTGAATCCCGATATCGATGATGAGTCCGTTTTTAAGCTCACCGGGCGGTTGGATCAGCCACAAGGCAATGCTGTAGCCGGATACGGTAATCACAGCAGGTACAATTTTCTGGGTGGACAAGAGGGCCAAATACTCTTCGATCCGGCTTCTCCGGATCGAGGCGACAAAAATCTCTGTCTGTGGGGAATCTCCTGGGGATGCCACCGGAAAATAATCGAGGAGCAGATCTTCAACCGGAAGCGGCAGGGTCGGTTCCAGTTCAAAGGGGAGGATCTGTTTGATCTTTTTTAAATCTTTAAACGGCACATGCAGGTTTCTGTAGAAAAACTGGCTCGCCGGCAGCGACATGATGCAGGTGGCGCCTTCGGTCTCGATGTTTTCAAGTAATGCGTTTAACGCATCGGACAATCCGTTTTCCACACCGTTAACGGATGCATATGCATGGGCTTCTATGTTGCTCCCCTTCAATCCACTCTTAAAAAGGACCGCCGAGATGGCATCCTCTCGAATATCTATACTCAGAATTTTTCTTGCCATATAGATCGCCCCGAAACGGTAAGTATGGACGCGCACTGATTACGAAGCCAATGCAACATTATAATATATGCTAATTTGTCTCCCAACTCAAGACCCTGCACGCCCATTTGCCGGTTTTCCCGCCCTGACGCCTTTCCAAAACGGCGATTGCCGTAAACTTCAAGGAATGCAGCCGGGCGGTAGCGGTAACCCGAAAGAGATCGCTGGCGGTTGTGATCATTTCTGCGGGAAGCGACAGATCACCCATGCCGGGGACTTCTTTATACCAGCCGGAGTTCGTAAGATTGCGGACATACTGATCACCGCTGATCTCCTGACGATAGTCGACAATCCCCTGTGCCAGATCCTCATTTTCTGACGGAAGCAGGGCGATGATCACCGGAAGCGGTGCCGTATTGATATTCACCTTCCCGCTGTAGGCGGATTCCGAAATGGAACCTGCACCGCTCCGCCCGTATACGGTCACAGCCCCATTGAGCCCCGGAATTTCTTCGGTGCCCCGGAAAAGCACCGGTGTCATACCCTTGACCCGCTGCAGCTCGGCCGCATACGGAATCGGCCCGTTTCTGGGAGTATAAGCCGGTTCGAGACCTTCATAATAGTCTGATTCAGCCCCCGACAACCCGGTTATGGCGTCATCATCTCCGGAGTCTAACCAGTCTTTGAGGGAATTGATGATTTCAACGACGTCCGTGTCGTCCAATGTGTCGTGTCTGGAGACGATCCAGCTGAGAAAACGCTCCCATAGACCCCGTTGGGGTTCAGAAAATTGCTGATCCCCGGTGTTGATCAATGCATTGATCTGAATCTTACCAAGTTCGTCGGTTATCTGAAACGTTAATTGCCCCTCTTCAAAGGGTATGTCCTGCAACGCCTCTTGAATCTTTTCAGGGTTTGCCCAATCCTCCTGGATCGAGTCAACTTCTGAATTCAACTTGTCTGTCACCAGCATGGCCATGGCGGCATGGATCCCGGCAGCGGTCATCTGGGTGAGCGTAATACGGTCGCGCGCAGCTGCTGTTGAGACCACCCTGGAACGCACCCTGCGGTTTACCTCCAAGGATACGGTCACCAAGAGGGTTGCGATGGTGATGGTCAGCAACAGGGCGATACCTCGAGAATTTAGAGGTTTACTTTTATCCATGGCAAAATTTTCACTCAGCTTTGACACGATATACCGGAAGTGCCACCCGGGTTTCAAAAACATACGGATGCGATGCATCCCCAAATTCCAGTTCGATACCGACCGATCTGGGTGTCGAGTATTTAAATTCATCCTGGTCCGAATCCCAGCTGTCCGACGGCTCTCCTTCTTCATCATAAAGACGGATCACAAAAGATCTCACCCGCCGGCATAAAACCGGATCCGTCGATTTCTCCTCGAAAGCCGGGTATGGGAATAATTTATCCGACCGCCTCAGCACATACGTGTCATTATCCGCAGGTTGGACATAGTAGATGATTTCCGCGATGCCGCCGGACAATTTGTTGCCAAAAGGAAGGTGCGCAAAGGCGGTGAATCGGAGTTTTGAAAAAATGTTGCCGCCGTCTGCGTTCGAATCTCCCACAAACCGATGGGGGTCTCCCGGGCCGTTCATATCCGGCGGTTTGTATGCGATTTTCTCGGTAACATATACGGATTGAAGATCGAGCAGTATCCGGTGAAGACAATTTTCCGCCATCCGGTAATTGGTCGCGTACTTCTCTATGGTTTCAACCTTTGAAAAGACGGCATCGTAGGCACCCAGCACCGTGCTCATAACAATGGCAAAGATAAAAATGGCAATGAGAATTTCAAAGAGGGTAAAACCGAATGATCCTTTTTTACGCAGGGGCACCCGGTTAAACAGATCGGCTTTCATTCTCTTTTCCCATAAGGCGCCCAGGACCTGGCTGTCTTTAAAAAAGGCCATCTTTTTTGAGAGGTATCTATTCTGGAATAAATCGGTACGTGCGCAGCGCATAGACATCTTCACCGTTATGATAAGAGACCCGGATATCGATCCGCTTCAAATCTTTTCCGAACGCCTCTGACGTGACATCGTCAACGGCTATCTCCCATGTGTACTCGGGATACCCCTCTCCATAATCACCGGTATTATCCGGCACCGCATCTGCAGAGACAGCATCATACTCCGCTAGTTTTCCCTGGGCCAGAATCGGTGCAAGGGTGTTGAAGTTGGTGGTTGCGCTCATGGATATCGTCTGGCCGTGCAATTTAAATACACTGGTGAAAACAATGGCGATGATGGATACGGCCGTCAGTATTTCCAGCAGGGAAAATCCCTTATGACCGGCATCTTTTTTCAATTGCCGAACCCCTTGTATTCATTGTACAGCTCAACCCGCGACAGGAAGGGCTCGATCCCCAGGGATACCTTCTCGCCGCCGTTTGCGTCCATGTGTATAAAGGCCTGATCGGAGTAACCTCTCCTGTAAAAATAAATCCCGGCCCGATCCATGGATACGTTTCCCCTGTCCGGAAATTCAACACCCGAGAGTCTGACTTCTTCGGGCAACCGGTACGCCTTCAGCATCGCATCCTCACGTTCGGCTTCGGTCATGGATTCATCGGTTATCCAGAGCCGATTGTCTCCCATGTCGACATGGAGCTGATACTGTTTCTGCTCACGAAACGCCTTATCTTTTAAGGCCGATACGGTCATCATTATCCAGAGCGAGGCTTTATCCACGGGATCGGCAAGAAAGGCATTGTGAAATCGCGGGAGTGAAAAAAACAGAATGATGCTGATGAGAGATATGACAACAATTAACTCTATGAGGGTAAATCCGGATGGATGTTTCGGTGACATCCGCATGGGGATTTTTCTGCAGTTGGCCAAAGGCTAGTCAATCTCCCAGTTGTTTATATCTTTGTTTTTTCCGTCACCGCCCTGCACACCGTCTGCGCCGTATGAAATGATGTCATGATCACCATGAATGCCGGGTGAGAGGTAAATAAAGTCATTTTTCCATGGGTCTTTGGGTAACTTTCCTTTTTCCAGATACCCGTCTTGACGCCATTTTTTCGGGATGGTTCCTGTCTCGGGTTTTTCGATCAACGCTTGAAGTCCCTGTTCCGTATCCGGATACATGCCGGTGTCTAACCGATAGAGCTTAAGGGCCGTTTCGATACTCTCAATCTGCATTCTGGCTTTGAGTTGTTTGGCCTCATCGGGTCGACCCATTAGCCGTGGGACAATCAATCCGGCCAAAATCCCTAGAATAACAATCACCACCATCAGTTCTATGAGGGTAAAACCGAATGAATTCAATCGCTTCAGGTATGGTTTGGCTATCATCAATCCCCCGTTTTCTTGTTGTCCCGTTTTCCTGCGCCTTCGATTCAGAGCCATGCCGAAACCGTCGCTAAAAACGATATTCGACACAAAGCCTGACATGCTTTACCGCAAATAAGGGGTTCGGTTCTTGTGCTTCCACCGACAGTCGTTGTCTTTTATGGTAATAACGGTGTGTATGATAACGAGAAACCCGTATCAATTCAAGCGAAACTTATAAGCGGTATGCTTATATTCTCCTGGCCCCATGCCCTCTGCTCTCTGCCGGGATAACCCACGAAGCAGGATACAAACCCCTCATAGGATTCTCCTGTGCGGATGGAATCCAAATGCAGCGACCCTGCCGGTAACGGCCTGGAAGATTGACACGACCGGGAGATTCCGTCATACTCTGATAAAATTTGCTTTGCCGACATGAAATACCTTTCGATTCATAAATACATCCCCCGTCTGCTCTTCATCACACTTCTCGTGTGGCCGGGACACGCAGAAACTGTAGGGTCCGCTGCAAAACCGGTGTTTCAGATCACGTTTCAGCGCGGAAAACTCACACTCGAAGCAGCAGAGGCATCACTGGAGGCTGTTGTCGACGGAATTTACCGTGAATTTTCGGTCTCAATATCAGGGCTCGATAAGAAGAAATCGGAGCGGATAAACCTCCTGGTGGAAGGGACATCGCTGGAAGCGGTGCTCAGGCGTCTGTTTCAAAAGATGGGTAAAAAGAATTTCGCCTTTGAGTTTAAGGGCAACACATTAAAACATGTCTCTGTCCTGCCGGAATCCAGCGCCCCCCCAAATCGCCCGCCGCCGCCCCTGAATCCGCAATCGACAAAGGCAGCCTCTTCCGGCAGTGTTGAGGTCCTGGAGGTCATTGAGGGGACCCAAGCTGAGATTCTTGGACTTCAAAAGGGCGACCGCATCCTGGAATATGACAAGATCCCCCTGACCCGTGCATCCGAATTGGTAAAAGAGACAAAAATGCGTGAATCTTTTGAAACCGTGGAAATCCTGATTCTCCGAAAGGGTGAACGGGTGCGGTTTTTCTTTAACGGCGGATATATGGGGGTTCGGATAAAGACGGTAAAAGGGCTTCCGGAGGCACCTGCCCCTTAATACCCGGCGGCTATGGATGATAATTACCTGTGGAAACGGGTGACATCCACGGAGCGGTTTTTACCGAAATCGCTGCATAAAACCGATGAGCATTGTTCTGAACCCCTTAACATGTTAAGTGGTGAAAATAATTTCTGAATCCCGTATGAGGGCTGGTAAAAATGTACCAGAATTTTTTCGGGTTTAAGGAAAAGCCCTTTAAACTCGTACCGAATCCAACGTACCTATTCTTGAGCAAAAGCCATGAAGAGGCGCTTGCACATCTTACCTATGCCATCACCCAGGGAGATGGCTTTGTTAAGATAACCGGGGAGGTCGGCACCGGGAAAACGACCTTGTGCCGGGCATTTCTTGAAAATCTCGATGAAACCACCGAAGCCGCCTACATTTTCAATCCCAAGCTGAATTCCGTCCAATTGCTCAAAGCGATCAATGACGAGTTCGGCATCCCGTCAGGTGCCGACAGCATCAAAGCGCTCATCGATACGTTGAACGATTTCCTTATGTCGCAAAAGGCCCAGGGGCGGAAGGTGGTTCTGTTGATCGATGAGGCTCAGAACTTATCCCCCGCTGTTCTGGAACAGATCCGACTGCTCTCGAATCTGGAAACCACCCGATCAAAACTGTTGCAGATCATCCTGGTCGGACAACCGGAGTTGGATCAGATCCTCAATTCAAAAGATCTCAGGCAGCTCGGGCAGCGGATAAATCTCTCCTGTCGGCTGATGCCGCTGTCCGGTCAAGAAACCCGGGAGTATATTCAGCACCGGATCAATATCGCCTCCTGGAAAGCCCGGGTAAGATTTCCGAACAGCGCTTCCCGTATCGTCTATAATTATTCCAACGGGATACCCCGCCTGATCAATATTGTCTGCGACCGGACCCTGTTGATGGCTTTTGGGGCCGGCCAGGATAAAATCTCCGGGAAAACCGTAAAGACCGCCGTAAAAGAGATTGGAGACACCGACAGACAGATGTCGAATCGGTTTTTTCATGGGAAAAAAGCCGCACTGCTCCTTTCGATTGCCTGTCTTTTCCTCATATGGGTCATCATTACGCCTCCGGATATTATCAACACCGTGGCTTCAGTAAAGGTTCTCGAAAGCAAGAAACGGGTCGTTGTTCAAAAGATGCCTCCGGAACCTGAAATAATAAAACCCGAAATACCGGCACAGCCCCCTGCCCGGGAAGTAATCGCGGTTGCACCGGATCCGGAAATTTCAACACCGCCCCCGCCCCCGGGGCCCGTCATCGCTCCGGCTGAACCGGAAAAGATATGGGTAAACGACCCGGCAGCACCAAAAGATGTGCAAGATTTTATAGGCTTGCTTAATGGCCTGGAGCCCCGGAAAACCCGCTATAATGCCTTCAAGGCCGTGGTGGACTTGTGGGACATCGCCGGTGGAATCAATCCGGAGCTAAACAGCGCAACAGACCACCAGCTATTCTTCCGTCTTGCCGCCAAGCAGAGCGGTCTTTTAACCCAGCGGATCGTGTGCGATCTTGATCTGATAAAAACAATAAATCTTCCGACCATACTCGAATTTCTACCCGATGAAAGCAGGGACCCGGTATATCTTACCGTCAGCAGACTGGAAAACGACAGGGTCACCTTGATAGGAGACGGTTCCGGCCGGGGCATTACCATCGAACCGGAAATTCTGAACAGGTACTGGACCGGTGTTACCTATGTTCCGTGGAAAAACTTTCTGGTGTTTACCGGAGAAATACCGAATTACGCAACAAAAGACGATATTCTGACATTAAAAAAATTGATGAAAGATATCGGATTCACACAGCTTGATTTCAGCCCGATTTATGACGAAGAAACACGACGGACCGTTGAGGAGATTCAGCAAAAACACGGTCTCCTCGTTGACGGTGTGGTGGGTCCCTTGACAAAGATCGTGCTCTATAATGAAATCGAATCGCTTTTCAAACCCCACATCCTTGCAGAATCGACACAGGCTGCCGACCCATCACAGACCCGGGCAAAGGCTTTGGAGACCGGATTATAAATTTTGAACTCTAAATTTTAGATGACACCGTGAGTTCCATATTAAAAGCACTGCGAAAGATTGAGTCGAAAACACCGGTCCCGGAAGGGGTCGGGAAATGGCCGTATAACGCCGGCCCGGACGATAATTCCGGCAGACGGACCGGTGCCGGCCGCTATCGGACAGGCCTTTTGTTCGCGCTCTGCCTGACGATCTCCTTGGGCGGGGCCGGGTATGTTTATAAGAAAAAACCGGAAATCTTCGACACTTTATTAAATAACAAAAAAATTAAACCCCCTGCACCCACAGGAGATATTGAGGCATCTGTTGTCCCTAAAGCCGAAACAGAGGTTGCTCCCGGCCCTGCAATGGAAAAACGAAAACGTCTCGCTCCGCCCCGGCCAGCCCGGAAAACAGCGGCGCCGGTGGTGTCACCCCGGAGAAGAACCACACCCCGGGCCGCCGGGTCGCCGGAAAAACCTATAATTGGTGATTCCCGGCTAAAACTGCTGCAAAAAGCCTCTCCCCAAAAACCGAACAGGGATGTTGTGGCCCGGTCGGCAAAGGCTCAACCATCGAATCAAAGAATGGTTCAGCCCCGGCCAGCCCGGAGAAGAACCACACCCCGGGCCACCGGCTCGCCGGGAAAAATCATTATTGGTGACTCCCGGCTAAAACTGCAGGCCATTGCATGGTCCAGCGATTCGAAGCAACGCATCGCCGTAATTAACGGGCAGGTCCTAAGGGAAGGAGATGCTGTCGACGGCATTCTCGTCTCTGAAATCGGGCGGGAAGACGTCACCGTAAAGGAAGGAGGACAACTCCGGAAACTGGTCTTCAGGGTTCAGTAGCACTCGTCACTACTGTACCAGTTGGTTCATCTCGAATATGGGAAGGCATATGGAGAGCACAATAAAACCGACGATAACGGCCATCACAAGGATCATGAGCGGCTCCAGCAAGGAAGTCATCCGCATGATGGAAGATTCCACCTCGATCTCGAAAATATCGGCGACTTTGTTGAGCATGATCTCAAGATCACCGCTCTGCTCACCCACCTGGATCATCTGAATACAGAGGCTTGGAAACACTTCCGTAGCGTCGAGGGCGGTCCCCAGGCCCTGGCCTTTACCGACTTCCCGGGAGGCAAATTCCACCGCTTCAGCCGCCAGTTCATTCCCTACGATATTTTTTACAATCCCCAGGGCGGGCAGCATGGACACCCCGTTTTCAAGAAGGGATCCGAGGGTTCGGGCAAACCGGGCGGCTGCCAGCTTTTTCACCAGAGGCCCGGCTACCGGAAAAATGAGAATGATACTGTCGATTTTCCTGCGCCCCTTTTTCCGCCTCTTCATACCCTGGAAGAGAACAAATATACCGACCACAGCCACCGCCAGCAGCCACCAGTAGGATTTTAACAGGTCGCTGACGCTGATCAGAACACGCGTCGGGGTGGGTAGAACCTGGTTCAAATCCTCAAAGATTACGGTGATTACGGGGACAATGTAGGTTAATAGAAAAAACAGAATCATGGACCCCACCAACGACATCAACACCGGGTAGGCGAGCGCGGTTCGAACCCTGTTTTTGAAAGACTCCTGTTTTTCAGTGATATCGGCAAGCCGTTCCAGAACGATCTCCAGGGTACCGGAAGTCTCCCCCGCATGCACCATGTTGACAAATAGTGGCGAAAAGGTTCGTGCGTATGGCCCCAGTGCATTGGAAAAGCTCTGCCCCCCCACAATGGCATCTTTTACCTGGGCGAGTATTTTTTTCAGTGCGGGTGATTTGGTCTGGGGGATGAGGGTTTCGATGGCTGAAACCAGGGGAAATCCGGCTCCCACCAGGGCAGAGAGTTGGCGCGTCATCATGGCCACCTCGGAGGGTCGGACCCGCTGAAAGAGCCTTGAAATGGATATGGACCCGTGCCCCTTTTTAACAGCCGTATCCACGGTTTCGGAAACAGATACCGGATAGAGTTCGGAACCTCTCAGTTTTTGACGGGCAGCGGATGTTCCTTCGGCATCGATGATGCCGGAGACTTTTTTGCCTTTTACATTGAGGGCGGTATACTCGTAGACCGGCATCGGATAGAACACCTCTTTCCCATGGTTTTTCAGGTCCCAAAAGTATATCGAAAGGGATTGTTTTTGTAAATAGTCTGTGAGTTTCAGCATTTTTTACTTGATATCTCCATTTATCTATGTAAAATGGAGTTATGTATACCAGAACGCTTAAATCTCCTCCAAATAAAAGCTTTTTCCTTTTCGGACCTCGGGGTACCGGAAAAACAACCTGGGTCAAGGCCACATTCCCAAGCGGTATCCTGATCGATCTTCTGGATTCCGCACGTTACAACTCTTTGATTGCAGCGCCGCAACGCCTGGAAAATTTCATACCGCCTAATTTTGACAACTGGGTTATCATAGATGAAATACAGCGAATCCCTGAATTACTCAATGAAGTTCACCGTCTGATTGAAAATCGGGGTATCCGATTTGTCCTTACAGGCTCAAGTGCAAGGAAACTGCGCAAAAAAGGGGTAAATCTCCTGGCCGGCAGGGCGGTCACCCGTTCAATGCATCCACTCTCAACAGAAGAGCTGGGTGATGTTTTCTCCCTTGATCATTCCCTTCAATACGGCTTGCTGCCCTCTGTATATACAGAATCAGATCCGATTGATTATTTGAACAGCTATGTGAATACGTATTTGCGGGAAGAGGTTCAGCAAGAAGGCTTGACCAGAAACCTGCAAACATTTGCACGCTTTCTGGAGACCGCCAGTTTTTCACAAGGCGGGCAGCTCAATATCTCTGAAGTGGCCAGGGAGTGCAGTGTAAATAGAAAACTATCTGAAGAATATTTCCGCATCCTTGAGGATCTTCTTCTTGCATACCGACTGCCTGTGTTTACCAAGCGCGCCAAAAGACGCATGACAACGCATCCAAAATTCTACCTGTTTGATGCCGGGGTTTTTCGCACCATACGCCCCAGAGGTCCACTCGACCGGCCCGAGGAGATTGACGGAGCTGCACTTGAGACGCTGATATTTCAGGAACTTCGAGCGGTTATTGATAATTACCGGATGGGGTATAATCTCTATTATTGGCGGACATCAAACAACCATGAAGTTGATTTCGTGCTCTATGGGGAACAAGGATTGATAGCTATCGAAGTCAAGCGGGCATCCATTGTCAGACGAAGGGACATGTCGGGGCTCAAAGCATTTCTCAATGATTACCCCATGGGTAAGCCGTATCTGTTTTACGGGGGTTCGGATCATCTTTTTGAAGACGGCATCGAACACATCCCCCTGGAAAAGGCGATCGTAAATCTGCCCTGCATCCTAAATACCGATCTTGTAAAGAATACCGGGTCAACAGGTTGAAATTCCTGAAACCGTGCTTTACTCCCGAACCCTGAATCTTTCAGTCCGTCCGCAGGAGGCGTGCCGCAAAAAAGCCGTCCATGCCATGGAGATGCGGATAGGTCGAAAAAAACCCATCGGGCCGGATAAACGGCCGAACCGCCACGGGATAGGATGCGTACGCCTTATCCATAGTAAATTCCGGGTGATGCTTTAAAAACGTTTTTAAAACGGCATCGGTCTCCTCCGGTTCAAAGCTGCAGACCGCATAGACCAGTGCCCCGCCCTTTGCAACCGCATCTGAGACGGAATTTAATAATCGGATCTGTCTATCGGCGCAGGCACTCAAGTCCTTTTCGCTTACCGACCACCTGGCATCCGGATTCCGGCGAAGAACCCCCAGGCCTGAGCAGGGGGCGTCGAGCAGCACGCATCGATACGCGGCGGTAAGGTCATCCCCCATCCCGGTGTTAAGATCCTGGGTAACCGTTTTTACGTTTCCGACCCCCAGCCGGTCCATCTCGGCTTCGAGTCGATCCAGCTTGATACGGCTCCTGTCCATGGCGATCACACGCCCCTGCCCTTTCATCAGCTGGCTCAGATGCCCGGTCTTTCCGCCCAGACCGGCACATGCATCCAGGACATTGTCACCGGGCTCCGGATTCAACAGAATAGAGACCAGCTGGGCCGCCTCGTCCTGGACCTGAAACCATCCATCCTGAAACCCCTTCATGTCCGGGATCGATTTACCCGGGCGTCGAACCGAAACCCCGTCCGGAGCATAAACGGTTGCCGCGGCATGTTCAACATCATCCCCCAGGGCGTGCAGCAACCGGGTCCGATCCGTCCGGAGGCTGTTGGTGCGAAGGGTGATGGGGGGGATGGTATTTATGGCATCGCAGAGCGCCGCTGTCTCCGCCATCCCGAAGCGTTTCCGCCACCTTTTTAACAGCCATTGGGGAAAGGATTTTTCAATGCTCAAACAGAGGATCGGGTCCTTTTTAAGATCCGGGAATATAACGTCTTTATGGCCCCTGGCAAGGTTTCGAAGCAGGCCGTTTACAAACCGGACCACCCATGGGGCTCCTACAGATTTTGCCATCTCCACCGATGTGTTGACCGCAGCAGAGGCAGGAATCCTCTCCATATAAAGGAGCTGAAAAGCGCCCAGGCGGAGAATATTTAATATGCCCGGGTCGATGCGGCGAAGGGGTGTTTTTGAAAAATGTTTTATAAACCAATCCAGGCGTCCGCGCCACCTGAGTATACCGAAAACCAGTGCATTGAACAGCGCCTGATCTTTTCCCGAAAGACCACCGCCCCTTTCAGCGGCCGTTTCCAGTATCTGATCCAGTGTCCGGTTGCCTTTCTCAAGGCGCGTTAAAACCTGCAGGGCATCATATCGCGGGTCCGGCTTCAGCAAAACTGAGATCCCACGGGGACCTTACAGCCCTGGAGAAATGCCTTGATGGGCATCCGCTTTCCCGACGCCCCCTGTATTTCCATAATCGATAGAAGCCCTTTTCCCGCTGCGATCCGCAACTCATCCGGAAATCCCCGAACCACGGTGCCGGGCAGGCTGTCATGGTCTGTAGCAAGGGCTTCACCCCTGAACAGCTTAAGGCGTTTGTCTTCAAGGAATGTAAAGGCCCCCGGCCACGGCGTCATTCCCCGGATAAATGCTTCGATCCGTTCGGCGGGCAGGGTCCAGTCGATTCTGCCGTCCTTTTTCCGGAGCATGGGGGCATAGGTGGATGCAGAATGCTCCTGGGGGGTTGGAACGATATCGTTTTTTAAGAGCCGCTCCAGTGTCCTAATCAGAAGATTCGCGCCGATATCGGTCAGGCGATCGTGCAGACTGTCGGCAGTGTCCAGGGAGGCTATGGGTGTGGCTTCCATTGAGAGGATATCTCCGGTATCGAGCCCCTCGTCCAGGTTCATGATGGTGACGCCGGTCTCTTTTTCCATGTTGATAATGGCCCACTGGATCGGAGCAGAACCCCGGTATCTCGGCAGCAGGGATGCATGAACATTTACCGCACCCATTTTCGGGATCTCCAGGATGTTTTTCGGCAAAAGCTGTCCAAAGGCCACCACAACGATAATATCCGGCTGAATCTGCTCGATAACGTGCCGGACGTCTCCGGCCCGGATCGATTCGGGCTGAAGAACTTTAAGACTGAGGGCCTCTGCTGCTGTTTTCACCGGAGGTGCCAGCATTTGACGTCCCCTGCCCTTTGGGCGGTCCGGTTGCGTCATAACCAGCTGGATATCGAACCCGTTTTGATGAAGCGCTTTGAGGGAGGGGACCGCAAAATCCGGAGTCCCCATAAAGATAAGATTCAAGGCTCTAATTTATTCCTTTGAGTTGTTTGCGGACCCTTTTCTTGTAAAGTTCCCGTTTCAATTTGCTTATTCTGTCGATAAAGAGCGTGCCGTTTAAATGATCGATTTCATGCTGCAGAACGGTGGCCAGAAAATTATCAGCCTCAAACCGTACGGGGTTTCCGTCCCGGTCGAGTCCTTCCACAAGAACAAGTTCGGAACGTTTGACATCCGCACGATAGTCCGGAACGCTCAAACAGCCCTCGTCTTCTGAGAGAATCCCGCCCTGGCTGTCGATGATTTCAGGGTTGATCAAAACATTCAGCTCCCGGGTTTCCTCCCGCTGGGCAACATCGTAGACCAGGATGCTCATGTCGATACCGACCTGGACAGACGCCAACCCGACCCCGGGGGCCAGATACATGGTTTCCGCCATGCGGTTGATGATATCCTGGGTGGTGCCATCCACATCCGTTACCGGTTTGGCCGGTTTTTCGAGAAATTTGTCCGGGTAGGTATAGATTTTAAATACGGACATGTTATCTTGCCCTCCATAAAGTACTACGGCACATCCTTGTCGTATGCAACCTTGAGTATATTGATACCGGTGATAACCGCCGAAACGATACCGATCATAATTATCGGTATCATCTGAATGGCGTGATTGGCCAGTGTAAATCCGGCCGCATCCCGGGCCGAAACCCCGAACAGCGATAATGCAAAAACACCGCCCGCTTCCCAGACTCCCCAGAATCCCGGAACCGATGGGAGCGCAATAAAAAAACAGATAATAACAAATACGGCGGCAAGCTGAAGAAACGAAAGCCCGTTTACCCCGGGACACCCCAGGGCCATCACGTAGATGGAAAGTGCGGCCAGATACCATACCCCAATAGAGAGCAGGATACAGGCGATCATCTTTTTAGGGTACCGGACCAGGGAAAACCCTCTGGCAAAATTATCGACCACCCCGGCCAGGGGCCGGCTGACCCTGCAACGAATACTTTCCCGCCCCTCTTGGCTGATAAAAACAAACAGCCCGGGCGCTTTCATAATCAGGCGGTTGATAAGATTGCGGGTTTTTTCAATGGTCACCATGACAATACCCGCGATCAACACCAGGCAGAGTTTCAACATGCCGCTTCCGATCATCTCTAATGTTTCCCGATCCAGGCGATACTTACCAAAGGAGATAAAGAGATCCGGTTGAATCGGAACGGTGGCCAGCACCACCACAAAAAGGGAGATGAGTATACAGATATCAAAGACCCGTTCCGCGGCAACGGTGGCCAGTCCTGCCGAGAAGGGAATTTTTTCTCTCTGGCGCAGAATCACCGGTCGGGCCACCTCCCCGACGCGCCCCGGGAGAATGCAGTTGATCATAAAGCCGATCATCAGCGGATGAAATGCCTGCCAGAAACCGATCTGCTGGATGGATGCCAAAATGATCTGCCAGCGAATGACTCTCAGGGCAAAACTGATCAGCGCAATCGCAACAGACGGTATCACCCAATAGTAGTTGATGGAACCCAGATAGGATAAAAGATCCGACAACGGAACGTTTCTAAACGCAAGATAAAGGGCTGCTGCCGACAGCCCGACACTGGCAAAAAGAGAGATGGTCAGATTCCGTTTCATAGGGCAGTCAGGCTAATCCGTGAGGGTGTCGAAGGAAACCGAAAGAATCTGCTCGGCCGATTCTATGTCCTTTTGAATCTGTTGGGAAAGCTCGGCGACATTGTTAAATTTCATCTCATCTCGGATCCGGTGGATGAAATTAACGCGTATCTGTTCTCCGTAGATGCTTTCATTAAAACCGATGATGTGAACCTCAACGGTAAACTGGCAATCATCAAAGGTGGGACTGTATCCGATGTTTGCAACGGCCTTGTAGCAGATCCCCTTCCGCTCGACGGTAACGGCGTAGATGCCGTTTTTTGGGCAGAGTTCGTCCTGGAGGGTAATGTTTGCCGTGGGACATCCCAAGAGTTCCCCTCCCCGGTTGCGGCCGCTCACGACGTTTCCCCGGATCTGGTAATGACGACCCAGCAGCCGGTTGGCATCGGCGACCTTGCCGTCAATGACCAGCTCCCGGATCAAGGTGCTGCTGGCGCGTCCGGCCAGACTGGTCGGTACCCGTATCCATTCGGCCACAATCACCTCAAAACCGAGCCGTTTGCCGTCGGATTTGAGGGTATCCAGTGTCCCCTCCCGATCCTTTCCGTATGTGTAATCTTTGCCCACAACCATGGCCTTCATTCCGATACGCTTTACCAGAAGATCTTCCACAAACGAACGAGCCGATACGGCTGCAAATTCGGAAGTAAAGGGCATACAGATAAGGACATCGATTCCGGTCCGTTTAATAAGCTCCAGTTTCTGCTCATTTAACGTAATTAAAGGGGGCTGACCGTTCTGTTTCAACACCCGGAGGGGATGAGGGTCAAACGTCATGGCGATGGATGTGCCGTCGATCTCCTTTGCCTTCTGGATCACCTCATTGAAAAGGGCCTGGTGGCCGATATGCATTCCGTCGAAGTTTCCGATGGTGACAACGGCGTTCCGATAGGGGGTGCCGATATTTTCCAGTTTTTCGATAAGTTCCATTTTTCTTTTATTCATAAACCATTATCTGCTTGACACAATTATTAAACACGAATATATAAATTATCTTGTGTTTTAAAGCAATCTTTTTTCAAACCGCGTGCCGAAGTGGCGGAACTGGTAGACGCGCTAGGTTCAGGGTCTAGTGTCTGTATGGACATGGGAGTTCGAGTCTCCCCTTCGGCACCAAAAAATAACCATCCAGAGCGCAATTACAATATTGCGCTTTTGTTTTTAAAACGCGTATCGTCAACGCTGACAGGTCATTCCTTATGAGTTGGTTCGGGAAAATGGTCGGGGGAACTATCGGTTTTGCCCTGGCAGGCCCCTTGGGAGCCATAGCCGGAGCAGCATTCGGTCATGCATTCGATTCCACGGCAAATTCCGAAAGGCGGGTAGAACAGGCGTATCTGTCCACCGGTGAAGCCGCCCAGATGACTTTTTTTGTGGCCACGTTTTCAATGCTGGCAAAGCTTGTAAAAACGGACGGGCGCATCGAGAAAGAAGAGATCGATACCATTGAGCGGTTTATGGTAGACGATCTGAACCTGACCCCGGAAAGCCGACAATACGCCCGGAATATCTTTCAGACGGCTTTGCAATCCCATGAAACCTTTGAAGGGCTTGCCACCCAGTTTTATCAACAGTTCAGATACCAGGCGCAATTTCTCGAGCTTATCATCGATATTATGTTGAGAGTCGCCATTTCAGACGGCGCAATCACCGATGTTGAGGAAAAGGTGATTCTCTCGGCGGTTCGGATATTCAATTTCAGCGATGCAAAATACCGGCAGATCCGGTCAAAATATGTCAATGAGGTTGAAAAGTATTATGCGGTGCTCGGTTGCCGCCCCAACGATTCCCAGGAAACGATCAAGCAGCAGTACCGAAAGCTCGCCCAGGACTATCATCCGGATAAAATAGTCTCCAAAGGACTCCCCGAAGAATTTGTCAAATTTGCAAACGACAAATTCAGAGAAATCCAGGAGGCTTACGATGTCGTCAAAAAGGAAAGAAGGATGTAATAGCAATACATTGAATATTTACAGGCGCCAATTCGTTCGAAACCTATTCAATAATAAATATTCAATCCCCTATACGAGTCCCTGGTCCAGCATCGCCCCCACCACTTTTTCAAATCCGGCAATATTGGCGCCGTTCAGATAATTGCCCGGCGTGCCGTATGTTTCTGCCGCATCCAGACATGTCTGGTGTATACTCTTCATGATAATCTGGAGCCGTTGCTCGACTTCCTGTCGCGGCCAATTCAGACGCATGCTGTTTTGAGACATCTCCAGACCGGATACCGCCACACCGCCGGCGTTGGCCGCTTTTCCGGGCGCATAAAGGATGTCGCTGTCCAGGAATATATTGATGCCGCCCGGCGTGGTCGGCATATTCGCCCCTTCACTGACCAGCGAGACATTGTTGTTTACCAGATTCTGAGCGTCTTTTTCATTGATTTCATTTTGCGTTGCGCATGGAAAGGCGCAGTCTGCGGCATGGTTCCAGAGAGGATTGGAATCTGCAGACAGATCTGCCGGCAGATAGACCGCTTCGGAATATTTTTCCGTATACGCTTCGATTCTTCCCCTCTTTATGTTTTTTAAGGTCATGACATATTTTAGTTTTTCCCTGTCAATCCCTTTCTCATCATACACATAGCCTGAAGAGTCCGAGAAGGTAACGACCTTTCCGCCAAGTTCGATAATTTTCTCGGCGGTATATTGCGCCACATTGCCGGAACCTGAAATCAGACAGGTTTTCCCCTCAAGGGTCTCATTACGGGTTCCAAGCATCTCGGATGCAAAAAAAACGCAACCGTAGCCGGTTGCCTCCGGTCGGATAAGGCTGCCGCCCCAGCTGATGCTTTTTCCGGTCAGCACTCCGGTAAATTCGTTCCGGATTTTACGATATGCACCGAATAAATATCCGATCTCCCTTGCACCGACACCGATATCACCTGCCGGCACATCCGTATTCGGGCCGATGTGGCGCTGCAGTTCGCTCATGAAACTCTGGCAGAAGCGCATCACTTCATAATCCGATTTTCCCTTGGGATCAAAATCGGAACCGCCCTTCCCGCCGCCCAGCGGCAATGTGGTAAGTGCGTTTTTGAACATCTGTTCAAAGGCCAAAAATTTCAGAATCGAAAGATTTACCGACGGGTGGAAACGGAGGCCTCCCTTATATGGCCCCAGGGCGCTGTTCATCTCTACCCGATATCCCCGGTTGACGTGAATCTCGCCCCTGTCATCCATCCAGGGGACTCTAAAAATAATGATCCTCTCAGGTTCGACAATCCTTTCCAGGATTTTTTCATGCCGATATTCAGGATTTTTCTCAAGAACGGGTTTTATGGACTCCATCACCTCTCTGACTGCCTGATGAAATTCGGTCTGTCCGGGATCTCTGGCCTCGATGACACTTAAAGTTTCTTCCATGGCATGCTCCTTCCATTGAAAAAAGGTTCTGGTCTATCGCCCCATAAGATACGTTACCAAGCCATCAGATATCGATATCCCGCTTCCGGCGGGGTCAAAACAAATGCCGCCGCTTGCCGGGAAACCGCATGTATCACTATATCACAACAACGGGATGCGGTTCAATTACAGAATAAAAAACATATTGTCCAGCTTGATTTGATCATAAAGAAAATATATGGTATGTTTCTGAAAAAATAGAGAATAGTTGTAATTATCCTTCAACCTTCCAACGCAGGACACTCATCATGAAGAACCATGATGCATCGGTGGACCGGAGATCGGAAGAAAGAACACATGATGATCGCTTCTTTAGCGTGGAATTTTCGAAAAAAGGTCTGGATGCGATATACCAATTCAAAATATGGAATATCTCAACCAAGGGCATGTGTATTCTTGTAAAAGAAGACTCTGCCCTGATTGGGCACCTGACCGCCGGAGATGTTCTGAATATGAAATACTATCCGTCGGACGAATCGGGTCCTCTGCAGAAATCCATGACAGAGATCACACATATCACAAAGGATACTGAAGGGAAATTTAAGGGGCATTATCTCGTCGGTCTGTCGATACAAAGCCGATAATGAGACACGATATGTACAAGCAGAAAAAGATCGTTATCGGCGCCGCCCTCATGCTTCTGCTTGCCGGGATCTATATCGGAATACAGTACTATGTCGATCGATCCGCAACAGATCTTGTCGACCGCGCACTTGAAAAAGCATCTGCTTTTGCAGAAATCCAGTACAAAGACCTGACCGTCGATCTGTTCAAAAGACGCTTCCGCCTTGAGAAAATCCGGCTATCCCCCAAGTTTTTCGATGATAAAATTATCATTGATGATTTAACACTGCATCAGGGAAATAAAGGTTCGAAAACCGCTGAAAATATCCATGTGCAGGTAAACGGCATCCGGATCGATCCGGCACATCCCGGAGGGGTTTTAAAACCGGTACTTCGGGATGTCGGGTATGAGAATATCCGGATCAATCTTGAGTTAAACGGCTCATATGATGCGGAAAAACAAATTTTAGAGATCACACATCTCAAGGCCGGGGCTGAGCAGGTGGCAGAAGCGGAACTGAGGCTTCGACTGGAAAACATAAATCTTGATCAGATCCAAACCGTACCGAACAACCTGCTCGTTCTCTTAACCATGGTTTCCGGGGTTTCGATTGCAGGTGCCGAACTCAATTACAGAGACACCTCCCTTCTCAAAAAAATTTATGAAAGCGAGGCCCGCCGCAAGGGTCAGACCGTCAACGCCTATGTTCAATCCCTGACCGGCGGAATCAAAGACATGCTCCGGAATGAAACGGATCCGCAAACAAAGCAGATCTTAAACAGCATCCATGACTTTCTGCTTGCACCGGACGCCATCTCGATTCTAATAAAACCAAAACGACCCGTTTCCGTATTCAGTCTCTACTGGGCGCAAACACCGAGCAGACTAATCAAGATCCTCGGCGTGGAGGTGAGTATTTAGAAAGGCTTTCAGCGAGTCGAAAAACATTGGTTTGTGGATGAGCAATAGGTAGGCTTTCGGCAGCGGCTCTATTCGTATTTATGATTCCAAAAGATTAAGACTCAACTTTCGGGATCCATATTGTCGGGAAATGAATAATTTGCTGTCGCTGTGCGAACTCGCCCTTAAGGATATCTATCATCAGCGCAGGCCAAAATGCTAAAATTCCGTCTCTCGATATCCGATGTTTGAGCCTGTTAACCATTGGTTCGAGAGCGCTGATGTAAGATGTCCTAAAGGGCTCAAACAGCGCACATCGTCATCAAATCACCCATTTCCCTACTATCGGGCGAAACCCGAAAGTTGAGTTAAGATTGAAAAAATTCCTGGTGAGAATAGGTTTGTCGGAAAAAAATACATCCCACAAAAAACACCGTCTCTATCTTTTTACATTTCTTCTGGCAATGGTACTAAGGGTTGTTTTCCTGGCCTTTATCGATGAGCCGGCCCTGTTTTATAAATACCCGTTTTTTGCTGAAAAGATTGCTGCCGGTGAAAGTATCGGCGAACGAATCGTCGATTTAAGCCCGTTTTACCTTTATCTGCTTGTCCTTTTAAAAAAGTTTTTTAATATTAACTGGCAGGTATTAAAGGTATTCCAGAGCGGTATCGGCGTTTTGAATTGCCTCCTGGTGTTTCGGCTCGGCACGCTTGTTTTTAGAAAAGAAGTGGGATTTCTCGCATCTATAATATGCGCGGCATACGGCAATCTGATTATCCTTGAAACCACCCTGGAGCCGACGGTATTCGTCCTGCTGTTTAACCTTCTCTGTATCATCTTCCTGTACCGGTCGACCATGGACGCTTTTTCATACCGTTATGTATTACTCTCGGGGGTTTTTGCCGGGCTCTCCATCATTTCAAAACCCAATTTCCTGCTGATGCTGATTCCGGCTGTTCTCTGGTTTCTATTTCTCGCTCCCAGCGCAGACGCATATCGGAAAAAAATGACTGCCGCCTTCATGTTTTCAGCAATGGCCATGCTCGTGGTTTTCCCGGTTACCATCAGAAACCATCTCCTTGTTAACGAGTTTATACTGGTCACAGCAGACGCCGGCAAAGTTTTCTATCATGGAAACGGAAAAGGCGCCTCGGCCCTTGAAGGTATTGCACTTCCAGATGAAGGGTTTTCCGAAGAAGGCATTACCGAACCCGATTATGCGCATGTTCTCTATCGCAAAACCGCAAGCGCCATGAGCGGAAAAGCGTTATCGCCCTCGGAATCGTCGAAATTTTGGGTTCGAAAAACCTTAGAAGGCATCCGCAGTGATTATAAGGCCTATACGGTTCGGCAGATAAAAAAACTGTTCTATTTTTTCAATGACTATGAAATGCACTACATCGCCTCTGCCTATAAGGAGTATAAAGATTCCTTGAATTTCCCCTTCATCCGCTATGGCATCATTGCCGCACTCGGACTGGCTGGGATGCTTCTTTTAATATACGATTTTAGAAGGCTGTTCTTAATCTATGGAATGATTTTTCTTTACCTGCTCTCCGGGCTTATGTTTCTGGTACAGTCCCGCTATCGCCTCCCCGCTGTGCCGTATTTGAGCCTCTTTGCCGCTGGGGCCATCTACAGGCTATGGGAGAGCCTGGCGAAAAAAGATTTAAAACCGGCCGGTTTCACCGTTTTTCTCATCGGTCTTTTTTTTGTCTGCGGTCATTTTATCTATCGTTCCGAGATTGTGCAGATGGACCGGTGGCAGACGGCCACAAAGAAGTTATACCAGATGGAGGCACTTCCACTTTATGAAAACAGGGCCTATTCCGAAGCTGTGGTGAAACTGGATCAATGTATTGCATTGGCGCCGGAATTTTCACCTGCCTACAATCTGAGGGGAAAGACCCGGGCCATTATGGGTGACTACGATACAGCCTTAAGCGATTTTAAACAGGTTATCAGTTTGAGCCCCAATATGGGTGAAGGGTATAAAAACATCGGCTATCTGTATCTGCTAAGGGGGGATCAGAAAAGTGCAAAACCGTACTTATTAAAGGCCCATACCCTGTTACCCAAAGATAAGAAGATAAAAAAGTCCCTAAACGATATGCCATAGCTCCAAAAAACGACAATCAGAATGCCTACAATCATTTTCGACCATATTCTAAACCTGACACTCCTTGCCGCATTGACCCTGGTCGCGGCCGGTACCGGAAACTTCGTTCTGCATAAAACACGCATCCCCTTTGGTGCGTTCGGTGAACGCGTATTTTTTGCAACCGGTATGGGATTTGGCGTTATCAGTACTTCGATTTTTTTTCTGGGTGCATTTCAAATGCTGAACCCGGCCTCCGTGTATCTTCTCCTCACGGCCTGTATCTTACCGGCAATCTGCGGGTGGCGATGGTTTTACAAAGCGTTCCGGAACGAACGTTTCCAAAGAATCGGCCTTGACATATGGGACCGCTGTGCCGGAATTCTTCTGCTTATCCTCATGGGGGCCGCCCTTCTGTTTGTCCTGACACCGGCCTTCGGAAACGACGCACTCTCCTATCATCTGACCGTACCCGGGAAATATCTTGCCCACGGAGGCTTCTATTTTATTCCGGGCAATATCTTTTCAAATTATCCTTTAAATGGTGAAATGCTGTTTCTCGCCGCCCTTGTGCTCAGAGGAGATGTGCTGGCCAAGGGGATTCATCTTACCACAGGTCTTCTGATACTTTTGGGCATGTGGCAATTTACGGCCGTACATCTAAAAAAATCACCCTTCAGGCATCTGCCGCTGCTCGTCTTTTTTTCGATTCCATCGGTATTTATCATCTCCCACACCGCCTATACCGATATGATCCTTTCCCTTTATGGGTTTCTTTCGCTCTATGGATTTTTAAACTGGGTGGATCGGAAACATACCGGATGGCTGATCTTGTGTGCAGCCGGAACCGGTCTGGCCGTTGCCACCAAGTATGGCGGACTTTTTTTCCCCTTCCTCGGATGTCTGGGAGTCCTGTGTGCCGATTACCGGAGTCGGACCGGCACCTCCCGAACGTTTCTTCATCTTGGCATCTTTATCGCCGTAACCGGTCTGGTCGGTGCGCCCTTTTATGTCAAAAACTGGATACTCACCGGCAACCCGCTCTACCCGTTCTTTTACATGATCTTCAGCGGTAAGGGATGGGATGCGGATCAGGCAAGACGATATGATCTGTTCCTGCAGACCTTGGGCATGGGCCGGGACTGGCTCGATTATGTATTGCTGCCGTGGCGCATCAGTTTTCATGCCAAGATGCACAGTCCGCAATTCGACGGCGTGCTGGGCCCGATATTTATCCTGATCCTCCCCTTTTTGGCGGGCATCCGCAAAATACCGTGGGTGGTGAAGGTGCTGCTCATCTATGCCGTTTCGATCTTTCTTTTCTGGGCCGTCTCTGCTCAGCAGATACGTTATCTCATTCCGGTATTTCCACCGTTAGCGGTGGCGGTGGGGTATGCCATCGGCAGCTTTAAGGATCGAAAACCGCTTTTTACGGTGCTCCTTTTGCTCCTGGGTATCGGTCTTTGCGTCAACGGGTATCATATTTCCAGAGAATACATCAAAATAACACCCCATCGATATGTCATGGGGCAGGAAGACCGGAATACATTTCTGTCGCGGATCATCCCCTCGTATCCGATGTTTCAGCATATCAACACGGATCTTCCGTCGGATGCAAAAATATTTTTTATCTACATGAGAAACTTGGGCTTCCTCTGCAACCGGACGTATTATTCGGATTCCATGTTCGAATCTCATACAATAGAAAAGATATTGGCGCGATGCGAAACACCGTTTGAGGTGTATGAGGCTTTAAGGGCACGGGGGATTACGCATATTCTTTATGACATCGCCTATGTTTTCGGCCCCTTCAGCACCTTTTCAGAAGCGGGGAAAACCCTTTTTGCCGAATTTCAAAACCGGTTTCTAAATCATGTTAAAAACGAAAATGGGCGATATTACCTTTATCGTGTCACATATTAACTCGGCAGTTTAACGAACTGATGCGTTGCCTGCCGCATGTCAGTAAATTATTTGCACCAAAGCAGGTTTTTATCCTTTACGATCTCGGAACTCCACGTAGTTTTTTTTCGACTTTTTTAATAACTTTAGCAGGAACCCCCGCCAGGACATACCCTGTTTCATAAAAGCTTTTTGTAACAACAGCACCAGCGCCGATCACGTTGTTTGCCCCGATAAATACTTGAGATGAAATTACAGATCCTGAACCTATAAAGCTTGATTCTCCTATCGTACAGTTTCCTGCCAACGTAACATTATTTCCCAGATGACATTTTTCTTTAATTACTGTTCCATGCCCTATTTTAGAACCTTGAGCAATTGCAGTCTCTCTTTCAATTATAGTATTTTCATTTACAGACCCCCTCGCTATTCCCACCCCCGATCCGATAAAACAGTTTTCATCAATTATAACGCCCCCGATTTGCGGCTGAATTATTCTTTCCCCCTTATCTCCCCATACCCATGCTAATCCTGCAGATCCTATATGGCTGTAGAAATCGACTTCAACGTTTTTTCCGATCTTAACCTTATCTGAAATAGTGATATGCCCATATAGCATTGATTTTTCTTGTATCTCGCATGAACCAATTACGCAGTAAGGTCCAATATAAACATTTTTCGCAATGCAGGCCTTTTTGTTTAGTATGGCTGTTGGGTGAATTTCTCCTTTGGTTTTCTTTTTAAAAAGCCTTCTACAAATCAAATAAAATACTAATTGCGGGTTATCCACAAGGATATATGCATTGCTCTTTGTATTTTTGACTTGAGCATTTGTTATAATCAAGCTGTCTTTCAAACATTTTCCATTTTCGAAATATTCTTCTTCTATAAAATAAATTCCTTTATGAACAGGATTTTTTATGCTTGAAAAACTTAAATCCGATCGAACATCTCCAACGAGTTCATAATGTATTTGCAACTCATTTAACAAATCGGTTATTTGCATCACACTGTATTTTTCAGAGCAGGTTTGCATACTAAAATCTCTCTTTCGCCGGTTGAGCAAAGACACCGGCATAGATTAGAAATGAATCCGGCCGGCAGCAGCTTCTTCTACTGTAAACCGAAGAATCTGACAAATGGTGTGTATGTCGTCGACCGATACGGCATTTCCCGTCGGCAAGCTTATGACTCTTCCGGACAGGCGTTCGGTGTTGGGCAGGAGCATCCCGCTGTGGGGAAAGTAGCTTCGGTAAGGCTCCATCCGATGGCATCCCGGATAAAAATACCGGCGTGCCAAAATGTTCTCGCGTTGCAGGATTTCAATCAACCGGTCTCTTGAAACACCTGTTTTTTCCGCATCCACGGTAATGACAATATATTGGTAATTGCGTTTCTCTGTCTCATCATAGGTGATAAATCCCAAACCCTCGATGTCGCCGAGAAGAGACTCATACGTTTTATAATTGAGGTGATTTTTTTCGACGATATCGGCCATACTTTCCAGTGATGTTATGCCCATCGCGGCTGACACTTCACTCATTTTGCCGTTGGTGCCGACATGAATGACATTGTCGCGACCGGAGAAGCCGAAATTTTTCATCAACCGAATCTTCTCGGCCAATTCGTCGTTGTTTGTCACGATTGCCCCGCCTTCAAAGGTGTTGAGAAATTTGGTTGCATGGAAACTGTAGACCTCCACATCTCCAAACGTGCCGACCATCGACCCTTTGTGCTCACAGCCAAAAGCGTGCGCCGCATCAAAAATCAATTTAAGACCGTATGTATCGGCGATATCCTTGAGTTCGCCCACGCTGCATGGTGTTCCCCAGGTATGAACACCGATGATTCCGGTTGTCATGGGTGTGATCATTTTTTCGACACTCCGGGGGTCGATTGTGTAACCGTCTTCAACGATATCGGCAAATACCGGCGTTATTTGCTGCCACTGCATGGCGTGGGCGGTAGCGACAAAGGAAAACGACGGAAGAATCACCTCTCCATTCAGGCCTAAGGCTCGGGCCGCAATTTCAAGAGCAATCGTGCCGTTGCACATGGCAATACAATTGCGGACGCCGATGAATTCAGATATCCTTGCTTCCAATTCCTGGACATATTCACCATTGTTGGTAAACCATCGACGATCCAGTATGTCCTGAACGCGAAGAAGAAAACGCTCCCGGTCTCCAAGGTTCGGTTTTCCCACGTGAAGTTTGTCGCAAAAACTCGGAGCTCCGCCAAATATGGCAAGATCGTTAACGCGTTGTTTCATGGTGTCGTGCCTTTCCAATAAGTAAATATCCTGCAATTACCCCCAACAGGAGCCAACTCCCGATCGATACGATGATAGAAAACATGATTATGACGGGCTGATAATATAGTACGATACGGTTCTGTCCGGAAGGGACCGGTATCGCCATCATAATATAATTCGCTCTGTAGGTATCGGTTTTATTCCCATTTATCGTTGCCTTCCAGTCTTTGTCATAATTTTCACTTATAACAAGAAAGCCGCTCCGGGGTGATTCGATCTCAAGTTCGATTTTTCCCGATCGATACGACACCACTCTTATCTGAGATGTGTCGATTGTATCGATCGGCGATCGGGATGGTAGAGTGCCGGCCTCGACCGGGGAACTTTCCAGAATCACACTGCGTTTTATGTCCTCTCGTGTACTGCGGGACAATTCCAGGAAGGCGTCCTCTCTGCCCGGTACGACCTCAAAATCATGAACCATGAAAAACCTGGGGAAGGCCCGCAGGTTTTTAAAAATTTTAATCTCATCGTCATAAACTAGGGGGAAACGGCTCGATTTAATTGCGATTTCTTTTGGAGTCAGAATGTATTTGGTGTTTAGAGCATCTAATAGGGGGGATCCGATTTTCCGAATAACTATCCAACGGCTGTAGCGATCCGGCCTGGGGGAATTCGCGCCATACTGAGCAAGGTGAAGAAAGTCGCCGTAGCGTTGGGAATAAAAGGATGAATAACCGGCGATATCTTCGATATCGTGCAAGCCGAAGGAATTGTGAAAAAAACTTCCGATCCAACAGATTCGGTATTTTGAAGTATCGCTTTTGAGATAATCAATCGCGCCTGTTTTCGGAAAAGCCAGTTTTGGATCTATCACAGGATTGTAAAATCGGCCGAAGCTGATTAAATCGAAGGCGATCAGCAGGGTCGCAAGAAAATAGTAGAGATGTTTTCTCTCGGGCACGGTCACAGAAGATAGGCGATTGAGCAACAGAAATGCCAGGGTGAAAACGATAATCGGTTTAATCAGCACATTGGTATTTGATCTAAAGTAATTTAGTATCAGCCCCATTTCACCTGCTCCGGGCTTCTTGAAGGCAAGGCCGGCAAGCCAGCCGATGCCGTTGTCTGTTTTTAAGAAAATTCCCAGACAACAGGTGAGTATAAAAATTCCCGACCAGATCCCCATGTGTACGACCTTTTGACGTCTCTCAAACCTGGTAATCACCTGTGCGCCGAACGCTGCCAGGACAGAACCGCAAAAACCGAACAGGTACAACATGCGGGTGGGCGTTGAGAAGCCGAGGCCCGGCACCCATCGGTGCAGAGGGTAATAGATAGCGCTTCCCATGGCCATTGCGAGGGCTGTGATGCCGCAAAGTAAAAAAAATCGACCCGTTGAATTTTTCAGTGCGTTATGGGAGCCGGATATGGCAAGCATCAAAGGCAAAGCCCCCATATAAATGCATAGTTCATTGTAGTTATTATAGGGCATGGGGCCGTCGGGTCGCGGGGTAAAGGCGGCTTTATAGACGGGATTGCCGAAAAGATCCGGATTGATCAGCGTCAAGAGGTTTTGAACGGGCAGTCGGCCGGTGTTCCGGTAGAGTTCGGAAAAGGAAAAAGAGGTGCGATGCATGCCATCCAGCAATTGCAGATGACCGATTAGAAATATTGCGGCAGTGCATGCCGACAGGCAGAGGAAGGTCAGCGTGCACGCAAGTTGCTTTCGGCTTAAAGATTTAAGGATTAAACGGCCATCTGCTGTCATTGCCAGCCTGAATACCACATACATCATTAAAAAAATGGATTGATATATGATGATGTGAGCATAGCCGCTGGTAAAGGTAAACGCGGATGCGGCTGCCAGAATGAGCATATTGATCCGGGTTGGTTTGGAGGCCCAAACCTCGAAACGGTACAAAGCCAGCGGCAGTGAAAAGGCAAGCATGGGCACTATCTCAAATTCAAGCCAGACCATCACATAGCCGCTGAACATCCACGAAAGGCCTCCGATCAACGAAGGCCATCGGTCCAGCTGAATTGTTCGAAGATAACAGTAGAGCCACAACCCCGCTCCGAAAATATGGAGAAAAAGAACCCAATCATGTGCCTGAAAGGGATCAAAAAATAAGTAACAAAAAAAAACAATCGGGCTGAAATGTCTGGCCAGTGAGCCGGGTGGTATTTTACTGCCGGAAAAAAGGAGGTTGTCCCACAATCGGAGGCGAAAGCCGGTTAACGATTTCTTGAATAGAACCGCAGTATAATAGATTTGATTAATGGGATCGGTGATCAGAGAGTTCTGGACATGCTGATCTGTCTCAGTAGAGGCCCAAGGCAAGTATTGCTTTATCGCGTCAAAGGCATAAAAGGTGTCATCGGTGAACAGTCCCGGCATAAAAAAGATCAAACTCAAGCATACAAGAATGATATACGGAAAACTCCTTTTGAGTTGAATCGACATCCGGTCCGAGTTTTCCGATAAATCAACCATCAGCATTCCCGGATATTCCGTCATCATGGGGAGAGGCGACTTCAGACATCCTGAAAATATTGAAAAAATTTATATTACTATGAATCAGACAAAAAATACCCAAGACGTAAATTGGAATAAGAGCCCATATGTGGCTGACGATTCCCATGGCCTTCATAATTTCAATGTCAGTATCCGGACAGGTAAGCATCAGGCTGGCAATTACAGCCAAATGGTACTGCCCGACTGCAGCCGGAACAACCGGGAAGCTGATAAAGAGAGCAATCATCACCAGCATTACAAAAGGGGCGGTAAGAGAGTAGGATATGGAAAAGGCTGCCATGATTGCCGCCAGTGAAAGCGCAGAGAGGCCCCAAATCAATATGGACAGCAAAAAAATCTTCATCAAAGCGCCTGTTGAACCGAATACCCGGATTCCCGAAATGAAATGCGTAAACTGTCGTTTAATCCAGCTCCCGGCATTTAAAGGTAACGGGCGGCTGAGATATTCTAATATTCTCAACCCGATTGTTGAGTTTATGTACATCAACCACAATAACCCAATACAGCCGACCAGAGCCAGTGCCGATAATATGGCGGCGTAATGAAGCAGATCAGTGGATAAAACAATCGGTTCGTTATTGCCGAGCACTTCAGCAGGAATACGCCAGTCTAATTGACTCGGCAACAGTACCGAGACGAATAACAGAACCGGCATCAATCCCAGCATATCACTGATACGGTCAAGGGCTACCATTGACAGGCTCTTTGTAAATGGTACATTTTCCAGCTTTGACAGAATGGCACTCCGTACGAGTTCACCTACTCTGGCAGGAATGGTAAAATTGACGAGAAACCCGATTTGTGTTGAGCTCAGAAGGTTCCGGAATTTCGCCGCTTGGGAAGCGCGAACGATGTAGGACCATCTTTTTATCCGGACAAAATGAGTGCTCCACGCCGATATTTGAGCAAGCAGCAAGCACGCGAGATTAGCTGATCGAATCGCTCCAAACACCTCGGGCCAGTCCGTATTGCCAAAAAGGAAAAACCAGATGATGCTCCCCACGGACACCCCGATCATCAATCTTAGAGCAATGCGGGCTATTATTTTATTTTGTCGAATATCACCGTTCACTTTCAATATTCATCTTCTCACTGTTCTGATCTACATGAGTGCACCGGTTTGGCAAGAATTTCCTTTATTATAAAAGCGGGTTTATTTTGCAGAGTGGAAAAATTTCTTAGAACAAACTCACCGATTATACAAAGCACGGCGAAAATGGCAAGAAAGGTGGCAACAATTAGGTTTAAGATGAGTCCGTTTGTTACATTATTCAATATCGAAAAAGAGAAAACCATGGCCAGTGCTACCCTCAGAATAAAAAGAAAAGACACGGCGGCGCACAAAGCGGCCAAAACCTGAAACGGCACCTGAGACAGATTTACAACGCTCTCCATATTATATGCAAACAGCTTTCGAAAAGTCCATCCCGATTGCCCATATTTGCGCTCGTGGTGGTTAACCGGGACTTCGACAATACTCTGTGCCTGGGATATTACCAGAAGCGGGCGCCACGGCTTGAAATTGTCGAAGCCGAACCCTTTGACCAGACGTGCATCATAAATCTTAAATGTGCACCCAAAATCGAGAATTTTACTGTTGGATGCTTTTCTCATGATATAATTGGCCAGGATTGAAGGTAATTTTCTTGAAACAACATCCTGCCGATTCTTTCTAAAACCACTGACAATATCACAACCCTCTTCGAATTTTTTTGTAAGCAGAGGGATATCTTCGGGATCGAGTTGAAGATCGCTATCGATCATCAAGAGGCCTTTGCCCCTTGCGAGCATTACAGCCGGAGTTTTTGCATTCGCCTGGCCGACATTTTTAAAAAATTCTACGACAGCAGTTACATTTGGATCTTCCAAAAAGATCCGTTTCAGTTTTTCAAGGGTACCATCCGTGCTTCCATCATTTACGAAGATGATTTCATAGGAGCGTCCAAGTTTTTTCATGGCCTCCGAGAGTCGATGATAAAATTCGTCGATACTCTGTTCTTCAAAATAACAACTAACCAGAACACTATAGTCCACTTCAGGATTGAATTGTTTTATGCCGCTGCTCAAGGTCAACCTCTCTATCTGACGCAAAGGTGATGTAGATAAAGAAATCAGCTTCAATGCCCTATCGCACGAAGCCGGTTTTTAATAAATCGGCCACTAATACCGTGAAGTTTAAAGAAAAAAACAACCTTTCAATTGCATATCTTTATTAATAACATATTCAATATGTTATTGGCAACATGGCGTCTTTTGTCAAAACAAATACTGGCCGCCATTATTTGAGTGGAATCTATTAGGGTTGTCTCCCTTTGGGAAAAAGTTTTGAACTTGCAAATCCGGCTTTCGCCAGCCGAAAACGAAGGTCGGTCCAGAGGCAACCGAGACCATATTTTACGCTTCTTTGAAAATTTATGGAAGAGGCCTCGGGAAAATACTTGGTGGGGCAGCTGACTTCGGCAACCGTGTACCCGAACCAGATGATCTGGGCCAGCATCTGGTTGTCAAAAACAAAATCGTCGGAGTTTTCATGCAGGGGTAATTTTTCAAGAAGTGATCTTGAAAAGGCCCGATACCCGGTGTGATATTCCGAAAGCTTGGCACCCAGAAAGATATTTCCCGCAAACGTCAGAAATCGATTGGCGATGTACTTCCAGACGGGCATCCCCCCCTTGAGCGCATACCCGCCGAGTATTCTTGAGCCCAATACACACCCATAGAGTCCGTTTCCGATCAAAGATGCCATGGCCGGGATGAGTTGAGGGCTATACTGGTAGTCCGGATGAACCATGATGATGATATCGCCTCCTGCTTCGAGCGCCAGACGATAGCAAGTTTTTTGATTGGCGCCGTAGCCGAGGTTTTTTTCATGCAGATATACATGGGTGTTCGGCAGGTTTTCAGCAATGGATAAGGTGTCGTCCCGGCTGGCGTCGTCTACCACCACAACCAGATCGACGATCTCCTGTGCCATTACTTCGTCATAGGTTTTTTTCAAGGTTTCCGCGGCATTGTAGGCCGGCATGACAACGACCACCTTCCGGTCTCGATACATTACGGCTCCATTAGGTTAGAAGTGAGCTAAAATTGTGGAATTCTGTCAATTATAAATATGATTATCATCCTTAACGTTCGGCATTTTAGGCGCTTATTAGTGCTCCCATACCATGTTTCTGTCCGGGGTTGCCTTCTTTCTGAACGGCACACGCCCTATGGGAAGTAAATAGACGGCGCCGATTTGGGATACCGGTACCCACCGGATCTGAACTGTTTAAGCATCTTAAGGTTCTTTACGGTATTTCGGATAAAAACGATGGCCAGAGAATCCGAATAGACATAGACCCACTCCGCTTGATCTTTAATTAAATCTCGGAAAAAAGGGAGCTGACGGGCGAGCAGAATATCTGAAGGATATTTCTGAATTAACGCCTTCCAGCCTTCCCTGTCATCTGCCGCGATAAAATGATCCCGGATGACCGTTTCCGGATAAACCGTCCGAAATCGTCCGTCAATGGAAACTTTGCAGTCCGGATACAGTTTCCAGATGGCATATTCTCCCCATTCAAAAGGGACAAGCAGATTGCCCTTTATGTTGTTTGTTTTCATAAACCGGACCGCCTGGACAGGGTATGTCTCCGGATCGACAAATATACGAAAACTGGTACCAAGATACCGCCCGGTCCCCTGATACATAAAATAGCCTGTTTGGAAACATAAAAAGAAGATAAAAATATATCTGGAAATATCCGTTAAGACAAGTTTTGGGAATTTCCTTTCAAGATCCGGAAGGAAGGTGGAGAGGCCAACAACCAGATACGGCACAACCATAATCCCGAAAAACGGCATGTGGCGTTGATGACGCAGAGAAGCAAAGAGGGTTAAAAGGATGCCGATAATTTCCCACCCCTTGCCTTTTGAGGCGTATTTTATAAAGCAGCCGACAAACAGAAGGATCAGTATCTTAAAACCCAGCATGGAACGGTCCCATAAGGGCAGCGGAGCCCATTCACTAATATTTCTGGGCATGGAAAGACTGTGGAATAAAAAGTAATGCAATTTATATCCGTAGGGATTTACCAGGGTTGCCAGGCATGTGAGTAAAAACCATATCCAGAGGGTGCCGAGGCCGCGGCCGTCTTCGATACCGATCAGATGGGTTACGGTTTTCCAGAGCACAATGGCCGCCATTAAAACCCATCCGATTAGAAATCCCCCATGGAGGTTGACCCAGACAAGCATAAGACCCGGCAGAAGGAAAAGATAATTTTTCTCCTGCTCAAAGTAGAGATAGAACAGGTAAAAAAACAGGGTGAACAGCAGAAAGGAAAATATCTGGGGGCGGATCATAAATCCCGGGGAGACCACCGATATGGACAGAATCATGACAACGGCATAGACCATGGGAATATTCTTCCGGTACCGGGTTAGCCGGGTCAGAAGCATTACAATGGCGATACCGATACCCAGTTTTCCGAGCAACAGGCCTGCATCACCGGAATAGCGATAGATACCGTAAAAAATAAGTTCGCATAGCCACTCATGGTTAATCCATAGATTCCCGGGGGCCGTAAATGAATACGGGTCATTGGGAGTAAGGTGACCGTCACGTATGAGATCTTTCCCAAACTGAATGTGGCCCCATAAATCCGGATCTGCCGTAACAAAGGAAAAAAAGTAGACGGCGGCACTCAGTGTTAAAAGCCTTGTCAATGGTGCCAAAAACTGCACCGGGCCAAATTTTATTTCAGAATACCGGATCATTGTATGATGGTTTTAAAAGGGGTCATGCAGAAATGGGAATATCCCGTCTGCCCGATATAACAAAGGCGGAAAAGAGTTGATTCTCTCTTTTCCGCCTCTTGAGCTGAAATGATTTTAATATCGAATTCTTACGTTAGAAAGTAATGGCGCCTTCAGCATCGACTGCATAGGTCTTTTCACCATTTGTATGCTTTGAAGTCAATGCTAAGCCGGCTTGAGTACCGGTACCTACCGTCATATTCACATCCGTTGTTTGTTTATATCCATAACCCGCTATAAGGGCCAGGCTTACTGTGGCTGACGGATAATCGGTAAAATATGCCTGGGCCGCGGTATAGGCATTCTTGGCGTCTGAGTTGGCCGCAGCATCATAGCCCCGCTTTCGGTAGCTGATAAAGTTGGGGATGGCGATGGCAGCCAAAATACCGATGATGGCGATAACGATCATCAGTTCGATGAGGGTAAAACCCTTTTGATTGTTGTTTCTCAGTTTCTGTAACATGTAGTTTCTCCTTTTAACGTGAATTAAAAATTTTTGGAACAACCCGATTTGTAACCCTTTATAAAACCCCGTTACAGTCAAAGTTTCTCCAGCCAAATAAAATCTAAATACTGTTTTATTACTTACAGCAACATTTGTGCCAACATCAAAACATCCATAAAACAGGTTATAACTTATTGAAATAACTATGATATAAAGCTGTCGTCCTGAAAAACCCGAAAATGCCCCATCCGAAAGGAAACAAACATTTTTTGTCAAACAGTGACAAATATTGTCACGGAAAGACAATCACTTTAAACCGGCTTGGAATTTTGAATTTGTGATTTATTTGTAATCTGGAAGCGTTGGAAGATAGAGCGTCGGCTAATTATCAAGGTCTATTTTACTGAGCCGGTGACGGAGGGCGCGGAAGCTGATGCCGAGCAGATCCGCAGCCTTCTGTTTGTTGCCGGTGGTGCACTCCAACGCTTTTCTAAGATATGCCTTTTCGATGTCCGACAGGATACTGTCCAGCTCAACCCCCTGGCTCACCCGGTCAAGATCGAAGCGCTGCTCGGGCACCCCTTCGATCCAGCGGCGTTTGTGGAGCGACAAAGCCAGACTGTCCGGAAGCAGAATATTCGTATTGGTCAGGGCGACACTCCGCTCCATCAGGTTTTCCAGTTCACGGATATTGCCGGGGAAGTCATATTTTTGGAGCATATCGATGGCATAGGATGAGATCTTGGTCACCGCCTTTCCCATACCCTGTGAATATTTATCCAGAAAATGCTGGGCAAGGGCACGGATATCGTTTTTCCGTTCCCGCAGGGGAGGAACCCTGATTTCGATCACATTCAGACGGTAAAAGAGATCCTCCCTGAAATTTCCGGCGATGACCTCTTCTACCAGATTTTTATTGGTGGCAGATATAATGCGGATATCAACGGATTTTTCTTCATTGCCCCCCACCCGTTTAAAGACCCGCTCCTGGATGACCCGGAGCAGTTTCACCTGGATGTGCAGATTCAGTTCCCCGATTTCATCCAAAAACACGGTTCCGGTGTCTGCTGCTTCAAAAAGCCCCATCTTATCCTGGACCGCTCCGGTAAAAGCCCCCTTCACGTGTCCGAAAAGCTCGCTCTCCATAAGGGTTTCGGGAATCCCGCCGCAGTTTATGACCACAAAAGGTTTGTCGTTCCGGTTGCTCTGATCAAAAATCGCCCGTGCAATGAGCTCTTTTCCGGTCCCGCTTTCACCGGTTATCATTATGCTGGTGGGTGTTGCCGCCACCTGGCGGACCATGGAATAGATCTGCACCATACCGGAACTGCTGCCCACAAGCTTTCCGAAAAACAGGTTCTTTTTCAGTTCGCCATCAATGGCTTTTTTTTCGTGTTCCAGGGTCTTAAGCGCAAGGGCATTGGCAACGGTTTGCAAAAGTTCTTCATTATTAAACGGCTTCGGGACATAATCATAGGCCCCGTCATTCATGGCCTCCACAGCGGTTTCAGCGGTTGCATAGGCGGAAATCATGATCACCAGGGCCTGGGGATTTTTCTTTTTCGCCGCCCGGAGCACCTCCAGTCCGGTGATGTCGCCGAGACGAATATCGCAGAGCATCAGATCGAAGTCTTTTTTACCGAGCAGTTTGACGGCCTTGCCCCCGCTTTCTGCAACGGTGACCCGGTAGCCGACCCTGGTAAAAAGAAGCTCCAGGAATTCTCGCATGCTCAGTTCATCGTCAACAACCAGGATATGTGGATTTTTAGCACCCATTAGCTGTCCTCGAACACCACTTTCCCGTCGACCATGGTCAACACGGCTTTCCCTTTCATGTTCCAGCCGTCAAAAGGGGTGTTGTGACTCAGAGACTTAAATCGTTTCGCATCCACCGTATGGACTTTTTCAATATCCAGAAGCGTCAGGTCTGCAGGAGCATCGACAATGATCCGGTTTTCATGTCCGATGATGCGGCCGGGGTTGATGGACATTTTTTCAATGAGTTGCGAAAGGGTCAGAACACCCTGATCCACAAGTTTCAGGCCGAGCGGAACCGATGTTTCAAGCCCGACAATACCGTTTTCCGCCCGGTCAAATTCCAGATCCTTTTCAATGACGCTCTGGGGGGCATGATCGGTTGCAATGACATCGATGGTGCCGTCCGACAGGCCTTCCAGCAACGCCTCCCGGTCGGTTTCGGATCTGAGCGGCGGATTCATCTTTGCGTGGGTGTTATAGTTTTCGACTGCCGAATCGGTAAGGGCAAAATAATGGGGTGCGGTCTCAGCGGTTACCGGAACACCTCTTTTCTTTGCATCCCGAATGGCCTGGACCGATTCCCGGGTGCTCACATGGGCGATATGGAGCCGGGTTCGGGCCAGTTCACAGATGGCGATATCCCGCATCACGTGGATGCTCTCGGAGGCATTCGGTATTCCCCGAAGCCCCAAACGGGTCGCCACCGGCCCTTCGTTCATGACGCCGCCTGCTGCCAGGTCGACATCTTCACAATGGGATATGATGAATAGACCGAAAAGAGCGGCGTATTCCATAGCTCTTCTGAGAAGTTGGCCGTTTAGCACGGGGATTCCGTCATCAGAGAGTGCCACCGCACCGGCCGCTTTCAGCTCCCCGTATTCGCACAGGGACTTTCCCAGGCTCCCGATGCTCACGGCAGCCACCGGAAAGACCTTGACGGATCCGGCCCTGGCCGCCTTCTTCAATATGTAGCGGGTTACCTGGCTGTTATCGTTTACCGGATGGGTGTTCGGCATGGGGCATACGGTTGTGAATCCGCCGGCAGCAGCTGTTAAACATCCGGTTTCAATGTTTTCCTTGTATTCATAACCCGGATCCCTGAAATGGACATGCATGTCGATCAGACCGGGGGCAACGATTTTTCCACCCGCCTCGATGATCCGATCCGGATCCTCTCCGGCCGAACCTCCATCAGGTTGCGGATCTGAAGCTGCCGGGGCACTGTCGATGATCTTCGATATTTTTCCGTTCTCGACCCAAATATCCATCATCCCATCGATATTTCCGGGATCGATAATACGGCCGTTTCTAATCAGCGTCCGCATCACGGGTACCTCCCATTACCAGATACAAAAGGGCCATTCGGATCGCAACGCCATTGGCGACCTGATCCAAAATCAAGGAACAGGGGCCGTCTGCAACATCCGGGGCAATCTCAACCCCCCGGTTTATCGGCCCCGGATGCATGATCAGAGCACCTTTCTTTGCGTGCTTCAGCCGGTTGCTGTTGAGTCCGAAATATCTGGAGTATTCTCTTTCGGTGGGAAACAGATAGCTTTCGAGGCGTTCTTTCTGGATCCGAAGCATCATAATGACATCGGCGCCGTCGATGGCTTCCCGGATATGATGGGTTACAGAAACGCCATATTTTTCGATACCCATGGGGATCATGGTGGGGGGGCCCGAGACCACGACACTGGCCCCCATTTTTGTAAACCCGATCATATTCGACCGGGCCACCCGGCTGTGGGCAATGTCACCGATGATGGCGATACGAAGTCCGGCGATTTTACCCAGATGCTCCCGGACGGTCATCATATCGAGCAGGGCCTGGCTGGGGTGTTCGTGCATACCGTCTCCGGCATTGATGATCGATGCCTTGAGCAGCGACGCCATCAGGTGTGGTGCGCCGGAAGCGCTGTGCCGGATGACGATGACATCCGGATTCATGGCCTCAAGGTTTCGTGCGGTGTCGACAAGCGTTTCGCCTTTTGCAATGCTGCTCGTACTGACCGAGATCGAATGGGTGTCTGCACTCAACCGCTTGGCCGCGATGTCAAAGGAAGTTCGGGTCCGGGTGCTCGGCTCGTAGAAGAACATAATAACGGTCTTGCCGCGAAGGGTCGGAACTTTCTTTATGGGTCGGTTTGAAATCTCTTTCAGTCCTGCGGCCGTATCCAGAATCAGATCGATCTCCACAGGCGATAGAGAAGTGATGCCCAAGATGTCCTTTTTTTTAAACTGCATGATTTCCCATCGCTATCTCAACAGTTGACCGAGTCTACGCCACCGGACTCCGAACTCCTCTTTGTTCCAGGACCAGTAAATGATAAACGCCTTTCCTTTTACAGCCTCAAGATCGACAAAACCCCAGAATCTGCTGTCATAGCTCTGGTCCCGGTTGTCGCCCAGAACAAAAAGGCTGTTGGCTGGAACCGTAATCGGGCCGAAATTATCCCTGGGCTGGGTACCTGCCGCAATGGTTCGCGGATCCGTATGTACGCCGTAGGGATGGTTTGCCTTTTTGCCGTTTATAAACACCTGTTTGTCTTTTATTTCAACGACATCATCGGCCACCCCGACAACCCTCTTGATAAAATCTTTTGAAGGATCTTCAGGAAACTTGAACACGACAATATCATCCCGCTTGGGATTGTGAATCGGTATCAGGGTGGCTTGGGTAAAGGGAATCTTTATTCCGAAAATGAATTTATTGACCAGGATGTGATCGCCGATCTGAAGCGTCTGCTTCATGGAACCGGAAGGGATTTTAAATGCCTGGACCACAAATGTTCTTATAAACAGCGCCAACACGATAGCAAGGAGGATGGCCTCGACATTTTCCCGGAAACGGCTTTTTCTTTTTTTCGAAACTTCCAGTTCGGGTCGATTTTTTTGCATTTTCAAACTATTTAACAACCTTTCACGATTTTGATACTTCCCTGAGCAAAAATGCTCCTATCTGACCATCTGATGCCAGGCGAATAAGAGCGCCCTTAAGGCCAGGTTTCCGTATATTCCGGCTGCCACATCATCCAGCACAACACCGGCGCCGCCCGGAAGATGTGTTTCCAGCCGCCGGATCGGAAACGGTTTTGTGATATCCATGAGCCGGAAGATAATAAATCCGGCAACGGCCGTAAACATATCGAATGAAAGCCCCAGCATGGTGACCATATAACCGGCGATTTCATCGATAACAATCGAGGGGGCATCTTTTGAACCGAGTAACTTTTCCGCCCTGTGTGCCACCCATATGGCCCCAAGCGTAAAGCCCGCCGTAATAAACAACCCCGTTCCATACCCGGTTTCAGACAACCAGAAACATATCGGAATTCCCCAGAGAGAACCGAAGGTGCCCGGTGCTATCGGTATCTTTCCGACAAAACCGCCGGTTGCAAGAAAAAGGACCCATTTGTCTCTAAACTGCATGGGTCGTGTCTATAACCGGGGCCGGATTTTGTCAAGTATCCTCTCCGGACCCGGTCTAGGAATCGTCTCCGTTCCGGAGTTCCCTTAAAATGGTTTCGTAGACTTCCCGAAGGGGCAGCCCCTTTTCAAGGGCGATGGCCTTGCAGGCCTCGTACTCGGGCACCCACCGGGTTCGGTTCTTCTGGTCTCCGACCTTTTTAACCGTCACCATGCCGAATCGGGTCTGGACCCGGTCTGCCTGACGCGCCAGCATGCGCCGATCCATTTCATAAAAACGGACCCCCAGTGTGGTGGTCTCCGATAAAACACGTCGAATCAGGGTCTCTTTCCGATCTATGGAGCAGAGTACCTGCACCATGGTTCCAGGTCGGTTTTTTTTCATAAAGATCGGTATCAGATAGACATCAAGGGCCCCGTCTTCAAACAGGCGGTCCATGAGATAGCCGTAGATTTCAGGATTCATGTCATCGATACTGGCCTCGATCATGACCGTACGATCTTCTTTAAGGATTCCGACCGCACTGGAAACCGCCCCGGTGAGGATACGGAGCAGGTTTGGCCGGGAATCGATCTCTCTGGTGCCGGCGCCGTAACCGATTTTTTCAACGACCATATCCGGCAGTGCTTCAAAGGACTGGGCCAGTGTCGACACAATGGCCGCCCCGGTGGGGGTGACCAGTTCATACGGGATATCGGTGCCGTAGACCGGAACCCCTTTTAGTATAGAAACCGTTGCCGGCGCAGGCACCGGCAGGGTTCCATGTTCACATTTTACAAACCCGGTGCCCAAGGGGATTTTTGAGGCGATCACGGTTTCGATGTTCAGATACTCCATACACAAAACAGTCCCTACAATATCGACGATGGCGTCGATACCACCCACTTCGTGAAAATGAACCGACATCTTGTCACAGCCGTGGATTCCGGATTCGGAGGTGGCAATCTTATCGAAAATCAGGATGCTTTTCTCTTTGGCCCACCGGGACAAGGGGCTCTTTTCGATCAGAGAAACAATATCAGAAAAACGGCGGTGATGGTGATGTTCGGAGGTTTGTACATGGACATGTTTTGCGGAAATGCCGTTTCGCTCAACAGAAGATACCGCCAGGTCAAAATCCGTAAGCGGAAGCTTAGCAAGGGAATCTTTGAGCCATTCAGCCGGAACACCGAGATCGATGCAGGCACCGAGGGTCATATCGCCGCTGATGCCAGAAAAACAATCAAAATAGGCCAGCATCTGTTTTTGCTACCCTTTCCTTAAATGGTTGACAAAAAAAGAAACAATCGCTAATTTCCAAATATTACGGAAGTGCGCAGCTCACTGGTGGGGCTCCCGGACTTCAAATCCGGTGTGGGGCGCTAAAACCGTCCCGGGTGGGTTCGATTCCCATGCACTTCCGCCAACCGATCTTCGGACCGAATCACATCCGATCATGACTAAAAACCGTCTAAATGATCCGGGCCGAACACATCCTTAGCAACTTACTGCGCTTTCGAAAGTATTTCAAGGATTTTAAATAGACTTGGACTGAACAGTTCTTACGGTCTCCGGGAGGGAAATCCCACACAGTTTTATATTTTTATGATCCCCTCACGTTGGCCATTTGAGGATTCCTTGAATAATCGAGATAATGTTGTTAACTTGATATCTGATTGAACCGCTTAAGGTATAATATGAATGAAGGTATTTTTCACAATACTGGCCATAATCTATACCCTCTCCCCTTATGACATCCTTCCCGATATGGCTGTCGGTTGGGGCTGGCTGGACGATCTGGTCATTCTGTATCTTCTCTGGCGGTTTTTTTATGCGGCACGGCGCATAGGGCCGCAAACAGACCGGGACAATCAGAGGCATGGAGGCGGTGCGGTTGGCGATTCCGAAACCGATCGAGGCCCAAAAGACCCTTACACGATTCTCGGTGTCAAGCGCGATGCATCGACAGATGAAATCAAGCATGCTTACCTGCAGCTTGCCAACAAGTATCATCCGGACAAGGTCCATCATCTGGGTGAGGAGTTTAGTGAAATGGCTGAAAAACGCTTCAAGGAGATAGAGGCCGCCTATCGGGAGTTAACCAATAGGTGAGCGATAAATCTGAATTGATCTTCGACTCTATTAGAGATTTAAGCAGTTGATACTTGTGTATTTGTTTTTCACTCCATTAGGGAAATTTTCTTCAAATGACTGAACAACGATGACACCAACGATCCAGATCGAACTGGAACGAAAAATCCTCTACGGCCTTTCCTGCGAATGGGAGACCGCACTCTGGGTACTGAACCATGATTACCGGGAAAGGATGATAAAACCGCTTTTCAGCCTCCGGGATCTCAAAAGCACGTGGGGTTCCTGGTCCGGCAGACTGGGAGAGATCCGTTTAAGCCGCAGGCTGGTCATGGATCATCCCTGGTATGCGGTAAAAGAGGTGCTTCTGCACGAAATGGCCCACCAGTTGGCCGAACAGGTACTCGATGCTACGGATGCACGCCCCCATGGCGAAGCCTTCATGAAGGCCTGCCATCTATTAAGGGCAAATCCCAAGGCGTCAGGTTCCTACCGGCTCCTCATGGATCCGATGCACCGTGATGCCGAAGACCCCAACGACCGGATTCTGATCCGTATCAAGAAGCTTTTCGCCCTAGCCCAGAGCCGGAATCTGCATGAGGCCGAAGCGGCCATGCTCAAGGCCCATGAACTGATCGCTAAATACAATATCGACCGGATGACCCTTGAAAGAAAAAGGAATTATTTTAGTATTTTTTTGACAAAACCCGCCCTCAGGCAGTCCCGGGACATCTATCATCTGGCCAATCTTATCCAGACGTTCTATTTCGTCCAAGGGATATGGGTTCCGGCGTATGTGGTGGAGAAGGGTAAAATGGGGCGGGTATTGGAAATTACCGGCACCCGGCAAAACATCGCAATGGCAGGTTATGTCTATGACTTTGTAAACCGGTTCATCGAAATGGAATGGGACGGCTACAACCGCAGAAAGAGACTGAACCGGCACCGCAAGACCGATTTTTCAGTCGGGATCATCGAAGGGTTTCGACATAAATTAACCGGAATAAACGGAAAAAAGGGGCATCCGTCCGATACCCGAGACCTGGTAACAATAGAGGACCGTCACCTGAAGGAATACGTTGCCTATAAATATCCGCGTACGGCAAGTTTTAGCCGGGCCGCAGCCGGACAGGACCCCGGGGTCATCGAAGACGGGATGGAAATCGGAAAGAAACTGATCCTCCACAGGGGGATTTCCGAGAAAAAATCGGGAAAAAAACCGCTCATCGGCTATTCTTCCTTTTTCCAGTAGGGATGTATCAGATCCTCAAAGATCGTCATTGCCGCAGCCGAGCCCTGCCCCGCTGCAGTGACGATCTGCTTGTATCCTCCCACCACATCCCCGGCAGAGTAAATGCCCGGGATATCGGTCCGGTGGAACGCGTCCTGCTTTATGTACCCGTCCTGGGTCAATGCCACCCCGGTATTCCGGGCCAGCTCAACCGAAGGTTCATAGCCGATGGCGATAAATACACCGTCTATCTCCATAACCGATTCTTTACCGGTTTTACTGTCTTGCAAAAGCACCGTTTTCACGCGTTCCTTTCCGCGGATCTCTTTCACCACGGTATTCCACAGCACCGGTATGTTGTTGTCGGTGAGGTTTTTGGCAAGATAGTCCTGGGCCCTCAGGGTGTCCCGTCGGTGGATAAGGGTTACCGGAATCCCCATGTGAAACAGATGAAGCGCCTCGGTAACCGCGCTGTTGCCCCCTCCCACCATAATGACCTTCTTATCCTTAAACAACGGACCGTCACAGGTGCTGCAGTAACTCACACCCCTTCCGGCAAACCGGGACTCACCCGGTATCTCCAGCTTCCGGTGATTTGCCCCTGTGGCCAGCAGCACGGATCGGGTCAAAAACCGTCGCCGGGACGTCACCACCGTTATGGGGTCCCCGGGAATAATCTCCATGACCGCTTCTCCCTGGAAAACCTGTGCATACTCCAGGGCATGACTGACCATGATGTCCACCAGCACTTTGCCGCCGACCTGGGCAAACCCCGGATAGTTTTCAACCACCGGCGTGGTCGCCACCTGACCGCCCAGGGCGCCCTGTTCGATGACGGCGGTATTCAACCCGCTCCGAACGGCATATATGCCGGCAGTCAGTCCTGCCGGGCCGCCGCCGACAATGACCAGATCGTTTTCAATCAGTTCCGCATCGATGTCCGGAATAAAGACGGTTTGCGGTTCCAGCTTTTGGAGCGAGAGCGCAAAAAGCTCCTCGGTCTGAGCCCCCTTTCCGATGAGGATATCTTCTGCATAGGCCTGGGGGACGCTTTGTGCGGAGTACTGTTCGGCCAGATCCGGACAGCATTGAATGTCGATGAGCTCAACTGCCACCCGATCCGGTATTTCAATGGCCGCTTTGACCGCATTGATCGCCTGCTGGGGACAATAAGGACAGGTGGGGCTCACAAACACCTTGACGTTCCGCATGGAATCGATCTTTTCAAGGGTTTTGACAGCGGGTTCGCTCAGATTGCTCCGGCCGAGTCCGACAAGAATCAGGGTCTCTAAAAATGTGCGTCCCTCCTCACCCATGGGGGCTCCGATCCACCGGATATTGAAACGATCCGGGGCGATCAGCAGGGTGGAGGCGTGCTCGACATGATACTTCCGCGCCAATTCATGATCCAGCCCATATTCCTTGAAGGTGATCTTATCGGTCAATTCCCGGAAGGCACGGACGACCTGCCGGGTGGTTTCGCTGAAAACGTCATCCTTATGCTTTGGGGTAAAATAGATCAGTTGAATATCATTCGGAAGTTTTCGAAACGTTTCCCTGAGTTGATTCATTACATCTTTATTGCTCGCTTGATGCATCTGCGCATCCGGATGCGGTGAGGCTGCCATGGGGATCCTCCAAAAGTTACTGGTTTCAAAATCCTGTAAAGAGCCCGAATTCACATAGGTTTTGTGAATTGTCTTATATTTTAAGGCATCGGAGATGGCGTGTCAACAAAGCGCATGGGTCGGGTTGGGATTTGAAATTTTGATATTTTCTGCAATTTGAGTATTGTGATTTGGGATTTTAGTGCTGTATTCGGGAAAACAAATTTCTATCTGAATCAATTAGAGGCTGACGTTGACGTTTCCCTGGAGGCTACCCCTGGGAGATGGTTTCGTCGCGTTTGGAGTCCGCAAGGCATTCTACGGCTTTTGTATCCAGTTTTCCGTCTCTCGTTTCCTTTTCGAGGACACCGAGGGCGACATCCTTCGGCATGGCCTTCCGGTAGGGGCGATCCGTAATCAAGGCGTCATATATATCTGCTACCGCCATGATCCGGGCGGCCTCGGAAATTTCATCGCCTTTTAAGCCGTCCGGATAACCGGAACCGTCCAGTTTTTCGTGGTGATGCCGGATGACATCGAGGGCAAGGCCCAGATTTTTTTCGAGAGGAGAGCAGATCCTGTAGCCGATGACCGGGTGGCTCCGCATCTTTTCCCACTCCTGCTCATCAAGGGGGCCCGGTTTGTTTAATACATCTTCGGGCACGCCGATCTTTCCGATATCGTGGAGCATCCCGCCGTATCGAAGGGCTTCGATTTCTTTTGGAGAAAGCCCCATCTTTCTTCCCAGCAGCACCCCAACATTGGCCACCCTTTCAATATGCCCCTGGGTATAGGCATCTTTCGCTTCAACCGTAATGGCAAGAGAAAACAACACGTTTTCGATACTGGTCAGATTGCTGTTCAGTTTTTTCACATTGACAAGAGATTTTGTACGGGCAATCAATTCGATTCTATTCACCGGCTTTGTAATAAAATCATCTGCACCGGATTCGATTCCTTTTATCTTTGAGTCCATGTCGTCAAGAGCGGTAACCAGAACCACCGGCATCATCCGTGTTGCAGGGCTTTTCTTGATCCTGCGGCAGACCTCATAGCCACTGATCCCGGGCATCATAATATCGAGCAGCACCACATCCACATCGGTCTTGGCAAGCATGTGCAGAGCATCTTCGCCGTTAGGGGCCTTCAGAACGTTGTATTTTTGCTGTTGCAGCATGGCCTCAAGCAGCGCGGTATTACGGGGTTCGTCATCAACCACCAGTATCACCGGTTCGTTGGAATCGAGAAACGGCCTTTCATCCTTATCGTAGTATACCCTGTAGTTGCATAAAAAAATGAGGAAAAAGGAAGTAAATAACTTGCGGAAGCCTATGAATAGTGTGTATATATTGTTTGAGAGAACAAAAAAACCACTATTCAGGAGGCCACCGCAAGTGA
>Ga0233437_1000384_pt1 | contig 103996 bp, 113 predicted proteins | sample SI_122_August201_FD_182714 | JGI IMG/M metagenome (GOLD analysis project Ga0233437, IMG submission 182714) | Seawater microbial communities from Saanich Inlet, British Columbia, Canada - SI_122_August2016_200_MG | ecosystem: Environmental > Aquatic > Marine > Inlet | place: Canada: British... | reverse complement strand
CCGAAAACTTTTTGAACTTATATGTTATTACTTCGACCATAAATAGCACCTCTTTTTTGTTTTGATCAACTAAAAAAGAAATCATGGTGCTATTTATACTTATTTAAAAAGCAATTCTACGGTGCCTTCTCTTCCACAATCCTTTTATAACATAACTGTTTAATTAATTAGCTATGGTAAACAAAATTATTATTGGAATTATGCTTGTTCTAGCTTTTACTTTAATCGTTTCTGGTTGTAAATCAGCGGTCGACGAACCGGAAAGTGAAATTGAAACTAACATTGAAGAAGTTGATACTAGTTTGGATGAAATTGAAATACCAGACAGTACCGAAATTATCATTGATGATGTTGATCTAGAAGATATTGATTCTGATTTAGAAGAGTTAGATTCTTTGTTAGAAGAATTAGAATAAAAAGAGGTGTTTGTAAATGGTAAAAATAATTACAGATCATCATAATAAGAACGCTGCTGGTATTGTTGCAGAGCAACTAATTATTAGAGAAATTACTGACAGCGGTGAAATGTATCAGGCAAGAGAAACTTTTGAAAGAGCGTTTGTACAAAGATATCATGAAGTAAGAGATCTAATTATTAAAGAAGTTAAGAAAAAAAGCGAATCTGGGATTTATCACAGAATTGATGACATAATCCATAAAACAGATCATGCTTTTGCTGATCTTGTTTTTGTTTTTAATAAGGGAAGTGATTTATATAGAAAAAATGTAGAAGGCAGAGATCGGAATGATGTGCTTGAACATCAATTAAAATCTATGAAATTTCTTGGAAGATATTTTGGTCTTATGTTGGCAGTTGCAGAGTATGGATTTACAACCCCTTATGGTTTAATTTTGGCAAGAGGGGATAAGCAGGAATCTCAAGAAATTAAACTATTATATGAAAGATTTGCAGAACGATTGCGTGAACAACTTAAAGTGGATACTAAGAAGTTACATCATAGGTTTGTATACATGGAAGAAGAACTTGCTGCTACGTTTTTAAAATTAGAAAAACAAGATAAATTGCCTGATACTTTTAGGGGTAACCTTGCTAAAAATAAAGATAAAATGTTAGCATTTGTCGCTGAAGTTAAGAACTTGTTTTAATTAGAATAAAAATAAAATAAATTATTTCTTTTTGATTTATAAAATTTTTAAATTTTATGACCAAAAACTTATTTTTTCTGGTTTTTGATTTCTTTAATACCGCCCATGTATGGCAAGAGTGCTTTAGGTATTTTCACTGTACCATTCTTAGTTTGATAATTCTCTAAGATTGCTACAATGACTCTGGCAGTAGCTAAAGCAGTGTTGTTCAGCATGTGCACATACTCTTTTTTTCCTTCTTTATTTTGATATTTAGTGTTAAGAGTAACTGCTTGGTATTCAGTGCAGTTGCTGCACGAGGTAACTTCTCGGTATGCTCCCTTTTTCTTGTTCTGGCCTGGGAACCATGCTTCAATGTCATACTGTAACGCTTGTTTGTTGCCAAGGTCACCAGTACAAATGTTAACTACCCTGAATGGCAATCCTAACTCTTTAAACAAATCTTCTGCATTAAGTTGCAATTCTTCAAAAAACTTGTAAGAATCTTCTGGTTTACAATACACTACTTGTTCCACTTTGTTAAACTGGTGCACTCGGAAAATACCTTTAGTGTCTCTACCATGACTACCAGCTTCTTTCCGGAAACAAGTACTTAGCCCGCCCAATTTAATTGGCAATTCTTTTTCCTGTAAAACTTGATCCTGTTTAAGTGCAACTAAAGGATGTTCAGAAGTACCAATCAAATACAAATCTTCATTTTCAATCTTGTAAATAGTATCTTCAAATTCTGTTAAGTTAACTCCGCCTTCTAAAGCAGCTTTGTTAAGCATGAAAGGTGGATAGATTAATTGAAAACCTTTTGCTAACAATCTGTCAATAGCGAACCTTTGCAGTGCCATATCTAACAGAACCAATTCGTTTTTTAGATAGTAAAATCTTGCACCTGATACTTTTGCAGCAGTGTCAAGTTCTAATAGATTTAAGTCCATGCCAAGTTCAATATGATCTTTAATTGGAAAATTGAATTTTGGAACTTTGCCAACTTTTTTAGTTTCAACATTTTCTGTATCATCTTTGCCTTTAGGTACAGTTTTGTGTAAAACGTTACCGATAAGTTTCATTGTAACATTTCTTTCTTTCAACAATCTGGCAGCTTTATCTTCCTGTTCTCTAGTTTTGTCAATTACTTTCCGCATTTCAGCAATCTTTTTCTTAGCTAACTTCTCATCTTTTGCTTTCTTAGCTTTATTGATCTCTTGAGAAACAATGTTACGTTGTTGGTTAAGTTTCTGCATTACTTGCAACTCTTTTTTCCATTCTTCGTCTTGTTTCAAGACTTTGTCAACTAGTTTAAGATCGTGACCACGCTTCTTTTCAGAAGCTTTTACAATTTCTTGATTATTTCGTATGAAGTTTATGTCTATCATTTTGAGTTTAGTATTCTTTAGTGTTATTTAAAGTTTGTTGGTTTTATTATTTTTCTTTCCTCTATATTTTTAATCCACGTGATACCCTAACTTTGGATCTAGTTCAGGATTTCTTTCAAGTATCTTTTTTAGTCTTTCTTTTGTACCAAATGTTGTTTGGCATACTACTCTACCTTCTTTTATCTCTCCTATGTATATAGCAGCAAAGTCATTACCCTTACGCCCCCAATCTATTACTGTTCTTCTACCCACGTATGCAGCGTCTTCTAAAAGTGCATGGCCTTCATTATATGCACCATTTCTTTCGACCTCTTTAAGTACATTTCCAAGTTCTTCATAAACTTCTGAAACCTGTCTTCTCTTGATAACTACTTCATCTTCGTCCTTGAATTTGTAAATGATGTCTTCTTCTCCAAAGTTTACAGTAACTCCGCCCATGGGTATTAAGACTTCTTTGTAATCTTCTACTGCTTTTCTTAGTCTCTCGTTTTCAGGGTTCTCGTTAACTAACCTAACATAACCTTCGAGATTTAGCCTCCACCAACCTTGAACATGTTTTTCTCTAATATGGTCTTTTATACGATCTTCAATGATCATTTTATTTTCTGCCATCGTCTTTTCTACATATTTACACAGTATTGTTTTGTTTCTGGATCAAATTGTAACAATCCATGTTCTGTTAAATAGTCAAGATGCATTTTTTCAAACCTTACTCTTTTAGTGTTATGGGTATGTTTGTCTCCTACCTTGGTGAAAGCATTAAAGTTTTCAACAACATCATTGATAGTAAACCCACTAGGATCTAGATCATAAATGATTTTATTGTATAGCTCCATTGCTATCATATGTCTTCTATTTTCTATTCTTTCAACAATATCTGTTTTTGTATAAGTTCGTGGATCGTTCATTTTTAGTACCTTCTAAATGTAATCAATTGCTCTTCCAGCTCTTAATGCGTTGTAGATATGTTTAGCATTATCATATCCAGTAACTTCTTTCACCCAAGGTACAATCATTTTCCTGGCATGTGTACTAGTAGCAATTGGACAACATCTTGCATAACCTTCTCTTACTGCAATGTTATTGTGGTTGGTGCCATGTCGAATTACAACATCATCAATACCTCTTATAGTTTTGATCACATTCTTTATTCGTAAACCATCTCTGGTTTCTTTTTTTGCCATTTTCTTCTTCCTCTTACCCCAAACCTATTACTTTTATTACCCGAACTTCTATATTAAATATGTGACAAAAATGAGTAAATTTTATAAAGTTTGAAACATTTGTAACAAAAGTGAAAAATATTAACGAGGAAGTAAAACGCTATCTGGACAATAATCTTACTATTAAGAAGAATCTTTATGATGAAATAATTAACATAAGGGCTTTAGGTAAGAAGATTATAACTGACCTCCACCTCACTTGTTCGGTTAATGCAGTAATTAGTGCTATTAGAAGGTATCATGTTAAAATTGAAGAAAAAGATAACCTGCAAGAGAAGTATAACCTTCTTACCAAAGCCAAACTTAGTACTAAAACTAAACTGGCGTCAATTTTGTTAAAGAAAAATGAAGAAGTTAGAAAGAAGTTAAGTAAGTTGTATTCCAGTTTAGATTTCGAAGGTGGCGATTTACTCCGAATTTTTGAAGTTAGCAAGTTTATTAAAATCATTATTGATGATAAGAGTTTAGAGCAGGTTAAGAAAATATTTACTACTAGGGAAATTGTTATGAAAGAACGTAACATTGGTGAACTTAGCATAATTTATAATACTGACATTACCGGTAGTCCTGGTGTATTCGCATTACTGTCTAACGAACTGGCGGCTAATAACATTAGTATCGTAGATTCGATGATCTGTCATTCAGAGCATATTATTATAGTGAAAGAAAAAGATATTCAACGAGCGTTTAATGTTTTGTTTGGGCTATTGCATCAAAGTTAAGCTACAGAAACTTATATAAACATAAAAACAATAACATGATAGTATCAAAAAAGAGGAATAATATGAAGAAAAGCATAATTTTGCTAACATTAGTAGTATTTGTACTATTTTCTATTACAGTTTGTGCTGAAGATTATTTCTGCCAGGAAGATGCTGATTGTGAAGTTTATGGTGAAGCATGGATATGTGATTTAGATTATTATATGTGTGTTGAACTTGATTTAGATTTTGATGTTGATTATAGTGATAATTCCGGTTCTGCTGATAATAGTACAACAACATATGACAATTCTACAGATGCTAATCAAACTATAACTACTTCTGATAATGAAACAACAGACGTTACAACAGAAACAACTTCAACTATCTCTTCAGAAGAGCTAACTCTGTTACAAGACCAAATTACTGCTTTAGAAGAACGAGTAGCTACTATAGAAACTGACGATACAAGTGTTACAGATCAGTTAACTGAACTATCTTCTCAGTTAGAAGAGTTAAGCACTACTGTTAATACTTTGAATGCTAATTTACAAATAATCAGTAATGACCAATACCAAACCGAACAAGATTTAGAAGAAATCATGAACACTGCTTTAGCTGGTCTAGCTTCAGTGCAAGATGATTTAGAGACAACACAAAGTAATGTGGAAACTCTGGAAGAAGCTAGTGAGAAACGAGCATCTTGGTCATCATTGTTAAGAATTATATCTTTGGTTATCATCGTAATTGTACTTTTTGCAGCAATTGCTTATTTCTTAATGGCGCATGGTAAAGTGCGAACTGGCAAAGAACTGCCAGCGAAAGTTCACAAATATATTAGTGATCATATTAAGAGTGGGACTAGTTATAGTAATATTAAAGATAATTTGGTGAAAGCTGGCTGGCCAGAATCGGAGATCAAATGGGCGTACGATGAAACTACTCGTAAAAATTATAATGAATATCTAAAATCTAATGGGCGTAAACCTACTCGGTCAAAATCTTTTGCTCCTCCAGAAAATCAAAGGATTATTGTTATCACAGTTTTGACTATAATTGTCATGGCAGCGTTAGTGTTGTTTGTTAGCAACAGTACTGGCCATGCAATGTATTATGATGATATGAGTTTAGATGATTTTTCTACACTTGTTAAAGAAACTATTGATGAAAATATTGCGAACAATTTATTTTATACAGAAATTAATAATTTAGAATTGTGTGTAGAAGTTGTAAAAGATAGTTCCTCTTCAGTACATTATGAGATTATTAAAACACCATATGGTCATGCAATTTTGGACGCAGAATCGTGTGAAGATGATTATGATTTCGCAATAAAATTTGCTGACTGGTATTCGTTTAGTTCTGTGGCAGCAGACTTGAGTTGTGACAATATTATGTTAACTCATCAGGCTAAAGGTATGTATATCTTACCATCAGATTATGTTAAAGAAGGCTTTGATTTTAGCGGGTTAGGGTATGAAGATTATTGCAGCGTACTTAGCATGTGCTTAGGTGCTTCTGAGTTAGTTGAGTATGGATTTGGATGTTAGTTTTTAATCTATTCTTTTTTATGTTTTAATTTTGTTATTATGTTATTTATGTTAAAACTGACCGACTAATTGATTTACTACCTGATAGTAGAAATATTTATAAACTCCTGCCTTTTATTTCATATATGGGAACTCTTTACCTTGATCCTGAGAATAGTCTAGAATCTGAACTAGAAATTGGTAAATGGCACACTTTCCCTTCTCTATCAAGTCACCAAACTTCTCCTCCAGCTCTTCATCTCCCTCTCCAACCTTTAAGGATTGTTGTTGAACTTGATTATCCTGGAGAAATTAGTTTTGAAGTGCCAGAAGATTATGATTCTAATTCTTTTACCATACCTATTGATTTTAATATTACGTTTCCTTCTGCTGATCCGATATTCAACCCTTTGGCTCAAAAGCCCCATTCACGTTATCATCGTTTTGAAGTTGATTACTTACCTAGAATGGAACTTCCTCGTCTTCGAGAAGCTGTTAAAGATCTCTCTCAAGAAGTAAAAGAATTTTATTTTCAGGAAAATGGTTCTTTAGAATTACCTAATTTTCCTGTTGAAAATTCTTTCTTTAATGGTTTTTGGCTTAATTTTATTTTGTCTGATATCTATAGGTTTGTTTCTGACCATAATATCTCTAAAGAATTTAATGATTTAGAAGATTTTGTTAATGGTATTAGTAATGGTTGTAGTTTTTTAGACCTAAATAATCTTATCAATCAATATAATGAGGAAGGACAGTTTTATGGAGATTGTAAAGCAGTTTCGACTTTTACTGCAGGTATGTTACAGGGAATTGGTCTTCCTGCCAGAAATCTTCAAGGAAATGTTTGTTATTCTCCTCCCCTTAAAGAACAAATAAGAGAAAGGGAAGAAGCCATTGTTGAATCTGAAAATAAGGTTCAAACATTTCAAGGACTCCTTCCTTAACTTGCTAAAACAGAATTAGAAAGTATAGAAAAATTACAAAAAGAACTTGTTGAAATCAAGGCTGGTAAAATTTTTTCTAATAATTATAATCACGTTTGGACTGAAGTTTGTGTTCCTTTAAAGAACAGGAATTATTGGTATTTAATTGACCCAGCGTTTAGACATATTGGTTCTTACCCTACAAACGAAACCTATGAAGCTCATTGTTCTCTTCCTTTTCTTTTAGACTCTTCCATTGATTCTTTTCGTTTGAGAGTAAATTATTTTAAGTCTCCTGCTAGGAACAAGAAATAAATTATTTAGTTAAAATCTTAAAACCATAAGCTCAGCGAGCCCTGTATATAGAAGAATTGTTTTTACGTAATTTAAATCAACGCGATTCTAAGGTCGAAGTCAAACCTGCTAAGGAACTCCTCAGCAACCTCTTCATCTTTCTCAACCAATTGTTGGTAAACATCCATACAGTAACAATGTGCACACAGGCCCATTTTATTACCACAGGACAAACACTTCGTTTCCCCATCAATATTGCTTTCTATCACTTTGTTTGACAGTTGTGGTGCGATTTCTTTTAATACAACCTTGATTTGTTTTGCCAGGCAATCTGGACAAACAGGATTACTAATTATTTCACTACATTCTACACAACGATTGTATACACCATTCTTAGCGCGTTGACAATCATCTCGCCAACCGAATTCTGCCCATTTCATTTTTCTCATCTATCACTATTTTTATTCTTCTAGCTAGCGCTAAACATAGCTAACAATGTCTAGTTGAAGAATTACTAACATGGTCATGGCAAGTAATGTGATACTCTACTTACTAACTTGTTTAGACCACACTTTTCGGAAAAGTAATACTTATATATATGTCTTATGTTTTTGCTATATATGGTGTATATACGGATTAAGAAGATTAATACTAAACCTTACGCGTACTTAGTTGAGAGTAAAAATTCACGTCAAAAAGTTAAGAAATATTTAGGTCGGGTGTATGAGCTAGAACCTAAAGTTTTGAATCTAGAAAATAAAATAATTAGTGATAGAGATAGAACAAATTTCTTATTACAATTGACGTTAAGAGAGTTGAATAACTTAGGGTTTAATTCTAAGGGAGCTAAACATTGTTGTAAGAATTTTATGTTTTGTCCTAAGAAATTTACGTTACAAAAAAAGACTAAGTCTAAAACAGTTAAAGAGACAGTTATCGCTTTGAACGATGGCCATTTGTCTAGCTTTACTTTGCAAAGAATTTTGAATTTCAAGAAGAGTAAGGACTTGCGTAGCGATGCCGAAGTGTTAGCAAAATATTTTTTAGAGGCAGGCTTTGCTATTTCTCGTGATAATTTTGTTAGCTATTATCGGTTGTTGTGAGTATAATTTTATAAATATGCTTTCTCCTGAACATAAACATGCCAACTATGGAAGAATTAGTGCTTGCAGAAGAGCATACAGTAAGAATAGAACCCGGAGAAGATTGGGACTTTCCTGAGTTTGACTATGAAACCAGATTTCCCAATTCTAGTGCTGTTGCTGAGAAATGTATTGAAAGATTAAAAGTTTTCTTAGGTGCAAAATATATTGTTGATGATTTTGTAAGGCATGAAGATAGACAAGTCTGGAAAATAAATCTTGAGATTAAGTATGGCCCAGAGGGTACTGATTATTTAAATATGAATTCTTTAAGAGGAAATTATCTGACTGGGTTGAGTGGTAATTTGTTTTACTTAGATTTCAAATGTAAAATTGATTTTGATGAAGATATGAAAGGTAGGTTGGATGAAGTGGGGAGTTCACTTCAAAGTTTACGTGAAAGTTATGATGATCTAGATAATACCACTAGACTACAAGAAGTTAAAAGAATAAAGACAGAGATCTACAATTTCTTAACATATTTAGTTAAACAAGAAAAATAAATTCAAAACCGAATCCTCATTGAGGGGGTGAGGGTGGTAGAATCAGATGCAGGATCCGATTTTGATTTATCATGAATAAATGTAGTAAAACCAAACAAGTATATAAATGTTACGTTTTAGTATACTGGTTGTTTAAAAAGGCCAAGGATATACTAAAAAATAGGAATCCACCATTAAAGAAATAGATATTATGCTGAAAAAAACTTTGACAAGAACTTCTGATACTCTTTAGCGACGATAAGACCTTCTCTTGGTAGCTGATCATAGTACCTTTTCCAAGCAAAACGCTCGTCTAGATAGATTACTGCGCCCCGGTCGGTACCAGAACGAATACACCGGCCAGAAGCCTGCAAACACTTGTTCATTGCTGGAAACAAATATGCGTAATCCCATCCTTTCTGGTATTTCATGTCATAATAGTCGATAGTTTTCCTGGTTTTCAAGTCTGGACTGGCTAATGGAAGACCCACTACAACTACTGCTTTCAGCAAATCTCCTGGCAAATCTACTCCTTCAGCGAAATTAGCGCCTGCAACGCCTAACAATGCTCCTCCTTTTAGCTGGCTGGCTTTAAACTCGCTCAAAAATTTGTCCTTTTCCTCTTTAGTCATCTCGCCTTGTTCCAGAAAAATTTCTTTTTCAGAATTGAAGTAAGGGTAAACTTGGTTTCTTAAATGATATGATGGAAAGAAAAATGCCACATTACCCGGAATTAGCGCAGACATTTTAGATAATTCATGTCCAATATTTTGATACATCTTATCTCCACGTAAATTGTATTTGGTGCTTGTTACTGGTACAATCAAACTTAGTTTATTTTCTCGTGGAAAAGGAGATTTGTAATCTTTTTCAAAAGGTTCATTTATGTCCAACAAATCTTTATACATAAATGTTGGGTTCAATGTCCCACTCATTAACACTGCAGAATGAACTTGGGCAAAGATATCTTTAGTTGCTAAACTAGGGTCAAGACAAGAATATTGCAATGCAGTATATTTGCCAATTCGACCATGTTTTTCAGAAACTATTCTGATAAAACCTGTTTCATCACCTTGCCACATAATCAAGAAATTAGCAATTCCACCTAAAAAACTCTTTTTTTGCTTTTTCCTAGTTTCTACTGCGGCACCTTCCAGTTCTTCAATAAAATCGTCATAGTCAACAACTTTTTTTAATTTATCCACAAATGTTTCTTTTTTAATGAGTTTTTCTTTATTCCCAGAATAATTAGGAGCTTGCTTTTTATCTTTCATCAGGGTTGATGCAGTCGTGAAAGCACTAACTTTACCTTCTGACTCAAAATCGCCAATCTCTAATAAAATACTATTCAAATCGTTCAGCCAAGGCACCAAACCATGGTAATGATACTTTTTTGCTTCAAGAATACCATTCTTGATCATGTTAGATGTTAATATGGAACTCATCATTTCAGATACTCGACCAGGTAAATTGTGCGCTTCGTCAACGACAAGAATGATATCTTCCAGTTCAAGGTTAAGTTTTTTCAGAATGGTGTTCATTACCATTGGATTGAACAAGTAATAATAATCACCAATAATCAAATTAGCTTTTTTCGCTAATGCCATTGCCAGTTCGTACGCACACATATTTTTCTCTTCAGAAAATTTTCGCAAGTCTTCGTTATGCATTGGCCCTTTTTCTTTTAAGAGAGTTAACATGTACTTACCTTCTACAGTAAGACCTTTTTTATCTCTGATAGTATTATAATATTGACATTCACCTTTCTCTACAACAGACTTACAATATTCGTTAAATTCGTTACCAAAAAGGGTAGCAACTTCTTGATTACACATCCATTTTTTACCAATAAGATCAGCACAAATAATGTCTTTACTGGTTTTCTTACATATCAATTGCAAAGTTTCTACAGCAATTTTATGTTGCGTGTGTCTGTTAGTGAGAAAGAACACTTTCTTTTTTTCCTCAAGAGCTTTACTGATAGCTACAGAAATGGCACTAGCAGTTTTTCCCAGACCTGTTGGCGCGTTTGCTAAGATTATTTTGTTACTATTAATAGTTTTAGCAATGTCTTCTATCAGTTCTTTTTGCCCATCACGAACCTTTTCGTAAGGAAAATATTTCCAATGATCTTCCATCTTGTTTAAGGGCAATGAGGTACTAATTAAACTTTGTCCTTCTCAAAACATACTAATTTTCGTCACTCATTTACTCAAACATATACTTTTTAGACACAAAGTTTAAAAAGAAATAAGGGACTAATGTAAAATATATTTCCTAAACTATAAATGTTTAAATATAACTCGCGTTCCAGAGATTCGAGGGGGTAGGATGTGAAATACATAACGATATGGGGTGTTTAAATTTGATAAACAAAAAACAAATATTTGAGGTTTTCTTTCGTGAAAAACCAGCAATGATGTTGGTAGAGTTAAAAAATGCTAATTCACAAGTGTACGCATCTGTGTTAGCAAAACAAATAGATTGCACGTATTCTCACGTGGTAAAAATTCTGCAAGAGATGCAAAAAGCAGATTTGATTAATTTTAAAAAGGAAGGTCGGTTAAAACTTCTGGAACTTACTCCAAAAGGAACTGACATTGCTAAGAACATAGAAAGCATTAGATCAATGCTTTAAATTTTTCTTTTTTTATTCACATTCTTCTTTAACTTTATTTACACAGATTGAGTTAACTGAACCTGGGTTCCGGCACAGATCTTCTGTACAGTCAATTCTGTCATTACAATCATTATCTTCGTAACAAGCAATACTATCTTTGACCATGGCAGATGTAAGAGCATCTTCTGAATGGAACATTACTGTGAATAGTGTAAAGAGAAGGATTATGGTTGCTAGAGCAAGCAGTGCTTTATGATTATGATGCATCTCAGTTAAGGGTAAACAAGAGAAGGATAAAAACTTTTCTGTGTAAAGCAAGTTTAATTAGAAAAATTAGAAGAAAAATAAATAAAATAAAAAAAGTGTATCTATTCCAGATACATCTTTAATCTGTTGTAATCCAATTTCCAGTCAGGAGCTAACCTACCAGTTCGTTGGTAATACTTGATTAATCTTCTAATCTTAGAACTTGTAAGAATCAAACCACGTTTAGCAGTTTGGTCCTTATTGTTCTTTTCTAAATGTGCTTTGATTTCAACCATCCTTTTAATCAAATTAAGCAAATCTTCAGGAAGTTCACCTGCCAATTCTTTTTCAATAATGATTTGGTTCAGTTTTTTACCAGTAATTGCTTTTACGCTGTTAATACCATACATGTCACGAAGGATGATACCAATTTCGCTACTACTTTTACCAGCTTTCCTGTATTTGATGATAAGTTTTTCAACTTCTGTTGGTTTATATTTTACCCAGGAAGGTACTTCTTTGTTTGGTTTTGTACTTCCAGACCTTCCTTTGTCACGAGAGTGCATTCTTGCCATTTTTATGATTACCTCATAAGTTATTTTTTTGATAGAGAACGAGCATTAGCATCTTTCTCCAGTATAGGTGAGCTCATGTGAACCTACCTATCTCTTGAACTGTTGTTTAGAAATGGTGTGTTTTTATAAATGTTATTGTTGGAGTGAGTAAATTTTATAAAGAAATCGGCTTTAGCAACATAAAACACCGAAATAAATTAAAGCCCCATGGTGTAGACGAGTAATAAGCTCGGCACAATGGACTATTTTAGTTGCTTTGAATTGCATCTAGAGTCAAGTCATAGCACCCTTTGGACCCTTAGGGGAAAGCAAGGTGTTGACCGCGGTTCGAATCCGCGTGGGGCTACTTTTTTCTTTTAGTATATTGACAAAAATTAAATAATTTCCTTTACTACCTCTCTTTTAATGGCAGGCGTAAGACAAATATATAATGATATTGTTAAAATGGGCTCTCACGCTATTTGGGTTGGTACTGATGATCAAGAAGTTAGTGAGAAGCCCTTATATTCGGTAGGGTACTATTTCTGTAGGGCAGTTATCTTGAAAGGTGATCAATCAAAGGGTTTACCACACATTCTCCCTTGGCACAATCCGCTTCATTATATCTTAAGAATGATTGATAAAATGCGACCATTTCCTAAAGAGTTTAAAGCTATAACAGTTGATGTGGATTGTCATGATCTAGATGATAAGTATCCTTTCAGTTTAGAAGAATGTTGTAACAGGTTAGGTATAGAAATTGTTGATAGGTATCTTGGCAAATATTTTCTTAATGAAGAAGGCAAGCCAAGAACGTACCAAAAGGATATTCTTGTTCGTCCAACATTAGATCAAGTGTTAGTTTATTCACAAGACCAGCCAGAAGTGTTAAGTTTTAATTAGTTTCTAGGAAAGCTTTTATACTGACTAACTAAACCACAAACTATGTTATGGTTCATAATTGCTTTGGCTGGCGCATTGTCAGATTCGGTACACGCTTTAATCAATAAACGTATTCTGAAAGATTTAGATCACATTTCAACAGCTACTGGTGTTTTTCTTGGTACATCCTTAATTTTACTTATTGTTTCACTTATTAAGGGAATCCCAGAATTGGGCGATCAATTTATTTGGTCAGTTTTCTCAACAGCTTTTCTTAACGTTATTGCAGTTTTGATTTTCTTTAAAGCGTTAAAGAACTTAGATCTCTCTTTAGCAGTACCTATCTTATCGTTCACACCGATATTCATGATATTTACTTCATTTTTTCTATTAGGAGAATTACCTTCCATAATGGGAATTTTTGGTATTATGTTTGTGGTAATTGGTGTGTATGTGATGAACTTTAAGAATTATCGTAATTTGTTAGGACCATTGACAAATATTTTTACTAACAAATATATGTTTTACATGTTGTGTGTTGCGTTCATTTACAGTTTTAGTGCATCTATTGACAAAATTGTATTACTTAATTCTGACCCTTTCTTTGGTAGTGGATCAATATTTGCAGTTGCAGGTTTGACTTTGTTAATTATTATGAAATTTACAGGTAAGAGCGCTAAATGTTTTGTTTCAAAATCTCATTATTTTATTTTAACAAGTTTTGCAGCAGTGCTAGTGGCAATTTGTATCAATTATGCTTATACTATGCAGATGGCATCGTATGTCATAAGTATTAAGAGAACTAGCATATTATTTTCTGTACTGTTCGGTTGCTTGGTTCTTAGAGAGGAAAATACATTTAAACGTCTTACTGGAGCGATCTTTATGGTAATTGGTGTGGTGCTTATGTTAGTGTTTTAATTGGTGTCTTTCTTAATTAATTCCAACAATTCTTTGAACTTATCATAACCTGCTTTAGTGTTGAAATGTCCAGCATCTTTGATTAAAGTCAGTTTGGTGTTAAGCTTCTTAGCTATCTCTTCTCCTTCGCTTAAAGCAACGTAAGGATCATTATCAGAATGAAATATGTAACACTTTTCACAATTAGCTTTTATCTTCTCCCAATCAAACTCTTTTACAATAAATGTTTTATTGATATTATCAAACTCAGGATTGTTAAGCTTATTTACGAATCCGGAAACAAAAAAAGTAACTTTTACTTTAACGTTAATCTGTTCTAAAACTGTTAATAAGAAAGTAACACCTAAACTGTGTCCAATTAGTATTGTGTCATTGTTAATGTACTTTTTGTAATCAGAGAATATTTTTTCCCAGTTTTCTAAGTTTTGATTTTCTGGTGTTGGAAATTTTGGTGTGTAAACATTGTGGCCAAGTTTTTCTAATTGCTCTTTAAGCCATGGAAACCAGTTTTCGTCAGGATCACCATACGCCCCATGCACCATAATTATGTTTGACATATCTTATTAAAATTAAGGGTAAGATAAATACTTTTCGCCCAAGTTTACGAAAACATTAAATACATAAAATAATTAGTTCTTAGTATGGCAGATCCATTAGCAGAAAGTGTTGGACAAGTTCCACCAGAGTTATTACAATTGTTACAACCATTAATGGATGTGGTTGGGCCCATAATAAGCACGTTAAGTTGGATGCTTGGCGGTATTTTTGGTATCTACATGTTATGGCTAATCATTAAAATCTATTATGATCATAAGCGTATCAAGATTCTTAAAGAAATTAGAAACGATATCAAGTTTTTAAGAGAACAAGCTGAAAGTAAAATAGAAAGTAAGAATAATAATAAAAAATCTAAGAAGAAAGCTAAGAAGAAAAAATAATGTTTATTCAATAAAAGGTATCATAAACAAATGAAAATTAAAATACATAACAGCGTTTTTACAGAATATCCCAAATTAAGGGTAGCACTCTTGTTAGTTAAACAAATTGATAATAAAACTAATCTGAAAGAGTCTAAAAGTCTTTTAGAAGATATTGGCGAGTATGCTCGTTTAACGTTTAACAAGGATACGCTTGAAAATCATAGTTTGTTAGCTTCGTGGAAGTTAGCGCAAGAGGGTTCTGGTAAAAAAATTAAACAACGTCACAGTTCATTAGAAAAGAATCTTACTAGAGTTTTAGCTAATAAAGATATTAGTAAGAAAAATGTTTTAGATAATGTTATTAATTATATCTCATTAAAGAATTTGGTACCTATCACTGCAGATGATTGTGCTGATGTTAAAGGTGATGTTCATTTCAAAATTGTTAAAGGTACAGAAAGGTTAAAATCTTTGAAACAGTTACCTAAGGGCATTTTGTTTTATAGGGATAGTACTAAAGTTTTAGGTAGCAAATTTGATTTCTGGAAATCTCCACATGCTAGGTTAACCCCAGAAACTTGGTCAGCTTTGATACATTTAGAAGCTATCGCGCCAATGTCTAACAAACGTTTTAATGAAGTTGTTAAGGAAACTGTGGAATTAGTAAAAACTTTCACTAATGGAGAAGTTACCAAGCTGGTTCTTAACAAGAAAGAGCCTGAAGGAAAGTTGTGAATTATTTTACGCCAACTCTTCAGGAAAGTAAGTGTGGTTGTAAGTCTCGAATAAGTTAGCTGTCTTCAAAGTCTTAATGTTATCACTGAACTCTTTCTTGATCGCTAAAACTAAGTTACGAAGTTCCATATTGTTCTTTAAATTAACAGTAAATTCCCAATCCCAGTTACCTACACTCCTGCCAGAAAATTCAATGTTTGGGTTCATGTTAGTATATTCCATAAATTTAGTGATTGTTTTATTATCTAAGTTTTTACATCTAATAAACACTTCGTATCGATCATAACCTAATTTAGAAGAGTCAAGAATTAACCGGTACCTCTTGATAATATCTTTATGTTCCATTTTTTTAATCCGATACTTAACTGTATCTACAGGAATTTTTGTTTTCTTAGAAATATCCATTAGTTTCATTCGGGCATTATTTTGTAATATTCTTAAAATTTTTTTATCTTTATCATCAAGCTCAATTTCGTAAGGTTTGTTTCTTTTCGCTTCTTTAGCTTCTCTTGTTTTTCTTAAGATATATGTGGGACCAAAAGTTCTAGAACCAATACTGGTTGCATAATTATAATCTTTAATGTACTGGCCAATGTCTGAAAAGATTTTTCTTTGGATTATTTCAAAATGGACAGGATCCTTTGCCATAATAACAAATATTAAATCCCAATTACCTGAACAGGAAGTTATCCAATTAACATTTTTTTGTTTAAGGAGATACTCAATAATCTCTTTTTCTTCAGTAATTTTTTCTAGCTGAACTAAAATTTTGTTTGCCCAATACCCTAAACCAAAGATTGTTACAAATTGTTTAATGATTTTTTCATCCTGTAACCTTTTGATTCTGTAACTAACAACTTCTTTGGAAGAGCCAACTTGTTTAGCAATTTTTGAAACCGGCGCTCGGACATCTTTGTTCAGTGTGTTAATAATCTTCTTATCCAATAAATCTAACTTTTTAATGCTCATATTTTACTTTTTTCTTACAAATTATATAAATCTTTCGTATTTGATAAAAAATCTACTGGTTAGTTTTATTACCTTGTTCTGGCATAATAATTGATTGTGGGTGATAGGGGAGGGAAATAAAAATGTCGAAAAATGAAACAACAGACGGTTTGAAGATAAAGAAAGTGATGAGATCGTTAGAGAGTATTGATGATATTGTCGTTAGGAGTGGTAAGAATCATGATTTTGTTGTTGTAAGAAAAGGTTATGCTAGAAGTTGTCCAATTAATGCAGGTAGTACAAATGCTAAAACAATGGTTGTAAATTGGGTGAAGGAAGTTACTGATTATAATAGTAATTCTAGACAAATCTACAATGCGCTAAGAAGTGGTCGCGCAATAGCTTATGCTTAGGAGGATAAAAATGGCAAATGAACAATCAAAGAGATTAGAAGAACTTTGTGGAAACCACATTGTTTTAGGTTTTGATAAACTTTTAGATTTAGAAAGAGAAGGAATTAATCATGGTATTGAAATTGATAAAGATTTATTACAATTAGTTCATGATAGTTACTTGTGTATTGGAGATGTCGCTGGAGTGGGGGGCTTAAATGAATATTTAGGTGAAATTGATATTGAACTTAATGTAAATAAAGATTCTTTCCATCAAGGATATGTTAATGTTTTAACATCATGGTGGGTTAATGAATCTAGATTAGAAACATTGGACTCTTTTGCTGAGGAAAATAATGTAAATATTGATTATAAGAAAGTTCTACAAGAAGCTTATAATAAAAAGTTAGTAACATTTAGATTGAAAAATCTTGACTTAATTGAAGAAAAATCTAAATCTGAAGGGATTAATTTAGATTTTGATCCTGAATTATTTGTAGAGGGATTTTCTAAACCTAATTCTAGGCATTATTATAGTGTTACAAGTTATAGGGAATTTGAAGCATTTGCTACAAGAAAAGGTGTTACGTTAGATACAACAAATATTTTACAAAGGGATTATAGGGATGCACTTGGAAATTCAAGGGAATTTATTATTGAGGATATAGAAGAGATTGCAGAAGAAAAAGGAGTTGAGTTAGAAGTTGATGAAGATTTTTTGAAAAGAACATTACAGAAAAATTATAACGAGAATGTGGAAAAAGGAGATGATTATTGTGCTAAAGAATTAATGAAATATGCTAAGAGTAAGGGAGTCCGCCTTGAAGAACATGAAAAACAGAATGAACAAATGGGAGATGAATTTTCAATAAGTAAAACTGTTGGTGAAATAGATATTGAATTAACAGGTGGGGAAATGAATATTCGTAAGTTTATTCTTGGTAAAAGTGGTGGTAGGTTGAATGTCATATATGATGGGAACTGTGGTTATCATAGGTACATTGGATATAAGCATGGTATTAGCCCAATTGGTGGAGGTTATATGAATGTTGATCTTCAAGAAAATATAATTGAAGTTTTTAGCAGTAGCGGAGATTTTGATTATGAACCAAGAGTTGTTACAGCAAATGCTTTGTCTCTAGCGTTTCCTGATTTTAAGATTGAGGTAAGAAAATGAAATCTAACATAGAAGAAATAGTGAAAACATTGGAACCGGAAATTGACACTTGCGGAAGACAAGGAATGGTCTTTTCATCAAAAATGATTTATTCAAATAAAGATACTGGTACAGTTGTCTTCGAATGTGATACCTCAAATGTAAAATTAGTAATGTATAATTTCTACGTTGATGTTACTCATTGGGTAGAATATGTTGTTGGAAATGAAAATGGTTTTTTGAGATCTGGGCAAGAGGTAATGGGGTATGCTTGTTCAAGAGAAATTTTTGAAGATGAAGAAAAAGTTGTAATCCCTAGGTATGGGACAGTATTAACACATTTTGATATTGAGGTACCAGCTGAAGACATTATTTTTGATAAAGACAAATTTGTACCTTATGGGACAAAGGATCGTAGTAGATTTGGAAGAAGGTATTAACATAAACAACCACAACCTTTTAATATTAATGCCTCGTTCTTTAACTTATGGATTTCCGCGCAGAAGTAATTAAGCTGTTAGCTAAAGAAACTAAGCTTAACAAAGCTGAATTAGAAAATGCTCTTAGCATCCCGCCAGATCCTAAATTAGGAGACTATGCTTTTCCATGTTTTAAGTTAGGTAAGAATGCTAAAGGAGAAGCTGATAAGTTAAAAGAAAAGTTAGTTTCTGGAAAAACTAAACTGCCAAAATTCTTACAGAAAGTTGATGTGGCAGGTCCTTACCTGAACTTTTACGTTAGTTCTCACATTATCGCAGAAAACACTCTAACTCAAATCTATAAAGATAAGAAAGATTATGGCAGACAGAAAGTAGGGAAAGGTAAAACTATTGCGATAGATTTTTCATCACCGAACATTGCTAAACCTTTCGGAATTGGCCATTTACGATCTACAGTTATTGGAAGTTCGTTATACAAAGTTTTTAACGCGTTAGGGTACAAACCTATTGGTGTTAACCACCTTGGAGATTGGGGTACCCAATTTGGTAAACTGATTGTCGCTTATCAAAAATGGGGCCAGGAAAAGCTGTTAGAAAAAGATCCCATAAAATATTTGTTAAAACTTTACGTGAAATTTCATGACGAAGCTGAAAAGGACGAATCTTTAGTTGAAGAAGCGCGAGAAGTTTTCAAGCAGTTGGAAGAAGGAGATAAGAAATACCTGGCAATCTGGGAAACGTTTAAAGATTTAAGTTTACAAGAATTTCATCGTGTTTACAAGATACTTGACGTTGAATTTGATTCTTACCATGGCGAAGCGTTTTATAATGATAAAATGGATCAAGCGCTTTTACAATTACAAAAGAAAGTGCCAACTACCATTTCTGATGGTGCTCTTGTCGTAGAACTGGAAGCTTACAAAATGCCGCCAGTGTTGTTAAGAAAGACTAACAATTCTACAACATATCATACTCGTGACATTGCAGCAGCATTTTACCGAATGAAAGAGTATAAGGCGCATAAGTTATTGTATGTGGTAGGTTCTGATCAAAAATTACATTTTCAACAGTTGTTTAAAGTGTTACATTTAGCAGGGTACGATGAAACTAAATTTCATCATGCAAATTTCGGGATGATCAGATTTCCTGATGGGAAAATGTCTACCAGGCGTGGTAAAGTAATATTTCTGGAAGATGTTCTTGACAAAGCAATAAAATTAGCAGAGAAAATTATTGAAAAGAAAAATCCTAAATTGAAAAATAAGAAAAATGTTGCTAAAATGGTAGGAGTTGGCGCAATAATCTTTGCTGACTTGAGTAATGAACGTACCAGGGACATTAATTTTGACTGGAACAAGATGTTATCTTTTGAAGGAGAAACTGGCCCTTACTTACAGTACACTCATGCTCGAGCGTGTAGCATTTTACGTAAAGCTAAGAAAGATTTCAAATTGAACGTATCTCCAAAAGTTAGTTTTGAAGAATTCTCTTTAGCGGAAGAGCAAGTAGTGGTTAAACAGTTGTACAATTATCCTGAAGTTTTAGTAAAAGTTTCTGAAACTTACAAACCGCACCATTTAGCTAACTATTTGATTACTCTGGCACAACAATTTAACGAGTTTTATCATAAATGTCCAGTAATTTCTGAACAAGATCGGCAAATGAAAGCTAGGTTACTTCTTGTAGATTCAGTTAGGCAAGTTCTTGAGAATGGTCTTAATATTTTAGGTATCAAAGCTCCTGATGAGATGTAGTTAAAATGTCTAAATTATCTGTTCTATGTCAACTTAATGGTGGGTGTATGGGCTGTTGCGGACACGATTTCGGTTCTGTAGCTGAAATGAAAGAAGCCATTAAGAAGAATACTTCTGAATATCTTAAAATTAATGTTGGAAAAGAAGAAGATATGGTGAAATTTCGTGACAGAGCATACACAATGGACCTTAGAAAAGGCGTGTGTAGGAATTTGATAGAAAAAGATGGTAAGATTTTCTGTCCTTTACATCCTACTTTGAATGATGGTAAGGAGTTGCGGTTAGGTCATTGTGATATTGATTATTTGTGTAAGACTGCGCGAGAGTTTGAAGATTGGTCTGAGGAGAAGAAGCAGCGGTTTCTTAAGTTTGTTGCTGGGAAGAAGTTGGACAAGATTAAGTATTCTATTTTGATGGATGATGGTGGGTTGTTAGAAGAGTTTTGTAATTAGGATTCTGAAAAAACTTACATCTCTTTTCTCCGCATCGCGAAGAATCCACCAACTACTGTCAGAAGTAACAAAGCGATAGCATAATCTGAGAATTCAGGGACTTCTTCAGCTTCCTCCTCTTCTGCAGGTTCTTCTAAGATAGTCATTGTATTAGACCACCTAGCCGCACCATCTACACTACCATCATTTGGTGTGACTGTGGCATTCCAAGTATCATTTATACCTGTTTCTTGACTGACAATTAAGTCAGTTCTGTTTTCGTATAATGCCGCAATTTTTTCTTCATTTAAGCTAAAGTTATATATCAATAAATCATCAATTATAACATCCACATATCTGCCATTAGCATAACCACCTATGCCAGTTTCACCAACTGGAGCAGAAGCGTCTGCTTGACCAGTTTGGTTAAACACCTGTACACCATCTATGTATGCGTAAGGGTCTCCATTACTATCTATAACCATAGTTACATGATGCCACCCTGTGCCTATATTAATTAAAGTGTTAATCCACCTTTTACCTTCAAATAGCATTATTAGTGTGTTACCATTAGAATCCCAATTGCCACCATAAAGACCAACACCAATGCCAAACCCTGTGCTTCCATCTCCAATCTTTACAAAAACACCGCTTTCAGATTCTGAGTCCAAGTTAACCCAAGTAGATATAGTAGCTTCTCCACCAGCACCTATACCAAAAGTGTCGCTAATTATAATTTTATCGTCATCACCATCAAAAGAATAAGCACCATTGCCACCATATCCTCCATCTTCATCCCATGTAGCACTAGTAACAGTTCCATTATTTCCATTTCCTGAATAATCTTTAGTTGTAGAAGAAGTATTTGCAGTATTATTCTCAAAAGGCATATTCAACACAGCAAGGGAAGTTCCATTTCTATACCAGTTATATATCAATTTAACAGAAGAATTATCATCTTGGTCAGTAGTTATTGATAAATTCTCTAAGTATGTGTCTGTATCATTACTAGAACTTAACGTAACTGTAGTAAGAGAAGGTGCTGCGAACACTAAGAGTACTAGAAGCAAGCTAATAACTACAACAAATATCAAAAACTCTTTTTTGTTCAAATCAAAACACCTCTTTTTACTTATTTATCGTTAATTAATTAATTAATGTTTATATAATTTTCCTTTCGCCAAATTTCTAAATCGCGAAGGTTTTCAATAAATTTATGGGTAACCTAACTAACAAAACTTTCGCTTTTTCAAGAACATTTAACTTTTTAACTTCTTCTTCAAAATCTTATGCTTTTCAATCTGCATAATAGCTAGAAAGAATATAATGCCATAAACAAGTAAAGCAACGCTATTAAATATTGTCATGGATACTGTGCCTAACATTCCTTTAAAGTATAACACCGCAGAAACTATTGTCATTACAACGTAAACTGTCATGTAAAATATTGGAATGGAATAAGTAATTCTTTCTAAACGATTGTATGTGAACAAGAATAATGCTAACAAACTTATCCAGAAAAACATGAAAGTTAATGTAGAAATAATGAAGGTAATGTAAAGAAGGGCATAGTTAGCTAGAGCTAAACTGGTGTCAACGAAACCTAACACTGATACGATTAATGCTAAGTACAAGTAAAACTTCAGAAACCCTCTTTTCTTCTCCATATTCCTTTAGTATTCCTTTAAGGTTTATATTAGTTGCTGTCTTACAGAGTTTTGCGAGAGAAGAGCCAAATCAGAAAAGTAAATAAAGGTAAAGTGATTCTTCTATACAAAAATGAGGTTGATATACGAATCTGACGCTTATTTACCGATAGTAAATAGGATACAGAAAGAAGAAATTAATGAAGATTTTGTAGAGTTAAAATATAAACCTTCACCAAAAGACCGATTTGTGTTAGAAAGGGATGATAGTAAAGCAGTTTTCTTAAGTTCAACATTAAATGGTTCGTATCATCATGTAAGAAGTTTTTCCCTTGACAGAACTGATCCTGGATTAATATTCTTTTCAAATAAACCTTATTTAGCGAAACATGAAGTTCTTAACAGGATCTTGTCTGATGAAACAATTAAACCTAGTAACGTAATTTTAATTGGCCAGCATGTTCTTAAGAAAGAAGATAAAGAGTTTATTGACACGTTTCGTTTAAATTATTTTTCTATGAAAGAAATTTCGCACGAAGGTTGTTTTGAAATCTCTGAATCTATTATGGCAATCGCAAGAGGTTTTTCAGCTTTGTATGTCTTAATTGACAGTAATGTTTTGAAATATCCTATAGTTCGATCTAGTTGGGTTGCCGGGTTAAGTACCAGAGAACTTATTTTCTTTATACAACGTTTCAAACAATTGACAGATTTTCATTCAGCAGAGTTTATCGTAGCGAATTCTGATGCTAGGTTAGCAGTGAAAGTGTTAGCAGAACTGTTTGTTCCTGATAGTGGAAATAGTAATCTTCAAACACAAGGTTTTTAAAACTTGAGCAGATTTAAGTTTTCTATTGGCCCCGTCGTCTAGCCTGGACAGGACGATTGGCTTCGGCTGTCCTTTGATAGGAGATACCAGTAAACTCCGGTTCGAATCCGGACGGGGTCATATTTTTTTATCTTAATCCAACAAAATTTATATAAGCAGCTTCTTTTTTCTTGCTAAGATACATGGTATTGGAAAAATTAGGGACATCCTTGAAAGATACGTTAGGGAAGATCACAAAATCAGTCTTTGTAGATGAAAAGCTCATTAACGAAGTTGTTAAGGATCTTCAACGAGCTTTACTTCAGTCAGATACTAACGTTAAACTAGTTTTTGACCTTAGCAAGAATATTAAGGAACGTGCTAAAGATAAAACTCCTACTGGGCTTACTAAACGTGAACATTTAATTAACATTGTATATGAAGAGTTGACCAATTTCTTAGGTCAAGAAGCGCAAGAAATTAAGATTGATAAAAGTCCAACAAAAATTATGTTAGTTGGACTGTTCGGTTCTGGTAAAACTACTACAACAGGCAAACTTGCTAAATTTTACAAGAAGCGTGGTTATAGAGTAGCAGTAATGCAAACTGATACTTGGCGGCCAGCAGCTTATGAACAGTTGGAACAGTTAGCTGAACAGGTTGGCGTAGATTTTCTTGGAGTTAAAGGAGAAAAAGATCCAGTATCAATCTATTTACATTTTGAAGAAAAGTTGAAAAATTATGATGTTGTTATTGTAGATTCTGCTGGTCGTGATGCTTTATCTGAAGAATTAGTACAAGAACTTAACGCTTTGAACAACGCAGTTCAAGCTGACGAACGTTTGTTAGTCATTTCTGCTGATATTGGACAGGCAGCACAGAAACAAGCACAAATGTTTCATGAATCGTGTAAGGTTAGCGGCGTTATAATAACTAAATTGGAAGGTACTGCGAAAGGTGGTGGTGCTTTGTCAGCCTGTGCAGTAACTCAAGCGCCAATAATATTTGTCGGTGTTGGAGAAAAGATTGATGATTTGGAAAGTTTTGATCCGCAAGGTTTTGTCGGCCGGTTAATTGGTATGGGTGACATTAAATTATTGTTGGAAAAGGCGCAAGATGTTTTCAGTGAAGAAGAAGCTAAAGATATGAGTGAACGTTTCCTGAAAGGAGATTTTAATTTAGTTGATTTGTATGATCAAATGAAGTCCATGAAAAAAATGGGTTCTTTCAAAAAAATAATGGAATTGGTTCCAGGAATGGGCAGCTTAAAATTGCCAAAAGAATTGCTTGACGTCCAGCAAGGTAAATTAGAAAAGTGGAAATTTGCTATGGACAGTATGACTAAAGAGGAACTTGAAGATCCTGACATAATTTCTTCTGGCCGGGTTGATAGGGTCGCATCTGGATCAGGTGTACGTGTACCTGAGGTTCGTGAACTATTGAAACAGTACCGGCAAAGTAAAAAGATGATGAAGATGTTTAAGGGAGAGAAGGACGTTAACAAGATGATGTCCAAGTTTAAAGGCAAATTGCCTAAAGGATTGGGCATGTAGGTTTCTAATTCAGTTGAAGTTATGACTACGTTTATATACTAATAATTCTTACTTTAAATTAATATGAAATATTTGACAATAATTGGAATGTTAACTTTAATGTTATTTGTTACTTCATGTAGTGGGGAAACTGAACCTGAATGTAATGGTGATTCTATGCAAATTGCTGAAATGAACCTTGAAATATCTGATGGCGTACATGATTACAAACCAGGTGAGTTGGGTTTTAGTTTTGTAGATGGTTATACTCAGGAAGAAGCAGAAGAAATAATTAATTCTTATGGGTTAGAAATAGATCATTTTGCTGGCAATCATATACAGGGTACAATTATTGTTGAAGAAGGTAAGGAATGGGATTATCTTTGTATTTTAGATAATGATGAAAGAATTAATAATGTTGAACTTAACTGGCTTGGAGAAGATGAATAACTAAAAATGAAGATGTCCACAAGAATTAATGAAGAAACAATAATTGCCATTGAAAAAGCTAAAGAGAGAATAAAGAAAGGAAAATTTCTTACTGAAGAACAGGCTAAGAGAAGACTAAATTTACATTTTTTTCAAAATTAACCAAAAAGCTTATATGTAACATTAATGTTATAATGTTATAACAAAAATGTTAAAAAAAGATGAGCTTAAAATTCTGAAGTTACTTTTTACAGATTTAACTAGAAATTTAACTATCATGGACATTTCAAAAGAGTTGGGGCAAAAATATGTTCAGACATATCGAACAATAAAAAATTTAGCGAATAATAATGATGTTCAAATAGACCCAGTTGGAAATTGTAAAGTTGTTAATTTAAATCTTAGTAAATATAACTCTAATTATGTGGTTGCTGAAATTGAAAGACAGAAAGAAATTTGTAAAAATAAAAATATTAATTTAATTCATAAACAAATCTTAGAAATTAATAAAAATTTTGTTTGTATCCTTTTTGGTAGTCAGATAAAAAAGGCATTATCTAACTCTGATGTTGATTTGCTTTTTGTTATACCTAACGAATATTCACAAAATCTTTTTGAAAAAAAGGTCAAGCAACAACTTGCACCTTATAATTGTGATATTACTATTATTAACGAAGAAAGCTTATTTAACATGTGGGCACGTCCTAAAAGGTTGAATGTTGGTAACGAAATATTAAAAAAGCACGCAGTTCTTTATGGTTCTGAACATTTCATAAATCTGTTAAAAAAGCATTATCAAGGTTAATATGTTAAATGAGAAAAATATTGAAGAAAGTAGTAAAGTAATAAAACAATTGATTTCTGAAGGAAAGATTGTTAAACCTAAACCGCAAACTGAAACATTCTTTATTGAAAAAAGTAGAAATTCTTTAGCAATTTCACAAAGATTATTAGATTTGTTTGAAGAAGAAGGTCTTGACACACACGTTTGGGTAATAAATGCTGCTTATTATTCTATGTTCTTTGCAGCAACAGCTTTGTTGGCAAAATATAATTATAAAATTAATACTAAAATCGGAATTCATAAATTAACGTACCATGCTTTAGTACATTATTTTGTAAAAGAAGAAAGTAAATTTAAGAAGGAATTAATGGAAGAATATGAAGATGCAGTAGAGGAAGCTGAAGAACTTTTACAATTAAGTAAACAGAAAATTGAAGGTTTAGTAACAGATTTTAATTTTGAGCAAGCAAAAAGAAAAGTATTTACATATCAATTAGATGCAACTGCTGAAAGAAATAAAGCTTTAACTTCTTTTAATCGAGCAAAAAGTTTTTTTAGAGAAATGGAAAAAGTCATGAGTTAGAACTAAACTTCAAATATCATGCCTTTCTTACCAACGTTAATTATTCTGGTTTTACCAATCTTATCTTCTATCCCTTCAGTTTCGTGGACATGACCACAGATATGGATGTCTGGCTGGAATTTCTCTACAGCTTTCCGAATACCTTCACTGCCAGGGAATACACCTAACCCAATAATACTATCGCTTGGTTGGACATGGCTTACCATAATCTTTTTCTTAACATTATCTAAAGTGCTATGGGCTTTATTCAAAGTTTTAAAGAAATCTTCATCTTCTAAGAAATGTGGTCCAACATCACCATACCCACAACCGAAAATGCCAACTTCACCTTTTTGTAACGCATAACCATGTAAGTTCTTTAACTTGTATCTTTCAACCAGAAAGTTATGTTCTGCCATACTTTCATGGTTACCAGGCATAATCGCTACTTCCAGGCCATTCGCTTTAAATGGACCGATAAGACCATCAATGTTACCATCAAAACCTTTCAAGTCGCCAGCGATTACCACTAAGTCAACCTTTTCCTGTTGACCTTTCTCAGCCATCGCTTTAGCGAAAGCTTGGTCTCCATGTATGTCGCTTAGTGCTAAGATTTTCATAGTCTATTTCTTAATTTTAAGTCTAGTACTAAATCTTCTAATTTTCTTAGGTCGTATTTGATACCATCAACCTTTCTACGAATTTCGTTATCTCGGAAATCAAACTTTAATAGTTCACCATATACTTGGTCAACAAGATCTTTGATTTTAATAACTTCGTCAACTTTACCTTTACCTGCCAAGTATACTGCTCTTCGGACTAATTCACCAGGCAAATCTGCTAAACCTAACACGTAATGGCATGCTTTAACTTCTAAGTCAAGTAAAGTACCTTCAGTAACGAAATGGAAGTACAATAAAGCTTCAACATATTCTTGTACTGCAACCTTGTAACTGCCTTCGTATGATAGTTTAGGATCATGTTCACTAATTTTGTCTAAGTTAGCTTTCTGTAACTGGATTTCTGTTTTAAGTTGAGTTGCGTTATCTAGTTCATCACGGTGTAATGCGTAGATTAGTTGTTTACTTAACTTAAGTACGTCACGACTTTTCTTGATAAGCTCTTCTCGCTTAGTGTCATAATCTTTAATTTCTGTTTGTAATTTTTCAAAGTTTATCATTTTATCTTAATTTACCTTCATTTTTATATTTGTTTTGGTTAGTCATTCTTTTATCCTTGTTTGAAGGGTATCTTCAATCATTTCATGAATCTCTGGATATGTAAATATGACATTTTTTATTGATTCAAAACCCCTAAATATGTCTTTTACAGGCCTTCCAGATTGTGCTTTGTATAATCTGCCATTAATATCAACTTTTGTATAACCATCAATTGGTAATTCTTTTACTCTTTCAATATAAATATCGTATCTTTGCCTAGCGTCCATTAAGTTGTCACGTGCTTGTCTCATAGCTTTATTTAATTTCCATCTGTGAAGATAACGTTCTGGTCTAACACCTGTTACTCCTAAATTGAAAAGTTCACTATATGATGTTAAAGTATCTCTTTTAGGACCTTCTGGTGTTTTGATTTGGTCTTCGAGGTCGCTTTCAAGGTGAACTCTTCTAGCTTTTCTATTTCTAACTCTTAATTTATCATAATCAACATAACTCTTCTTTAAAGATGTTTCTTGTCTCACTAGATCTGTATTACGAATATATACTTCAAACCATTTTTCAGGGTGACCTTCATTCGCAAGTTCTACAAGTCTTTTTGATGCAGTGAAGTAATTTCTACTCAATTGATCCAAATGAGTTGTCCTATCCCAAACTCTACCAATTATTCCTCTTGCTTTGACAGCTTCTTTTCCTTCAAGTTGATCTTCAGGCGCAGGTAATTGTTTAGCTTGTTCTAGTTGTGCTTCTAGATCTTTTGCCTTAAATCGATATTTTAAACTTTTAGCAGAACTTAAACAAGTAACAAATAACCCTACATCAATTAGGACTCCTGCTGGAAGAGTATTGCCCTTTGTAACATGATAACTAATAGCATAAAGAAGTGTACCTAACCCACCCATTGCTGCACCATATAAAGCATAATTCTTAGATCTCTTTGCAATTCTATAATTACTTTGTATGTTCTCTTCAAGTTTTTGAGTTTTATTTAGAGATTTATTTATTTCATTTTTTCCAACAACGTCATCAAGAGTACCTTCAGGCGCGGGCAATTGTTTAGCTTGTTCTAACTCTGATTCTGCTAACTGTGATCTCAGTTTTTTTCTTTTGAGCCTGTTGCTTATTTGTTTGTAACTACCTGCAGCTGTTAAAAGTCCGCCAATTGCTAATAAATATAGTGAAATTTCAGCAAGACCTTCTCCATTTGGAAAAGTTTGACTAAGGGTATAAATTAGTCCACCACTACCAACAAAAGGTGCTGCTACATAGAAAAGATTAGGATTTTCCACTTCTTTATCAACTTCTTTTAATTCTCTCTGAAGATCTACTATATTTTCTTCAACTAAATCATTGTAAATTTTTCCAACGACCAACTTTTCTAAATAACCTTCGGTCTGCTCTCTTAAGAAATCTACAGTGTCTGTGGTTAGTGGCAGTTTGGCATATGCTTGTTTTTCTTCAGGCATTAATGTGGTGGCAAGCTTAAACATATCGAAGGTAGAACATTCTACAGCTCTTCTTAAGAAAGTTGCTTGTCTATCATTTTTGTAAGGGAAAGCGAATGGATGGTAAGTATCTAAATATTCTAAAAATTCTTTAGCTTCTTCAGTTCTAGAATGTAATTTTTCAGGGTCAGACTTTTTACTTTCAATATCAATTAGGCCTTCAATTCCTTTAGCAAACTGTTTACGTAACTTTTCCTCATGTCTGTTTCTAGCTGCAATGTTTTCTTTTGTTAATCCTTTACTAGATAAGAGAGATTCAGATAATGGGTATTTTTCCTTTGTACCTTCTACACCAATGGTTTTTTTTCTTAGAATTGGGTCAATAACTATGGGGTTAGTAATATTATATGGATTCTCGACTTGATGTCTAGTGAGAACGTCTGTTGATCTTAAAGCTCGCTTTAATTCTTGAGTATATTTTTCTGTATAATCCTCATAAAAATCAGGTATCCTACCAGTTCTAGGTACTAGTTTGTCAGTAGCTACTTCTTCTGGTGCTTTCTCTGTGTCACAAATAGTTTCTAATCCTTCAGGTAAAGGTGGAGGTCCTAGTAGAATAATTCCACTTTTTCCAACATTATCATCAATACTCTCATGAACTTCAATAGGATTACCACTAAGCTTATCTCTTAATTCACCAAGGTTCTCAGGTCCACCCAACCCTTCATCACAAAGTAACGCAATAGTTTTTTTCATCTGTGGATCTAGGTTAGTACGTTTAAGTTTACCTTCATTGATAACTTCAAAGTGTTTTGGTTCTTCACCTGTTGCTAAAGCATAAAATGTTCTGCCAAGAGAGTACAGATCTGTTCTTAAAGAAGGTTTACCTCGCAATTGTTGCTCATGTGCATAACCTAATGTTCCTACATCTAAACTTGCACCCATTTGAGTACTGATCAAAGTATCTCTAACAGTACCAAAATCCAATAAGTACAATATACCATCTTCGTTAAGTTTTAAGTTAAGAGGTTTAATATCACGATGGAATCTCTCTTTAGTATTACCATGGTGTACTTCTTCTAATGGACTGAGAGTTTGAAAGAATACTCTTCTAAATTCTTCTGGAGATAATTTTCCTAATAATTCTTTTAATGTTACTCCATTAACATATTCCATAACTAACGCTGGTCTGAACTCTCTAAATTTTCCTCTATCTAAATGTAGTTCAGCCGCAATTCCTTCAAAAGTTGGTATTTGGGGATGGGAAATATTTTGATATAAATCAAGTTCTCTTCTTAGTAATTTTCTGTTATCATTATAATCTTGAATATTCTTGATACCTGTTGCAAGGTTAAATATTTTAATTGCTCTCTCAACTTCATCAGGACCTGTTGTTCTAAATACTTCTGAGAATCCACCGCGGCCAATTCTTTCTTCTAATTCAAAATCATTTAGAATTTGTATCTCACTGTATGGAACTTGTAACACTGCACTAACTTCATGTTGTTCAAACACTCTGTCATCTAAGGTTGGCTTTTTACTTTGAGCCTTTTCCTCTTCCCTTTCCCTTTTCAGCTTAGCAAACTGAGCAGGTGTGATGATTTTTTGACTCATCTCTTCTCCTCCAAGAATTTCTTCAAAGCGTATTCAATGATGTGCGACTTGTTTCTGAACCTACCATCTAGTACAAAGTTTTCCGCTTGCTTAAGCAAGGTTTGATCCATAGAAATGCTGATTTTACTCTTCATCTGGTCGTACTTGGTAAGAAAAGGTGCTACTTTATAAGGTTTACCACTTAAAAGAAGTTACGAACTTAACCACGCCAGACCAAATAATTTTATATAACAAAAAGATTTACTTAACCTATGCTAAATTTCCGAGTTGCAGCCAAATCTTTCATAGTGAAAGACAATAAACTTCTGTTACTAAAACGTTGTTCAGATAATGTTCAGAAACCTAACCTTTGGGAAATACCAGGTGGCAGGTTAGAACCTGGCGAGAACCCTTATGATGGTGTTAAAAGGGAAACTATGGAAGAAACCGGTTTAGAGATTGACGTTCTTCACCCAATTAATGTAAGACATTTTGTTAGGGCTGATGATCAAACAATTACTTTAATAGTTTTCTTATGCCGAACAAATTCAGATACTGTTCAGATTAGTGACGAACATTCTGCGTATGAGTGGATACCAATGGAACAGTGTAAAGAAAGGTTAACAACATTCTTCCATGAAGAAGTTGACAGATTTCATAAATTAGAAATGAGTAAGTTGATTTAGTTCGCGTAAAATTCTGTAAACAACCTATCAAGAGATTGCTCAACATTAGAAATATCTTCAGCAAGATAAGATAAAAAAGCTTTAAACTTTTCTAACACTTCAGGATGTGGAACAAAAATAAAAGTATCTTCTTTATGACAAGGATGTTGAGCATTTAGATATCTCACCTCACCATCAGGGCATTTAATTTCTAGATCTTCTTCCCAAGGGTTGTAATAGTTTATACCACTATAACCTTGTAACTCAACTATTAAACCATTTAATTCTTGGTGATCATAATAAGTTTTTTCAACAACATTGTCCCAACTGCGAGCATGAGGGACATATAACCTTGAAGCATCAAGTAAAAGAACAATATCTCCCTTCTGATTTTGTGGAAAGTCACGTGAGTCTGGTTCGCCTGCTAGCCATCTATCTGTATCAGAAATCCATTCGTGTAACTCTTCAAGATACTTTTTTGACCTTTCTAAATTAGTGAAAGTTGACATCTTATTTATCCAACCCTACCAATAACTCTTCGTAATAAGACAAATGTCTTAAAGTGGGGTTACTATCACCTCTAAAACAATGATTCTGCCAAGTAGGATGGTCCCTTCTAATATCCCGAGAAAAAACAAAAATGTCATCTTTATCATATCCAAAATGTTCTAGATATTCTACTGCTTGTAACAATCTTATACTATGAAAAATAACATTGTCAATAATAAGTGCGGGACCTCTTCTTTCAAACCATTTAGAATCAATACTACCAACTCCAGGAACTTCATGGAACAGTTGATCTGGGATTTTTAAGTAAGAAGCATCATGTTTATCAACATAACCTGACGCAGCATAGAACTGGTAAACATTCAACCTTTCTGTTATTGTCGGATGAAGGTCACTTACATAATAAGGCTCACCTCTCCGATTAGGTTCATATCCTCTATTACTAATCGGTTTAATTTTATTGTGATGAGCTAGCATAATTTGGAAACAGTCTATGAAACCACTTTCTTCTAGCAAAGTTTCTCCTTTGATTCTCTCTGGGTAATAATCTATTGCCATTTTATGTTTCAATTCCTCTAAAATCATTAACACATTCCAAGAAATCTTTTACTGGTATTGTGTACTTTCTACTTTTTTCTGGTTTTATTTTTTCAGAATCAAAAAGAGATTTTCTTACATATACAAAAACTCTAGTTGTTGAATCTTTACTTTTTGTTTGATACCAGGTTTTTTTCATTCTTAATTCAACTCTCATTCCCAATTCAACTGTTGGATTATAAGAAAGATCAACACTGATTGCCTCATAATATCTTTTAATTTTTCTTTTTTCAAGTTCTACCTTTGAGACTTTTGGATGAAAAAATTGGTCCTCACTTTCAGGCCTCACATGATAACTAAATTCATCCTCTATTAATGTTATTAAGCCCTTATCGGACGTATAAACTCCTATGTCTAGCTCGGATTGAGCGATAATTTCAAATGGTTCTGGTAATTCTATCATATCTTAAAAGAAATCTACAACTTATATTAATAATTAAAGTACTCCTGTCAGTAACAAAAAGGACAAGATTTAAATAAACAGAACATTATGAAATATTTATGGAAGCAGAAGCATTGTTGCGTAAGTTAGGGTTTAATGATTATGAACTCAAAACATATCTGGCATTAGTAAAATTAAAAACAGCAACTGCTAGCCAAGTTGCTAAAGAAAGTAATGTTCCGAGAAACAAAACTTATGAAGTTCTTGAAAGATTAAGTGAGAAAGGTTTTCTCATGGAAATACCTGCTACACCAAAAAAGTTTAAAATATTAAGTTTGGACAAACTTAAAGAAGTCGTTGCTGATAAAAAGAAAGAGTTAAATGATTTAGAGAAAGATACTGAACAAATAATTGAAAAATTAAACAAAAAAACTTATGATGATTTTCAGGATATGGTTTGGATTATTAAAGGGCAGAAAAATATTGTCCAAAAAATTGCTTTTGAAACTAAAAATTTGAAAAAAGAAGCATTGTCAGTGTTCAGGAGTTCTACCTCTTATTCAACTTCACTAAGAACAGCTAAAGAAGCTATTGATCGTGGCGTTAAGATAAAGTTCATTGGTGCTGTTAACAAGAATAACTTACATAAAATTAAGCAATGGATAAAAGTTGGTGTGGAAGTCCGGGTGTATGATGAAAAGAAATTTGGTCCTCATGGTACCCGGTTCAGCATTTTTGATGACAGAGCATGTCGTTTAACTATTGGTAAGCCTGAGGTTAAATCTCCAGAAGATTATATTACTATCTGGGCAGAAAGTCCAAGTTTAGTTAACATGTTCAGAAGACAGTTTTATCATATGTGGGATCAGTGTGTGCCTGTTGAAGAAGTTTTGAAGAAGTTGAAATGAAATTTTTCTCCAGAAGAATAAGCCTAACATACCACAACATTTATATAAGCAATACCTAACTGAGCAATCATTAAACATTTTTTTAAATTGGAGGTTTAATAATATGGAAGGCGCAGCAAGACCTTTAGACGCATTGAATGAAACACGTGGAAAAAACGTTATCGTTGATTTGAAGAATGGTTGCCGGTACACCGGTAAATTGAAAGCTTTTGACATTCACATTAATGTAGTGTTAGAAGAAGCAGCAGAATCTCGTGATGGAGAAGTTAAAAGAAATTTAGGTAAAGTTTTCATCAGAGGAGATACAATTACAATCATTACTCCAGCATAAAGGTGAATTAATAAATGGGAACAGGGACAGCAGCTATGGGTAGGAGAAGCGGTAAAACTTCTCACATCAGATGTAGAAGGTGCGGTGGACATTCTTATCACAAAACTAAGAAAAGATGTTCTTCTTGCGGTTATGGCGATACAGCTAAGCAAAGGAAGTACACTTGGAACAAGAAAGATTAATTTTTTTTACTTTTAACTATTTGATAGATGTTCTTTATTAGAGGTTTATACAAATGAACGATACAGTTGAAGCTCAATATTATTCAGATATAGTTTCAAATTATGGTAGGTCTTCTAGTTTGGTGCATGAATTAGAAGGTTGTATTCCAAGATTTGTAACAGGGGCAATGAAATGGTTAGGTGTCTATAAACCTCCTTTAAAAGTTCCTGAAGAGATTACTATTCAGTTACCTTGGATTCCTTATGCTAAGGATCTTACAAATTATGATGATAATGTGGTAGATGAATTATTTGATTACTTAAGTGATATTGTCCAAAGGTGTGAGTTAGAACCTAATAGAGAAAGTACAGTAAGTATTAGATTAAATGCTGGGTCTGCAAATGATTTATGGGCCACTTTAGGTTGTAGGGACGATGATCAACGTTTAGATTGTTCACCAGAAATTTTAAATTACTTAATGCTTACTTTTAATCAAAAGTTTGAACAAAGATATGGAGTCCAGTGTTCTGGAACTGGTATGAATGGAAGTGATAACAGAAATATTCGATTCAAAATAAAACATGTTTAAATTCTAAATAAAAAATATAATCACAACTTCTTCATTTTCAATAACAAAGAGTTCGTTACTACACTAACTGAACTCATTGCCATAGCACCGCCAGCTATCATTGGGTTAAGTAACCAACCAGTCCAAGGATAAAGTAATCCTGCTGCGACAGGGATTCCAAGAGAGTTGTAAAACAATGCCCAGAACATGTTTTGTCTAATTTTGCTCATTGTCATTTTACTCAATTTGATTGCTTTAGGAATGTCTAACAAACTATTTCGCATTAACACAATATCGCCAGTTTCCATGGCAACGTCTGTACCAGAACCCATTGCAATACCGATATCTGCTTGTGCAATTGCTGGTGCATCGTTAATCCCATCACCTACCATAGCAACTTTACCTTTCTTTTGCAATTTCTTAACATGTTTAGCTTTATCTTCTGGCATAACTTCTGCAAAATACTTTTTTATTCCAGCCTTTCTTGCAATAGCAGCAGCAGTACGTTTATTATCTCCAGTTATCATGTAAGGGATAATGCCTAATTTTTCTAAACCTTTTACTGCTTTAGCAGAATCTTCTTTTATTTCATCAGCAACAGCTACTAAACCGAGAACTTTCTTTCCTTCAACTAAAATCATTACAGTTTTTCCTTCTTTCTCAAAATTCTCGATAAGTTTACTAAATCTAGAAATGTTAACTTTCAGTTTTTTCATTAACCTAACATTACCAAAATAATATTGTTTTTTAGTAATCTTAGCTTTTACTCCTTCGCCAACTAAAGCTTTAAACGAAGTAACTTTCTTAAAACTAATTTTCTCACTAGTAGCTTTAGCAACAATTGCTTCTGCAAGGGGATGTTCAGAACTTTTCTCAATACTACTAGCAATTGAAAGAACTTTACTCTCACCAACACCCTTTGCTGGAATTATGTCAGTAACTTCTGGCTTTCCTTTAGTAATAGTACCAGTCTTATCGAACACAACATATTTCAATTTATGTGCAGTCTCTAAGGCATCACCGCCTTTGATAAGAATACCTTGTTTGGCTCCTTTACCAGTACCTACCATAATTGCAGTAGGCGTAGCTAACCCCAGAGCGCAGGGACAAGCAATGACCAGCACCGCCACTGCAGCAATTAATGCAAAGCTAACTTCTGCGTGTGCTAATGAAAACCAAATAGTAAAAGTTAGCAAAGCAATAAAAATAACTGCAGGTACAAAATATGCTGAAACATTATCTGCAAACCTTTGTATCGGAGCTTTACGACCCTGTGCATCTTCAATTAACTTGATTATTCTTGACAAAGTTGTTTCAGAACCAACTTTAGTGGCTTTAAAGATGAAACTTCCTTGCTTGTTAATTGTAGAACCAATAACTGGATCATTTTTTTTCTTTTCGACCGGAATGCTTTCACCAGTAACCATACTTTCATCAATTGAACTGTGACCAGATAGAATAATGCCATCAACTGGTATTTTCTCACCAGGTTTTACAATAACTTTATCTCCTTTCTTGACACTGTCAATCGGAATTTTAATTTCTTTCTTACCTCTAATTACTATTGCAGTCTTAGCGCCTAATTTCATTAATTTACTAATTGCTTCACTGGTTTTACCTTTAGCAGTTTCTTCAAGATATTTACCTAATATTACTAAAGTAATTAACGCTGCACTAGCTTCAAAATATTGGTGACCTTCAGCTGCAAACAAAACCACATAAACAGAAAAAAAGTATGCTGCACTAGTACCTAACGCAATTAAACTATCCATATTAGCACTTTTGTTTTTTAACGCAGTCCAGGCACCTCGATAAAACTGTTTTCCAACATAAAACTGTACAGGTGTCGCTAAGAACCACATAACATAATTTTGGATTGTCATTGGAAACAAAGGATTTTTCATGAAAAACATTCCTAGAATAAATGCGGGGATGGCAAAGATAGAACTTATGATCAGTTTTGTACGTAATTTACTTAACTCATCTTTCTTACTAGAACTTTTTTTATCATTTCCACTGATAACTTCTGCGCCATAGCCTTTACCTTCAATAACTTTAATTAACTTTTTACTGTTTGTTAATTTAGGATCAAATCCAATAGTGGCTTTTTCTGTAGTTAAATTCACGTTAGCTAACTTAACGCCTTTTTGTTTGTTAAGGGCTTTCTCAACTAAAGTTGAGCAGCTGGCACAATGCATGCCTGTAATTTTTATGTTAGTTTTTTCCATTGTTTATATGTGAATTATATCACAATTATATTAAATGATTCTTTTCATCTTTTTATTCTTTTGTGTTCAGGGTAAGTAAAGAAAAATTAATTAATTATCCCCCACAACAGCTACCACTAGCACTTCCACAAGTAGACCCTCCGCAAGATCCACCACAGCTACCACCAGCATTAACAACACTGTTAGTTTCAGGAATTTGTTCTTCAACCACTACTTCAGGAGCATTATCATTTTCTTCTAGAATAGTTTCTGGATAGCTATCAAAAACGTCTGATGAAAACATTTCTTCTTTAGATGTTATAGTTGAATCATACATGACCTCAAAATTGTCAGGGAAACTAAACTTTACGCTAGCTACTCCCTCTACAGATTTTAACTCTTCTGAAATTAGTGGAGCATGGCCGGGACATGGAATGTCAACTTCCATTTTTATGGAAGAGAGGCTGGAGACATCTGCCAATGTCCCGGTGGATGAGGATAAACTTACATTAGCTAACAATGGAAATATTAAGAAAAATAGTACTAAATTAATCCCTACTGTTGTTCCATACATTGTAGTAATATACTTCCACTTTCTTTTAGCGCCAGCGAAAGATAACAAACCATTATTTCTTAAGTATAATGCTGTTGATAATGTTGCAAACAATAACGAAATTACAATCAATGCGTGAAAGAAATATCTGTTCATTAAAAGTGGTTTAAACAAGTTCATTAATACAGTAACTCCAAGAATAGAAGCAAAAATGAAAGCAATACATCCAGTGTGAGGAATTAGGCCATACATTAAACCTTTCCAGAAACCTCCTTTTTTCTTACTTTTCTTATTAGGTGGATTTGCACCGGTGGAGTAACCAGAATTTTCAATTTCAGACTTGATTTTTTCAACATCAATTTTATCAGAATCAAAAATTACTGTGGCTTTATTATCAATCAAACTCACATTAATTTTTTCTATACCTTTCATCTCTGAAATGTTGGATTCTATTACTTTTACACAACTTTTACAATGCATACCTTTAATATTTATTTCAACTTTTTTCATTTAATTCACCTCTTTATATGAAACTTGACGCTCCATTTTCTAAGTCAGACTTTTTAATCATTATTTCATCCCCTTCAATTTCGTGCGGTAGATAACTTGGCCAACAACCATAACCTTTGTTCTGTGTTCCAATTCCTGTGATGTCGAAAGATAAGCCACACTTGTTACATACAATTTCATCATCATTTTGAGTATAACCTTTACTACCACAAACATCACAAGCATCAAACGCGGTTCTTATTTCACCATCTGATCCTTCTACTATAAAGTACCTAACTGTAACACCATCAACATCATATTCGTACTTCTGTAAGTTTTCACTAACATCATTTAATGATATTCTAATATAATCATCATTAATCATACTAACAGAATCTGAACTTGTAGTTGAAGCTCCAGTTAAGGTATTGGCATTATTGTTAGAACAAGCTATTAAAAATATAGTTGTTGTTAATAAAATGACAGTTAATATTTTTTTTATTTCCATTATTGAATTCCTCATATCTTATTATTTGAGAAAAGATGTTGGATTCTTTTCTTAGGCGAGTTGGGAATTACCTAAATTAAATTTTTTCAACACCTCTTCTCAACAAGGATTACGACAGAAACAACTTATAAAGGATGTAGTGAAACTAGTTTCAGAATAGTATTATTAGTATAAATTATGTTAAAAAAAGGAGAAATGATGTGTTTTCTTCAGCTTTTAGAGAGTGTTTAGCGTTTCTGTTTAAATTTATCAAAACACCTGCTTGCATTATGATATCTTTGCCTTCTAAATTAAATGTTCCATTACCTTCAATAACGTAAACATACCCTTCTTTAGTAGATGTATGTTCAGAAATCTTTGTATTTTTTGCCATACAGAACAAAGTAGTTTTAATTTTATTACCTGAATTACTTATGTTTATCTCTTTACTGATAATACCATCTTCAGAATAAGATATTAATTTTTTAATTTCCTTGTAATCCATTTTATAATTTTGATTCTAACCTCTTTATTTTAAAATAATTATGTTACTCATACCACGCCTTCTACGTTCAATAAGCCCTTTACCTTCCAACTTGTCAAGAATCCGAGTAGTTTTTACTTTAGTTAGTTTTGTTTCTTTTACAATATCACTCTGGTAAACTGAACCATTTTCTCTTAAAATAATGTTCATTACTGATCTTTCATCGTCATCAAGGTCTTGCAACTTTTTCTTTCTTTCTTCGTCAGATAAGTCTTGTTTACTTTCAACTTTAACAATAGTCCTTTCATCTTTCATGAAGAAAATGATGAACAGACTTACTAATGCTAAAATTCCTACTAAACTATAACTTATAACTTCTTGCGTTAATAAAGTTGCGTGCATTGGACAAGAAACTCCATGGCTACAAGAAGTGTTTATTATTTCATCAAGTGCTCTGTTGAATGAAAGTACTATTAATGCAAAAATTATAGTTATGCCTAGTACTAAAAAACCAACATGTTTGTTTTTCATAACAGAATAAGTTTTTTTTACTATTTATATAAGTTATGTCTTTTCTAATTGATTAACACCATTAATGCAGAAAATTTAATAAACTATGATCTCATTAATTTTAATATGTCATTAATCTTAATCTATACAACATACCCTAACAAGGAAGAGGCTAGGGCAGTAGTTAACGTTTTGTTAAAGAAAAAACTTATTGCTTGCGCTAATTTCTTAACTACAGAAAGTTGTTTTAATTGGAAAGGTGTTCGGCAAGATGTTACAGAAACAGTAGCGTTACTGAAAACTAAAAAAGATAACTGGGAAAAAGTTAAGGAAGAAATAATAAAATCACATTCTTACGATACACCTTGTGTCATTAAAATACCAGCAGAAGCTAATGACAGGTTTGAGAAGTGGGTTGAGAGAGAGACTGAGTAAAAGATAAGCTAGTTGAAAATAATTCTAATAAAGAAGATAAAATAAATTAAAAATAAAAAAACCTAACTGCCATAATAAACTCTGTCAGCCATTTCGTGTATGCCAGCAATTTGGTAAGTCTGATCATTGACCATTTCTGGAATAGTATACTCCTTAGTTATACTCCAGTCAACTGGTGGAGTATTAGCTGCCAAGTCTGGTAAGTCATACTTAGCTAAACTCTGATCTAATTCTACCAAATATTCTGCACTAGGATTTATCTTTATCCATGCACCATTAGTTAACCATCCTTCAAATGCCATTCTAATGTGGGATTTGTATGGGTTGGACTGTACATGGTCTGTTTGACTTGCCTGAAACATAGCTTCTAAGCCAGGAATATTATCCATAGCTTCTTCATAAAGATACACTGATTCTCTAATGTCCCAATATGCGTCAGCTTCGTCAGGTGTAGCAATATGGCTTGGCCAATTGTTTAATGTTAGAACTCCTTCATCAAGTAAAGCATGTGTTACAGGCCTAGAGTAATAAGCTTTATCAATGCCAGGGTAATAGTCTAATGGAAAATCTTCGTCAGTAGACAGTTCTTCATCTCCATTCAAGTCTGGGTCTGGTTTGCCATCTTCATCTCTTGGAACAGAACTGTATACACCATCACCATTTCCATCATAAAATACTTGATAAATTGAATTTTCGTCATACATAACATCGCTGTGATCTACTAGAACTTCTTTTTCACTAAATCCTTGATATCGTGGATTGAAATACCTTCCTCTACTCGGATCGTTAGTTAATTCTAATGGTTCTAAAATAATGTTACCTAAATCTCTACAAGCGATCTGGCTAGATACTGGTGTTTCCCACTGGATGACATACTTTAAATCATCAGCAATTTCTTCACCATAAAGAGCAGCAGTAGCTACTGGTAAATTTCCACCATTAGAAGTACCGATCGCACCAACATTATTTGTAAGTACTGGAAATCCAGCAAGTTCAGATATTAATTTGCCATTAGTGTCAGCTAAATCTCCAGATGCAAATAAAATAACGTCACGTAATGCAGCAGCACTGTCTTCTCCTCGGTAATCATACGTGCCATCAGATTTAAGTCCATTATTGGACTCTACTCCAGGAAATAAGAATGTTACAATAAGCATATCTTCATTATCTCTAAAATCGGTAGAAAGGTCTTTCTCTTCGTACCCACCTTGAATTTGGATAATTACTGGTGCACCTTCTGAGTACCTAGTAGTTTCTGGTAGGTATAACCTTACTGCCAATTCACCATCATCTGAAGGGATTGATATGTCAACTTCTCCACCACCAACGTAAATGCCTTCTTGGTCAGGTATTACTGGTTCATCAGGTTCTACTGAACAAGATGTTAGCAGTATTGTTAGTGTTAAGCATGTTATTAGGATTAAATTTATCAGTTTTCTCAAAACCATGTTTATCACAACCTACATATTTTAATATGTTAAGGTCTAGTTAAGAACTATTTAAAGTTTTGTCATATCAAGGGGAGTATTATTAAAAAATGTCAGAAAAAGTATTGCGAGTGTGTGTTAGATAAGTTTGGCAATGACCATTTTGTTAAGCGGTTTGAGTAGTTTCTTTATCTTTCACAATATAAATCCTTAAATATAATTTAGCCTAAACTTTTCTCATGGCTTTTGAACAATATTCTAATTGCTGTTTACCTTCTCAAGGTATTAGAGAATTAATTAGAAGAGGATCACTAGTTACAACTTTCCAAAACTTGACTCTTCGTGATAAAAATGAAGATGCGAGTAAAAAGAAAGGTTGGTTCATTGATGAAGATTTGGAAGATTTGGTTCAGCCAGCATCTTTTGATCCTATGATTGGTGATGTGGTGTTTGAACTAGAAACTGATAAAGGCTTGTCTCGTCCTGATCACCATGAAACTGTTTCAAGAGCGTTATCAAGATTACCTGGAAGAAGTAGAAGAAAATATGATATTTCAAGTGGATTTGAATTAAAAAGAGGTAGTTCTTATCTTATTCCATTAGTGGATCGGGTTAAGTTAGAGCCTGGCCAGTTTGTTAGGTCTTCGCCGAAAAGTAGTTTAGGAAGACTTTTTTTGAATACTAGGTTACTTGCTGATTATAACTCTAGTTTTAATGAAATCAATGCTCATTATGCTGGAGATAGAGAATTGGCAATGTGGTTATTAGTACAACCTTTAGCATTTAATGTTATAGCGCATCCTGGTTTAAAACTTAACCAGTTACGATTTTTTCAAGGTCATGATGCTCAGTTGAGGCCTTCAGAAATTGTTGAAGAACTTAAAAATAATTCTTTATTAAATTCTAGGGATATAAATGGTTTATTATCACCTTACAAACCAGTGATTACTGATAGTATGAAGATTAGGTTAAATCTTTCTGGTGAATATACTGAAGGAATAGTCGGACTTAGAGCACGTAACAATGCCGCACCGATTGACCTAAAACACACTGGGGTGTGCGACGTTGAAAGTTATTTTGAACCAATAGAAGGCAATGGTAGTATTGTGGTTAAACCAAAAGAATACTATTTGTTATCTTCTGCCGATATCTTACAAATTCCCAGCCATATTAATATTGAACTTAGAAGTAACTCTGATTTAGGATTTAGTGGACCTTTACATTTTGCAGGTTTTATTGATCCTGGTTTCCAAGGCGATCTTGTTTTTGAAGTTCGACCAGATGAAGTTTCAGAAATGGTTCTCACTGATAATATGCCAGTAAGTATTTTAGATGTATATCGTACGCCAGTTCCCGATAAATTGTATGGTGTAGAAATTGGTTCTAATTACCAAGAACAAATTGGACCTCGACCTTCTAAATATTTTGGAAATTTTGATTTTACTCATGCTGCTAGAAGATATAGAAAGTTAGACAAGTTAGTATTAGTTCAAGAAGCTGATTTGTTAAGAAGTCTTCGTGTAACAGAAGAGGGCTTTGAATTAATTACTGAGAAAAATATTGATAGATTAAAACAATTATTAGAATCTGGTTTTTTCCATTCACGTTATGATTGTGAAGATGATAATTTGGTGTTACAACCAATTCCTTACGTTTTAGTTTTTGGTCCTGATAATACTATCTTTTCTTATGTTAGAGCTCAAAATATTCAGGATTTTGGTGATGCGCGGCTGTTTGGCAAACATTCTATCGGTCTTGGTGGACATATTCTTAAGAAGGATGCCCCCGATTATATTGTTAATTGTATGAGAAGAGAAGTTTTTGATGAAGAAGTTGATGTCATTGGAGAATGTTCAGAACCTAGTTTAGTTGGGACCATGATGGCGTATAATAAACGTGTTGATCAAGTACATTTCGGATTAATCATGGGACTAAGGGTTCAAGGAGATGTTCGACTGAAAGAATCTTCTATAATCTCTGGTGGTCTAGTGCCGATACAAGAAGTAATGGGTGGCGACCAATCTAAATACGAAACCTGGAGTAAAAAACTGATTCCTCACTTAGATGAGATTGGATGGATGGTTTGAGTAAAGAAAAGCTTATAATAAATCATTAATTTTAAGTTAGAATAAGGGTGATTTCTGATGTTTAAAGTAAATGAGGTAAATTAAAAATGTATGAAACTTTGAGTTTAGAAACTAAGGCAGATGATGTTAAAGTTCCGGAAGGGACAGGAGCTTTAGCTAAGCATATCTTAGGAAGATTCTATGTGCCAGATAATGTTAGAGTTCCTGATTACGAAATTAACTCTAATGGTAGGAGAGGAACTTTTAGAAAACCAGAATTTTGTTATGGTAGTCCAGCATGTAATCCAGAAGATGGGGTTGGTATTATTGGCAGCTATGCACCTTTAGATCATATTATGGAACTTCATGCACAATATGAAATAAGTAGAGTGCATGGAAGAGATTTAATCAAGTTAATGGTAGCAAAAAGGTTAGTTATTGGTGAACACGAACATCATGCAAGTGATGAAACTGGAACAATGCTTGATTCCATAAATACAGCTTTAGGAGATTATGCAAGAGTTGGCGAGGGCCGTTAATCCCAAACATTTTTATTAACTTCTTTTTTTCTTACTTTTATTAATAATTTCTTTGTAACGTTAAATTAAACTTCAACTTCATTTGAAGTGTTCAGTATGTTTATATATCAATTAATATTTTCTTCTTACTATGAAATATACAAAATTAATTGTTATAGGTTTGTTGTTGTTAAGCTTAACAATAGCTGGTTGTAACAAATTAGGTCCTGTTGACGGGTCCGAAACAATCCCTGAACCACAAGTTGAAGAAATTACTGACAAAGAAGCGTGTGAACAGTTAGGTGGAAGATGGGAATTATTGGATACTGAGATAGATAATGAACATTTATGTAACTTACCTACTCAAGATGCTGGTGCTGAATGTGACGATTCTAGCCATTGTGACAGTTATTGTCAAGCATCAGGAGAACTTAGTACTGATGATCGTGGAGTTACTGGAACTTGTTATGAATGGCAATATACAACTACTGGTTGTATGAAAGAGGTTCATGATAATGTAGTGCAACCTGAATGGTGTGAATAAGTTTAAATATTTTAATTATTTCTTTTTTACTTAATGCCAAGATCTAAAGAAGTTACAAAGTATATTGAAAAGCAACCTTCGCCACAGAAAGAGATCTGTAAAAAGTTAAGACGTTTAATTCTAAAAACATTTCCTAAAATTAATGAAAGTGTTAAGTTAGGTGTTGCTTGGTATGGTAAGTATTACATTGTTGGGTTGAAAGATAGTGTTAATCTTGGCGTATCTGTGAAAAGCTTACCAAAGAAAGATATGGACAATTTTACTGGTGCTGGCAAATATATGCGACATTTAAAGTTCAAGGATGTTAAGGAAATAAATGAAGCAAAAATCATCAAACTTTTGAAATTAGTTGACAAGAAAGCAGAATGTGGCAGTTGTTATAAGTAAATTTATTTCTTTTTAGCTATCAATAAAGTATATTTGTAAGGTATAGTAAAGTTTTTATTTTGTTTTTCAAGTAATTTACTGAATTCAGTTTCAAAATTTTCTTTATTCTTCCCAGAGAGAGCAATTACCCAAGAATAAGTGTGTATCATATCAGAAAATTTCTTTCTGGCAAATTTAATCTTAACAAGATACTCTTTTTTTTCATAAGGGTGGAAAAGTTTACATTTTTTAAGTTCTTTCTCAGCTTTTTTAATTGCAACTGGCTTACGATTTTTCTTACCACAATGTTTAACAAACAAATTAGAAACTTTTCTCATAAACTTATTTTTTTCAAACTCTTCATTTTTCCAGAACAGTGCTAAATGTCCTCCACTTTCCAATAATTCATGTGCTTTAACATACGCAATGTTTGGATCAATCCAGTGCCAAGCTTGAGCAGAATAAATCAAGTTAAAATTTTCTGGTTTAAATCTTGATTTTTCAAAAGAAGTTGTCCTGTAAGATATATTACAATTTTTCAAAGCCTTTTTCTTGGCAATTGAAATTAAACTTTTACCAATATCTATGCCAATAATTTGACAGTTTTTCTTAGCAAAAAGTTGTGTCGCAGTTCCAGGGCCACAACCGATGTCAAGAATTTTACTTTTATTATTAATTTTAGCTTTTCTAAAAATATCGTTTACAAGTTTAGCAGGATAACTTGGCCTTGCAGAATCGTACAATTTACTAACTTTACTAAATGTGTTTTTTAACTTTCTGTCGGTAACCATGAATCATCTCTTCCTCAACTCTTCAACTAACAATGAAGTAACATCAATGCCATTGGTAGGATGCTCGATGCAGTTAGTTGAAAGTACTCGCGCAACGCCAGCTTTCTTAATTTTTTTAACCGCGCCTTCTACAAACAAACCATGAACACAAATTGCTGTAACTGACTTGGCGCCCAATTTACGCACTTTCTTAGCAGCTTCAATGATAGTATGGCCAGTAGAAATGATGTCGTCAACGATTACAACGTTTTTATCTTTCAGATCAATATTTTTCACCATAACTTCTTCTACGCGCCGGGAACTAAACCTTTTCTTCCGGAATACTGAAACTTCACAACCAATTTCTTTGGCAACAATTTCTGCCCACTGGTAAGATTCCCAGTCTGGACCGATAATAGCAACGTTCTTCAGTTTTTTCTTAACATAATCACCGATAAGTTTGTTAGCAGTAAGATTTTTGGCACGAATCTTAAAAATGTCTTTCATACTCCTGATACGATGTAAGTGTGGGTCAACAGTAATCACTCTATCAAGAGAGTTGTTTAACAACTTTGCCATAATGCCATTACTTACCGCTTCACCATAATTGAACATTTTGTCTTGACGCATGAAACCCAAGTATGGTGCTACCAAAATTACTTTCTTGGCCCCTAATTGTTTAGCAGCTTCTGCAGCGAATACTACTCTTGATAAAGATTTATTAGGATTAGGTTGGAAAGAATGGACTACTACTACAACTTGTCCTTTAACTCTTTTGTGAGTGTATCTTAAGTACAGTTCTCCATCTGGAAAAGATGAAATCTTTAATGGACAATATTTTGCTTTCATACTAATAGCAATTTTTTTAGCAATCTTAACAGAATTTCCACAGCTAGTTATTATCATTTTATTTACCTCATTATATTAAATCTACCATGTAATCATACTTATACTCTTCAATTATAGATGCAGTATCATAATCTTTAATTATTTTTGAAAAACGCATTCTTAGTTCTGTCATAATGGAATCAAAATGTTTCAAATCTTTCGCTGCAACGCTGATTGTAAAGTCCCATTTACCAGTAGTTTTTGCAACATAAACTATGTTTGGGTGACCTTTCAAGTATGCTCGAAAAGTTTTCTCTTTATCTTGAGTTAGGTTGTAAAGCATGAAGTTTACGAACGAATATATTGGATAACCTAACACTCCTGGATTAACTGTAGTGTGAAAGAATCGGATAACTTTCTGTTTCTTCATTTTGTTAATTCTGTAAAGAACACTATCACGCTGAATTCCTGTTTTTCTACTAATGTCAGCTATAGAAAGGCGAGCATTAGTGTTAAGAATTTCTAAAATTTTTTTATCTTTCTGATCTAATTTTACTTGTTTTCCCTGTACAATGAGGCTGTTATTTATCATTAATCAGTAAAATACTAACTTTATTTAAAAAACTTTCGTATTTTACGTAGAATTCTCTCAAATGTTTAATTAATGATTGTAATCATAAGAATCTTAAGGTAAAAGTTAATATGGTAACAAACACAAAATTAGTTTTAGCAACTCTGCTTTTCATGGCGGGAGTATTTGTAACGATAGGCGACGTTATCTTATTTCAATGGGCAAGAGAAAATAATTTTGTTCATTTGATATTTGGACTGTTATTTAATGTTGCTGGGATTACATTTTATGCTCAAGCATTGAAGTTTGAGTCGTTAGGGTTGGCAACTGCGATGTTTCTTGGTTTGAACATCCTAGCAGTTACTTTGGCGGGGTGTTTTATCTTTGGAGAGAGAATACCTTTGAAGGGTGTGTTAGGTATGGGGTTAATAGCAATATCAATCTTTTTGATTGAGATTTAGGAGGAAAATTAAAATGAGAAGAACAAACATTAAAATGTCAAAAGTTCAAGGGGGTTATGTTAAAGAAGAAACAGCACAATACTTGTTTGAAGAAGCTTTAGGAAAAGTTGGTGTGGGAGATTTAGATGCTCTTTACTTAGTTACAGAAGGAACAAGAGTTAATGCTTTCTTAGATGGCGAAACACAATTTCTTGATAGAACTATAACTGATCTAGATATTATAAATGATCCTGATATCGAGTTGCCTGAAAATTTTGATGCACTTGTTAAAGCATATCGGAAAGAGGATATTGATTGGGAAAGCCAGTCTGGAGCTCCTGCATTTTTAACAGATTTAAGATATTTTAGAGAGCCAGCAATTTTGGTTTATGAAAGAGAAGCACTTCAAGGAGATTTAATGGAAGGGTATGAATTTCAGGGTAAGAGAACAGAAGGACTGAGAGCAATCTTACAGTGCGATACATCACCATAGACAAAGGAAAATGGTAAGAGATAATATTAAAGAATTGTTAACATACTCATTAAGGCCTGACAATATTTATGTAAGTTCAACCTTAATTCGTTTATTATGTAATGCTGGGTATGGCCCAAGTAAAGGTTTTGCATATGGTATAACTGAAAAAAGTTTTCTTGATGAGATAGAAACAAGAGGCACAACTGAATCAGATGGTTTTGTAACTATTTTTACTTCACTTACAATTATTTCAGATATTGAACGAGAGATGCTTTTTCCTGAATTAAAAGAGTGGGACATGGGAAAGGCTTTAGACAATATTGCTTGGAATCCAACTGTTGTTGTATATGATAAATCTGATTTGAAAGCAGTTAGTCGTCAAGATGGCTGGAAAGATTGTTTTAGGGTTAGATATAATGGTACTGGTAATTTGGCAGATGCAGTAGTAGCAATCGTGCAAGAAGGAGAAGATCCAAGATATAATGCTTTTGTAGAAGAATTAAGAGAAAAATTTCAAAGAGGTTGTAGAGGAGAAGACGTTTTTTTTGGATATGAAGATGTTCCTGACGTTCAATGTAAAAATCTTTGCATGAACATCTCGGCTTATCTTAATGGTGCTTTAACTCAAGCAAGGGAAACACCAGGTTTTCCCGATGTTGAAGAAATAGTTGTAGGTGTTAGTCTTAGGAGAACTAATGCGACTTTGATTGATCATAACCCTCAGTTTGGACCTTACAATCTTTATAGGGAACTAGTTACAGAAAGGGCAGTTAGAAGATTCCATCAAGCCCTTGTTTTAAGGGATTAAAATGGCATCAATAAATAAAATACTTAGAGGAGATGAACTACCAACCTTGTTGGTTGGACAACATTTGTTAGATTTAAGAACAGTAGGTGAACATTGTAAAGACCAGGATCTCCACATTGCTTTGTATGTGCAAAATGATCAAAAAGATACCGGATTTGCAAGATATTTACTAGGGAGAGATCACGAGGTTGAAAGAACTTGGAAACCAATTTATCCTGGTTACGAGTTTCATATAGAATTGTGTGAACAGAAAGTTGGCACTTTTCATGAAAATGAATTAATGTATGATGTTAATAAGGATTTTGGTACAGGGGGAACATCACCTGATGCTACACTTACTAGGCTAAGTTGTCGGTTGTATCGACAGATGTTAAGACCGCCTTATGAAGAACATTTTGTGGATACTATTAATAATTCAAATGTTGGGCATCGAGAATATAAATTGTCAGCGGTATTATTACGTTACATTAGATATGAAAACGATCATGAAGCATTTGTGGCTGCTGGTAATCTTAGATCTGCTGTGGATGATACAAGACTAGGGCATTAGTTAGCAATTAATTATTTTATTTTCGTATTTTCTTTTAAGAAATCTTTAAATAACTCTTACTAATAACTAACTCTCATGGCAAAAGAAAAGGAACAAAGAAGAAAGTTTTACCATTGGACTGATGTAGTTGCAGATAAGATCATTAGATTTCGTGGAGATAAGAAAAAATACTTTCTTCAGTCAGGGATAACTCCTAGTGGAGTGATACATTTAGGCAATTTCCGGGAAACCATTACTGCAGATTTAGTAAGAATTGCTTTAGAAAAGCGTGGTAAAAATGTTGAATTCTTTTATGTTTGGGATGATTATGATGTGTTAAGAAAGGTTCCTAAAAATTTACCTAAACAAGATATGATCAAGAACAATCTGAGAAAACCTGTCTTCAAAGTAGAAGATCCTTTCGGTTGCCATAAGACTTACTCAGAACATTTTGAAAAAGTTTTTGAAGAAGAAAATAAGAAAGTTGGAATAAAAGCTACTTTTGTTTATAGCCATAAAAGGTACCTTAAATGCGAATTTGCTGAAGAGATTAAAGTTGCATTAGAAAATGTTGATAAAATTAAAGAAATCTTGAACGAATATCGAAGAGAACCTTTAGCTGATGATTGGTTACCTATTTTTGTGTTCTGTGAGAAGTGTGATAAGGATACAATTACTAAATTAACTTGGAATGGAGATTATACAGTAACTTACAAATGTGAATGTGGTCATGAAGATACTATTGACTTTAGAAAGAAAGGTCTTGTCACGTTACGTTGGCGAGTAGATTGGCCAATGAGATGGCACCATAACAAGATCGATTTTGAAACTGCGGGAAAGGACCATTTTGCCGCTGGTGGCAGTGTTGATACTGGGTTAAAAATTCAGAAAGAAATTTATGGTACTCAACCCCCTGCAGGTGTTTCCACTAAAGATTTTTATGAATGGATTGGTATTAAAGGAAGAGGTCAATTTGCATCTTCTGCAGGTAATGTTGTTACAATTACTGAAATGTTAGAAGTATATGAACCGGAAATTGTGAGGTATTTATTTGCAGGTACTAGACCAAATCGAGAATTTTCTATTAGTTTTGATACTGACGTTTTAGCAATTTATGAAGAGTTTGACAAAGTTGAAAGGATTTATTTTGGTTTAGAAAAAGTTGAGGAAAAGAAAACTGAACGAGCGAAGGTAGCGTACGAATTAAGTTATATTGGTAAGATTCCTAAAACTATTCCTTATCAACCCAGTATTCGACACTTGACTAATGTTTTACAAGTTAACAATTTTGATATTGACAAAACTGTAGGTTATTTTGAGAAAGAGTTGAAAAATGTGCATGATAAGAAAAGGTTACGTGTCAGGGCAGAATGTGCTAAGAATTGGATCCAGAAATATGCACCAGAAGATTTCAGGTTTACTGTACAAGATAAAGTTCAAGTAACGCTAGCTAAACAAGAAAAAGCTATTTTACACGAACTGGCTACAAAATTGGAAGAAAAAGATTGGACAGATGTTGAATTGCATGAAGAAATGTACATCTTGTGTAAGAACAACGATTTTCCTCCAGGAGACTTCTTCAAATTAGCATACCAAGTTTTAGTTAACAAAGAGCGCGGACCTAAACTAGCTTCATTTATCTTAGAGATCGGGAAAAGTAAAGTTGCGAAGTTGTTTAATAGCGTTTAATTTTTTCTTATTTTAATCTAATTGTTCATAAACTCTACTTATAACAGTACTATAATTTGCTTTATGCATATCTCTATTATCCTCATTAAGTTCAATGATTTCTCCTTTTTCATTATGGAGAGTTAATGTGTTATATTGTTCACTAAAATTTGCCCTGTACGTAAAATATGGGGCTGTAAGTAAATATTCCATATCATGAACTTTTGTTGCCCACCACTTATCATGTGTTACTAAGTTACGTATTGCTATTTCTAACCTTTTAACGTCAAGGTTATCATAATCATCACAGTCTGGACCACAGAAAACGTCAGTGTCCATAGTCATTTCCTTTTCCATTGCTTTTAATTGTTTGTCTAATGTCATGTGATGTTATAAGCAAGAAAGGAATAAAAGAATTATCAATAAGGTTTTGACACTAGTTATATGTTGATAGTGTAGTATATGGAGGGATATTTATCTTCTCATCCTACTTTAGCGTAATGCATAGATTGTTCTAAACTACTAATATTTCCTTGATGATTTACAACTAAAATCCTTCCAGTTTCATCACTTCTTAAAGCATAATCAACTATAGATCTAGCAACTATTGTAGGTTCTACTAATTCTACTGGTTTGAAACTTCTAGTCACGCCTTGACTTAAATCTATAAATGAGTCCCGAACAAATCTAAACCCTGGCGTGTCCATTGTTGGCACACAAAAGTTGTTAATTTTTAGTCCATCATTTCTTCTAGCTAAGTCTTCAACCAGCGATCTTAAAGCGTGTTTAGCTACAATATATGGTTGTAGTTCTTCACAACCAGTTTGATATGACCATCTACTACCAAATGTTATAACCCTTGGATCTTCTGACTTTTTCATGAATTCAGCTAATTCATTAAATGCAATATTAACATAAGTTAGGTTTTTAGCCATTGTTTCATTCCAGTCCTCTACTGTCAGTTGAGATGTTTGTCTAGCTCTAGCAAATCCCACCACACATGATAATAAATCAATAGATTCAAGACCAGAACTTATCTGAATTAAAATATCTTTTAATGTAGGGATGTCACCAACATCGCACTGATAATCATTTTCTCTATCACCACCTGAACGGCTAATTGTTGTCACTTCATACCCTCTTACTATCAATTGGTCAGAGATATTTCTACCTATCCCTGTAGTTCCACCGATTACTAATGCATTTGATCCCATCTTATTTTTCCTTATCATGTTAAATTAAAAAAGAAAAAGAATTAACCCTTCCCATCTAAGGAACCTAAAATCGATTCTAAATCTTTTTCAGGTATCTTTTGAATTATCTTTTTAAATAATTCTTCCTTTCTTTTTTGTTGAGACTTTTCAATAGCATACTTTGCAGCATACATTCTATTCATAGCAAATCTTTCTCTATCTGCTTCTTCTATTTCTCTTTGTTTAATAATATCCTCTCTTGTGTACGAAGGAGGAGAACCATACTGGTGTGTTAATAGTACAGCTAAAAACAAACATCCTAATATTGTTACAACTATCATCTTATCCTGCCTCCACAATCCTCACTTTCTCCACCCACCTTACTGGAATGGCGATCATGTCAATTCCATTAGCAGCACTAATGTTAGTAGCTACGCAAAGAACTTTGTTATCCTGTGCAACAACCTTACCTATTGTATGAGTGGGGCATAACAAATCCTTTAACTTCTTAGGATTTAGCTTTTCCACGTTCATATGTGCACAAGCGTCTAACCATTTTACATCTACTAAAGCAGAACTTTCAATTTTCAGTCCTCGCTCTAGTTCTTTCTGCGTTGCCATCTTAGCAACGATACCGGCAACCACCTCTGGTTTTCTTTTTCATTTGTTTCATTTTATTTCCTCCATTTTTTTTTTAAGATCCCCTTGCCCGGAATTTCGCAGTAATGCCTCGAACCGGGATTACCTGGTCTACAGCCAAGTGCTCTAATCCATTAAACTACAAAGGGGATTATAACTTATTAGTGGTTACTAACTATTTAAATATAACTGAATAAAATTCAAAAATTAAACGAAAAACTTATAAAAAGTTGAATAATATTCAATAAATCATGAAAAATATCAAAAGCAAGCTAGTAAAACTATTCCAGTCAGGATATTGTACTCCCCAAATTGCGCGTGTCGCGAAGAAGACTCACGAACCTTCTACCACCATACATTATAACATTAAAAAGTTAGAGAAAGAAGGGACAATTAAGGCTTACAAAGCAGTGTTTGACTATAAGAAAATTGATCAAGGTTTCTGTGCCTTTGTGTTACTTACTCTTTCACCAGATGAGTATGGTGATCCAGAAAGGATTGCTAAAAATTTGGCTAAGCATGACGAAATTGAAAGTGTTGACATAATTACTGGTGATTGGGAGATGATCTTAAAAGTTAGGGTAAAAGATATGGATGCTTATTACGATTTAATCAAGAGAGTAATTTCTAGGAAAGGTGTAACAAAAATAAAGACATTAAATTCAATGAACCAAATTAAGACTGAGTTTGTTAGGTTATGAGTTCTGAAAGAAAAATGGTGTGGGCGGCAGGACTCGAACCTGCGTAGGTACTAAACCAACAGGTATCTTCCAGTTAAGTTAATACTAACAACCAGACTGGCCTAAGCTTGAACTAATTCTCTTTTGAAAGTAGAATCATCTGTCCCGTTTGACCACTCCGGCACGCCCACGTGGCGAAAAACCTTTCTAAGTTTTTCTTTGTTCATAAAATTTAATCCTTTTAAAAACTTGTCGATATCTTTCTTTGAAATTTGTATTCCATAATATTTATGATCATATTTCTTGTTAATCCAATGTTCTTTGAAGTGACTAATTTTTAGGTTATTTAGTATTTTTGATATGTCTTTTATCAAATCATAGCTTGCTGATGTAAATCCTATTGTTTTCCCCCTAATACCCCCATCTGTGTCAAAAAGTCCAGCAAGGAATGATTTTTGTAATTCTAATGAGCTAAAAACATCTTTTGGAACTTTTACAGAATTACATTTGTTTCCTGGTTTTATTTCTAGATCTTTTGTTAGAAAATAATAAAAGCTTTTATTTCTGAATTGAAACCTAAATAGTTTCCTTCTATTCCCTCTATAGTCATATCTACTTTTGATTGTGCTCTTTGTTTTAATTATTAATTTAAACAAATTTTCAACATCACATAGAAATTCATAATCTACAACTTCAATACTTATTCTATAATCCTTTGATTTACTATCCTTTGACTTGTATGCATTAGAAATGTGCCCATCACCAATTATTACACCTACTAGATATGAGGTTTTTTCATCAAGTACAATCGGATGAATTTTTCCAATATTCATTGTGGTTCTCCTCCAAGTTTTCATAACTTTAAACTTGGAGTTTTGATAAAAAGAGCTTGATTAACATAACTCATTAAATTTCTTTATGACATTGTCAGAAGAATTTTATTGAGAGTTTTGTGTTAGCTCTTTTTCCTTTTTTTCATAATCTTACTAGTATTTAAATGATCTGCATACTTGTCTAGTGGGTATTTTGAATTTAGTATATGTTTTGTTGGGTTTTAATTTGTTTTCATTTTTGAAAACTTATTTTCAATTTAGAAAAGTTTATAAATGGTTTAAACAAACTAGATACAAATGCTGGCACTTTGGAAGTTAATTGATGAGAAAGTATTACTTATTCTAAATACATTTATGAAAAATCCAAATGAACAATATCATATTAAAAAATTGAGTACAACTTCAAAAGTTTCTTTAGCCTCTACCTTTAGAATTGTTAACAAATTAGTAAAATTAGATATTATTGAAATTGTTAAAGTTGGTAAGTTTAAATTGTACAAAATTGATGAAAAGAAAGCGAATATGTTAATAGAATTATTGGGTGATACAAAATGATTTCTGTTAATAAGAAAGGACAAGTTACAGTATTTCTGATTATTGGGTTAGTATTATTAATGGTTTTTGCTAGTGTTTTCTACATGATTTCATTAATACAAGAAGAATCTCTATTTTCAGAATATGATACCTCCGGGTTAGAACTAAGATCTTCAGTAAGTTTTTATGTGGGGAGTTGTTTAGATGATTTAACAACAGAAGCAACTTTTTTATCAGCTTATTATGGTGGGATAATATATCCTGAAAATGATTCAGAGATATTGTTAACAGAATATTCCATGGTGAACTATGGGTATCTTGATGGTGAGTTAGGAATTTCAGTATCAAAAACTGAATCTGATATCTCACAATATATTGAAAAATATTTACCTTCATGTCTTGGTAGCTTTTCTGAGTTTGAAATTCAAGGAATTTTAATAGATTACGATTCTAACGAAATTTCAGTAAAATCGCATTTGAAAGAAAGTTATATTCAAATAGAATTAGAATTGCCTCTTACTATAACTACCGCTAATGGCAATATTGTTGAAATGGAAGATTTCTTTACTGACGTTGATGTAATGTTAGGGGATATGTTAAACGTTGCTGAAGAGATTTCAATACAAAACAGTGAAAGTTTAATGATAAATAATCTATTGCATTATAACTATTATGTTGCTGCTTTTCCTTACGATGAACACACTACCATTTATTCATTGACTGATGAAAATAACCTTATTGATGATGCGCCTTTAACATTAATGTTTGCAGTAGAAAATAATGAAATTAACCATGCTCCTGAATTAAGCCATATTCCTAATATAGCAATACAGGAAGGCGAACAATGGTATTATCGTCTTTATGCTACTGATGATGATAATGATAAACTTAGTTTTTATTCAGATTCAGTAGATTTTACAATATCTTCTGGTGGTGTAATTAACATGACAATGGATGGGATAGGATCTTATCTTGTAACATATACTGTTAGAGATGAAGATGGTCTTGAAGATCAACAAGAAGTTGAAATAAATATTATTGAATCGTTAGATAATGAAACTCAAGAAGAACCAGATGAAAGTGGGGAAAGTACATTAAATGAAATTTAGTAAAAAGTTAAACAATATAATTGCGTTGTACATCATCTTTTTACTAGTTTTTAGTTCAATAATCATTGCACCTGATGAAGGGGAAGGCATGATATTAGATAATTTTAACAATTTAGAAAATCCATCTATCAATGATTTCAATAGTATGTCTGGCGTAGATCAGGGATTATACTTAGCTACCAATTATAATCAAGAGTATGCAACTAGTTATTATTCAGATATCAGTAATCTCGGACAAAATCCAGATGTTGATGCTCAGTATTTCTCTGATCCTAATAATATTGGAAAGAACCCTGAAGCAGATGATGCTTTTTTCTCGGGATCTTATTCAGAAGATAATTCATTGGGTAACTTAAGATCAAACTTTGAAAATTATAAAGAGTCTGCTTCTGAATATCTTACTGGAAAGTATGGCCAAACTTATGTTGTTTCTGAAGTTGTTGAGGATTTTGTTTACAGTGCTGATGGCGTTTTAATTAATAATGGAATAGAAATAAGTCTTTCTGAATATCAGTTTGATAGTACTATCTCAGAAATAAGGGCAGTGAGCTCCGGTTTTGAAATAGTCAAAAATGATGGTCAAATTATTTCCTTTTCTGGAGATCAAGCTGAGGGTAAAGGCGTTTCTTATAATTCAGAATATGGTACAGTAGAAGTTATTGGTTCTGATGGTCATCAAACTGATGGTTTTTTGGTTAATCAAGGTGAGAATGTTGATGATGTTAATTTTGACCTGTCAACTAATGGGAAGCTATCAATAACTGGTCCTGTTTCTGGCTATCTTGTAGAAGGTAATGTGAGGTTCAATAATAGGCAAGGTACATTAACAATCTCTGCTGATAGAACCTTTTTTGAAGCAGATAATGCTGAAGTAATCACACCTTCGTTTTATGTTGATGGGCAGTTTAGGAAAGAAGATAATTTAGTAACTACCTGGAGTCATGGTTGTACCAGTTGTGGAAATATTAATGATGGTGAAACAGTTTTTGTTGATCGTACAACTGATGTGGGTGTTATAACAAGGGGACAAAATAGAAATGCTGGGAATCAAGTGGAAATTCATCTTGATGAAATATCTCCTAATTCTGAGTTTTATACTTCTCCAGACGAGTCTAGTGGAGAAGATGTTTCTGAGGATGCTAGAGAACGGGCTCGGCAAGTTCAACCACCACAAGGAGATTCTAACGATGGTAATGCAGAAGTTTACATAAAGAAAAATTATGATACTCAAGAGGTTATTGTTTATGGTAGTGGTCCTTTTGAAGTGGCTTTTCATAATGTTGATCCGGCTGGTTCTGCAACGTTAGATTCTACAAGATCCCATTTTGTCGGACAGAATGGTATGTCAGGATTTGATGCAAGCTTTAATCCAGGTACTGGCGATAAAATTAACGTTCGAGGTCAAGCAGAATATAGTGATCTTCAATATAATTTGATAGATACTAAACAAAATGGTGCTTCGTTACGTATCGAAAGGCCAACATCATTTCAAGAAGATAGTATGGTGGTTGACTGTGTTTCATGTACTGTGGGTTCAGAAGTTGTTAGTATATCTAAACCAATGTCATTGGTTCAAGGTGGTGGCGGAGTATATCAAGCGTATCAAGAAATTGATTCTGCAAATTTTGAAATTTCTGTAGTTGTAGATGAGAATGGTTTAGGATATTCTTTTTCTAATACGGCTGTGGGAGAACTTGCTAAAAAACAAGGTGATGATAATGAAGTTATCATGGGCCGCGATTTAGTAATGGTCGTAGATTCTGATGAAAATGAACTGACCTACTTCAATATTGCTCATGATTCAGAAGGAAATGCTGGTGGGTTTGTTCAGGTCTTTGATAATACAAACTTTCCTGAAAATACATTAGTTTCTGAAACTAGAGTGGATTTAGGGATTAATGGTGCTATTGGTGATCGACAATTGATCGTTTCAGATGAGCAATATGAACAAGTACAACAAGTTTTAACTTACATTGAAAATTCTGATTTTGAAGGGTTGGCAGAAGCTGGTATTGATATTTATGATGCTGAAATAAGAAATTTGATTCTTTCAGAAACTTATATTGATATTGATCGAGTTGGAGAGATGGGGTACATTCAGCAAGTCACTGACGCTGTTGATCAAAGAAAACAGTTTTTAGAGTACCAGCAAGAAGTGTTTGATGATTATGGTATTTTATTGGACGATAATGGTCTTTGTGTTGGTAGTGCAGACATTTGTGCAAGTATTCAGGATGCGATTCTTAACCAAGATGAAATGGCTTGGTATGTTACAAGAGCTCAGGGTCAGGCTTTGGAAGCTCAGAACACTTTCTTAGAAGCTCAATTAGATTCTGGTATTGTTAGTCCAATTGATGCTGAAATTCTTATAGAAGCTAATGAAGAACAAATTCGAGATTTACAAGGTGTACGTGCTTGGATGGATTCTGAGGTTAATACTAGGTTGGTTTTAGAAGGCATACAGGCAGGTGATGTTCCAGAAGGGTCAGAAGATGATATTTCTGCTGTTGAAGATTATAATAGTAAGAAAAGGCATTGGATTGGTGAAAGGATTCGATTAGAATATGAATTAACTAGTCTGAAAGCACAAGTAGTAGAGACTCCTTCAGGAGTTAGTGAAACAATTGAACAAGATCTGATCCAATCAAGAATTTGGGAACTTGAAGATAGTATTGAAAATATTGGAATTTCCATAGCTAATCTTGATGAAAGTACGACCAAAGTAGCTGTACAATATGCTGCGGAACGACCTGATTTTGCAATAAATTTATGTTCTCGTTCTGGGTCTGAATGTGCAGCAGATTTAATGGAGGAGTTAGAAGGGACTGGTATTGAGAATTCTCCTTTAGTACAAGAAGCAGCTAGAGATATGGTCCGGTTTGAACTCAATCAAAATGATGACATTGTTTCTGCTAGAGCCTATGCTGAAACTATAACTGATGAACAAACTAGACAAGAAGCTGATGAATTATTAGTAAGACATTTTAATAGTCAGTTAGATGAACTACAATCAGATCTTGCTCAGGAAAAAAGAAGATTAGAATTAGAACATGAAGAGAGGTTTAGTGGAGTTTTAGGTGGTCTTGAATACATTACCGATAAAGTTATTGATCCACAAAGCTCCATAGCCTTGGCAGCGGAAGGGGCAGTTACTTACGTAAACATTTATGGTAGTATTGCTTCCTTGGCGTTAGGTAAAGATGTTTGTACTGATACTTCTGGTCCTGATTGTGAAGGTTATCAATGGAAAGATGGAGATTATACCACGACCTATGAAGAAGATAAAAAAATCCTTGAAAATTCTATCGCTTCGTTAGAGGAAGACATTCAAGAAATCGAAACTACAAGGTTTGACGTAAGGTATGATACAGATTTGGGTGGTTACGGTCCTTTTGAGGAAAGAACGATTATAGGTTCGTCAGAAGAATTATTAGATTATCATCAAGTTACAAATCCTAGTTTAAGAGCTATCTTGAAACAAGCAAGTGGTGAGGAACTTAATAACAATGATCGTGTTGACATTGCAATTTATAACTATAATAGGGACTATGAACAAAGTGGTGAAAGGTTTTATCGTGTAAGAGGAGAAGCTGCAGAACTTCTAGAAACAATTGAATATTATGAGCAAAATGATCCTAATTTTGAAAATCGTTATGGAGATAAAGTAACACTTATAGAACAGAATATAGCTCATGCTGAAGAGTTTTCACTGAATCTGGCAGACAACCAATTTGTAACTGAAAGTCTTCTTGCTGAAGGGATACGTAAAGCGGGTTCTGTAGATGCATTTATTCCAATTGCTTCAATAGGTCATGTTGCCACATCATTAGCTAGGACAACTCGAGTAGCTACTACTCTTTCAAAAGTAGATGATCTTGCTACTGCAGGTGTTAGGGTATTGGGATCAGGTTTAGGGGATACAACCACTAGCACTTTAAGCAAATTTGTACAAGGCGCAGGAGATGTTGTTACTACGCCAATAGATTCCACTACTTATAAACTTTATATGGATTTAAGAACAGCAAGAAATTTAGAAAAATCTGGTGCTCGTACCATTGAAGATGTGGAATTGATTCAGAGAGCTATTGACGTTAATAAATATGCTAAATCACAAAAATCAGGCGTTTTTACAAGAGAAGTTACAGACTTGTTTGGAAAAAATAAAGAAATTCATGATGACTTAGATACAGCACTCAAATCGTTTGATTTAGCAGCAGATATTGGTATTACAAGTGATGATGTTGATATTCTTTTAAAAGCCGCGAGTGATGTTCAAAGTCTCAAACTTGCAAAAACCGGTACAAAAACTGTAAACACTGCTGCTAAGTTTGAAGATACTGCTAGGATTGAACGTGCTGAAGCTACTGATGTAATGGATACTGCAAGGAGACAGGCGCAGGGTAATGCGCCAGAATCTAGCTTAGTAGTACAATCTGATGCTGCACGTAGCAGGGCTTTAGACGTACCAGAAAATGGTCCTGGAACAGGTAATGCTATCGATGATCTAGCGGAAACTACTCCTTCACATAGTTCTATGCAAACTGTTTTTGGCGGTTCTACTGATGAGACTGTACAAGGTTTGTTAGATGAAAGAGGACAATTGTTAATTGATGGGCAACCAGCAACTTCAGGTGGTTTAGTTAGAGGAAGAGAAATTGATTATGAAATTATGCGTCGTGAATTTAGAGGTGCGGATGGTGCAGTAGATTTACAAGATTCAAGGTTAATAGCAATGGACGGAATGTCAGACTCTGAAGGTTTGGCTAGAGGGTTTGTTAGGACTGGTGGAAATTTGGAACTTGACACTGCTTACCAAGTAGCTAAACCTGAAGGAAGTCTAGTCGCGACATTTGATGAAGCTACTACTGGCTTTTCAGTAGATCGTGTGGTTGATGATGTTCCTGAAGTTGTAAGTACTGCTGATGAGATGATTGCTAGTCAACATTTAGATTCGATAAGCCCCTCAACTACTAAAGTTGCTGATGAAAGTATAGATGATATTGTCTCTGAAGCTACAACATTACCTCGTGCTAGTAAAGTTGATGAGTCAATTGTTGGTGGTGAGGTTTGGGAATTGGATGGTGCGGAGTATATCTATCGTGAAGAAGTTGGCTGGAGTAGAAGGGGGATTAGTGATTTGGATGTTTCTGGTAATGACTTATCTTTATCTGATCTTGCTGATCTTACTTCTGCTAAAGTTCTTCATGATCATGGTGTTGAAATGACTATTAGGCAGGGAAGTGATGTTCAACCAGGAGTTTTAGAATATCTTGATGATGGAGCAAGATCTCAAATTGAAGCATATTACTTAGAAGATCCAGCAGGAACTGTTAGCCAAATACATGATAATGTTTTAGCTGAGCTTAATTTAGGTGTTGATGAGTTTCAAGATGCGTTAAGAAATACATTAGGTTCTGAAGCAAGAGAAGCGGCATTGTTGGACCAATTTTCAAGTTTTGGAACTACTGTTGAACGTAGTCCTTCTGGAGATCTTGTCTTACCTCAAACTCCTGAATATGTACAAGGGAGATTTGGTGTGGTTTTAGAGGAAAATGGTGGTGTTAAAAGAGTTATGTATGTAGATGATGGTGGAGAAATTCAAATTGCAGAATATGCTTCTGGCGATACTTGGTTTAGAGGATCAGTAGACCAAACACCTTTAAAGTATTCTATTCGTCAGGATGTTCTTGACTTTCAAGTAACTAAAGCTACTAATGATTTAGAGAATGCACCACAAAAAGTTGAAGATGCTACTAAACGTCTTGAGGAAGCACAACAAAAACTTGAAACTGCTGCTCCTGAAGATCTAGTTGAAGTAAAGAAAAAAGTTGAAGGCGCCACTAAGGATTTAGAGAACGCACTACAAGAATTTGAAGATGCTCCTGAACTTCTTGAGATAGCAAAAAGTAGAGCTGCAGAATCTCGTATGTCTAGAGAAATTTCAGATGAGATTGAGATTGATTTATTTCCAAGAAAACCGCCAAGTAAAACAAATAAGGGTAAGGTCATTGAACCATTAGATGATGTGTCAGAACTGGAAATAACTGTTGGTTTTTCAGATGATGTTGATGCTATTGGTGAAAATGTAATAGAAATATCAGCACCAATTGAAGAAGTTTTAGAGGATGGAAGTACTATGGTTATGCGTGAATTTACTATTGTTGATGAATTAGGTAATGTTAAAATCTTAAAATATCCTACGGAAATTAAGAATCCTGATGGGACAATTAAAACACTTTTGTTTGAAAGAGAAGCTGCTAATGGTAGAACAATATTTGCTTCAAATGATATTGAAAGTTTTATCAGACAAAGACTTCCTGAAACTTTAGATGATATTGTAGAACAAGGAAAAACTATATACTTACATGAAGGTAATAGGCAAGATGTTATGGGTTCTTTAATGAGGGAAGGATTTGATACTGATTCAATAAAAATCTTTCCTAGTCTTGAAGAAAAAGTTGCTGGGTATGAATTATGGGAAGCTACTAACCCTCTTACTGGAGAAGTAAGATATTTATTTGCAAATTTCAAAGGATCTTCAAAAAGACAACATATTGAAGCAGCCTTGTTACAAAGTGGGTATGACCAATCTCGTATTGTGGTTGTAGATCACAATACAGATTATAAAGCTCTTTACCTCGGAGCTTTAGAAAATGGCCAACCTGATGCGGTTCTTATTGGTACTGGAGATACACTTTCAAAGGGTTATTATGGTGTAAAATCTTCTGGTGCTGGACTTGACACTGAGGGACTAACTTCTATGTCAGCATTTCACGTGACTTCAGGGGATCAAACTCAGAAAGTAGTGTCAACAGTACATCCTAACGGCGAATTGTCTCGTTATTTTATGGAAGCTTTAGTGGAGTATCACCAAAAACATCCAGTAAAAATTGTTTTTTCAGGAGATTCAGGATCATTAGGACCTTTTAGACAACAATTAACTGAACTTAACGATGGTATAGGTGCTACTGGAAATATGATTCATCAAAACGACATGTTTACACCAAGTAAATTTATAACAAATGAAGGTAGGGTTATTGACTTAGATAATCCTATGACAGATACAGTAAAAGCTAGGTTAGATGAAGGTAGGGTTATTGAAGGAAGAAAAGGCGAGGTTGATGTTCTATTTGATACTGTACATGGAAATGCTTTCTCAGCAAATCAAGAAGACATAGGTTACTTAGTAAGGGAAGTAGATCGTGGTTCAGATACAATAGATGTTGAAGGTTCTTTTATTGCTGAAGTTTTAGATGATGCTGTCAAAGAAGGTAAAGATGTCCCGGAAACCGCATTCCTTTTCCATTCTTCTGATGAAGTGGCAACAGGTGCACCTATTGCAACTGAAGGACATGAGTATCATGCAAAGAAAGTTAAACATGATATGATACTAGAACACATAACTGGTTCAAAATTAGAAGATATAACTATTACTACTAAGCATCCTAACCCACCTCAACCACCTACCCTACCTAAACCAAAAAGTTTACCAGTTCAATTTTATGAAGCTTATGGTGTTGAATCTGGTACAATTAAAAGAGATCTTGGGAAAAAGTATGGACAACTAAAAGGACAAGGTAATAGTGATGAAGAAATCTGGGACTTGCTAATTAAGGAACTTGAAATATTAAATGCAAAAGCTTCCAGTTAATTTTCTGGAACCAAAACTATGTAAGGAATTTCTGCTTCTTCTAAAGTTTTTTGAATTACGCCATTAAATAAATGTAACACACCAACTAATTGAAATATTTTATTCTGATCACCCAACTTTCTATAATTTTCAGTAGTCCCTTCTATAAATGGAATTATTCCTGAATCTTCACTATTACAAAAGTTAATATCTCGTTCATCAAGACTTTGCATATAATTTTCTATAGCAGCAAGGTAATTGTTATTTCTTAGATTATCTTGTTGAGATGCTTCAATTTTCCTTAGTGCCTTACTAGCTGTAATAAAATCTCCAACTTTAGAATTATCATCGTTAAATATTGTTCTAATGTTATTCTTTGCAAGAATCTCCCTCATATTTTTGATAAAATCTGACTTTCTGTAAAATTCATAAACTACCTCAGATGGCCCTTTTCCTTCCAGTAAAATCATATCACCTTCAGATAAATTTTCTTTAAGAATGGCATCTAATGAGCTATCTTGATCAATTTCATTACCTTTGGTGTGTGTGAAACCGATCATAATAACTTTCGGACTAGACCCATAACTTGAAAATACTTGATATCCTTGATTTCTAGATGTATCTGCTAATTTATGTGAGAATGGGGTAGTCAGATCTATGTGGTTTGTAGTCAACAGCTGCCCTTCTTTAAACAAGTTATAATCTTGGGTTAATCTTTGATATCTTTTAATTAAACTCATAATTACATTAGAAACCTTTTTTTATATAAATGTTTGCATATTTACCACTTTATAAGAATAACACAACGAAAGATTTATAAAAGGATGTTGTACTCTTAATAAATTATGGTTGGCGAATTAGAGAGAGAAATAGAAATAAAGTTTGACATTCCTTGGAATTATAATGAAGTAGAGTTTATGTTTAATGTTGCTAATATAATTGCTGCGACAGGCTGGAATTTAACTGGAGCAAATGTAGAAAGTTCGTTACAGTTTCAATATTATGATACTTCACAATTAGATGTATATCAAGCAGGAGATACTATTAGAAGAGTTAGTGGATTTCCAGAAAGTTCAAATCCAGAAGCAATTTATCGGTATGATTTTAAAGTTGGTCCTATAGATGACAGGTATGAAGTTAATCTTTGGTCAAATGAACTTCTAAGCAATGAGGATATTTCTCAAGGAATTAGGGAACATTGTAACTATGATCAAATAATGCCAAGTGCTTTTGCAAATACTAGGCATCTTAAATTATTCTTCTCCTTAACTGGAACATATATTGAAGTAACTCACGATATTTTTTCAGTTACAGAAGGTTCTAATTTTAAGGAACTAGAAATTGAGCTTAAGAGTGGCGACCCAAGGGAATTATGTAAAATTGCTGGTTTAGTTAGAGATGAAACTGGATTGTTATCAATTGACAAACAGAAGTATGATCGAGCAATTGAAGGAATTTCTGGTTATGCAAAAAAGTTATCTGGTTTTTAGATGTATTATTAGAAATTAAAAAATAAAAATAATGAATTTAATCTTAAAATGATTCCACTGACTGATAAAATTTTAGAAACTTGGATTGTCCTAACTGGAGATCGAGGGTATGCTGGCAATAATGGTTTACAAATTGACCAAAAATTTGACCAAAGGTTTGGTGAATATAGTTGGTCTAAAGCACATAATTATGATGATAAATTATTCTCTAAAGAAAAAATAATTAAGATATATGAAGAAGGCTACTTTCAATTCTTAAAAAATAATCCAGATGTTCTTGAATGGCTTGTAAGTACTGCAAGTGAAGTATATGATATAGATCCTTCAAATGTTAACTCTAGTTTAGATTATTCAGTTCAGGAATGTTCAGCAACCCATTTACAAGATATAGCTGTTAGAAATGTTCTTGATAGATTAGGAAGAGTGTTTGAAGGTGACCACTTAGTACAGATCAGAGGTCATGAATCTGAAGGTTATGTCTTAAACCCTGGCCAGGTACCTTTTCATAGACCAGATTTGATAATCCCTACCGAAACTAAAAGTTGGTGGAAACCTGATTCAGTAGAAGCATTTTACCAACATAATAAAGTCCTTTTAGTAGACCCTGAAAGACTTTTAGTAACTCCAGACGTTAGCTGCCCAGATGGTAACACCATTTTTAAGTATACCAAATCAATTTCATATTGGCCAGAAGAACCAGGATCTAGATTTTTACGAAGAATTAAAGGTAAAGATGGAAGAAGGTTAACTCATGAAGGTAAAGGTTTTTCTCAATTGAGATTGACTTCAACAAGACCTTATTCTGAATTTCTTAAATGATCTGTTTGTTATTAGTTTTTATAGATACATATACCTTAAGTCAACAATCTTTATATAGCCAAAATGCTCTGAGCTTAATAATATGAGATTTACAAAAATACTAACAATAATTGCCCTGATTTCAGTATGTTTATTTTTGATTTCGTGTAATAAAACATCTGACGATTCTTTGACAGGTGGAATTACTGGAGAAGATAATGAAACTAATACAATTGATGATGTCAATAATGAAGATTGTGCATTATTAGAAGGCTCAGCTAAAGATGATTGTTATTCACAAAATCTTCAATGTAGTATGATCGAATCAGATTCTGTAAGAGATTCCTGTGTAGTAGAACTAGCAGCAGTTGCTAACCAAATAGAAGCATGTGATCTAGTAATGGATGAAGATACGCAAGCATATTGTTTGTACCGAATATCTGAAGTTAATAACGATGTTGAGGTTTGTGAAAGTATTGGTGATGAGTATTGGCAAGATAATTGTTATAACTTATATTCAACAAGTAATAGTAACAGGGATTATTGTTCATACATAACAAGGACAGATCAACAACAAGAATGTTTTAAGACTGTAGCTCTAGAATCTCAGGATATTGAATTATGCACATACTTAAGTTACGTTGAAGCTAATCGGTGTATCTTAACAATAACTAAAGAAACTTTGGACCCAGAAAACTGTTATTTGATGAGTAGCGAACTTCAAAGAGATGCATGTTTGAAAAGCGTAGCAAAATATTCTGGAAATCAAACCATTTGTGATGACATAGAATATGATGCAGTTAGAGATGATTGCAATGCTGAGTTTGAAGAAGAAACAGAATTGATGGGAGAAAATCTTGAATCTGAAGAAGAAGTTTCTGTTGAATTTTAATTATTTTATATTTCTATTTTTCTTGTAATATCCTTTCAAAGTATAAAATACAAACTTACTGGTAAAATCAAACAACCCATCAAATGATTCTTTCCCACCCCTAACTGTGAGGCTGTGAGGCCTATGGCTGTGGCAGTCACTAGGATTAATATGCCAATAATACCATCAAAAATAAATGTTAGAACTACAATGAAAACAATAATACTTAGCACTGTTTTAGCATAATTGATTTTTTGTACTATTCTGGAGAATGTTTTAGAAATTTTAATAGTAAGTATGGTCGCAATACCACCAACAATTAATGCTACGATTAAAAACAAGACCATTTGCATAAAATCTATTGATGTTAACAATTCACGTACTGCTAGAATAGCACCATTCCTTGATTTTGATAAGGCGTAAGCAGTACCAATACTAATTAGCATGTTAGCAGTGTTAATTCCACCCACCATTGTTAAAAAACTTTCTTCAGTACCTTCGCCAACAATAGTGCTTGCTAATATTGCCGCTTGGCTGTTACCAAACCCTGGCAGAAATGCTGCTACAAAACCAACACTAGAGGCAGCACTTACTGACTTTACTGTACTTTTAGTATCAAGTTTGAGCGGAATAGAAAAATCTTGTTTAGGAACTTTAGCTTGTTGCATTAAGCTGACTAGAAGGATAGAAAATCCAAATAATCCACTTAATAGCGGGAATAATGGTTGTTCTAAGTTTGGGATACTAAACACGATAATACCCAATACTCCTGCTACTAAGTAAAGATAAAGACTTTCTAATCTTTTACCTTTGTCGCGTACCATCATAATAATTGATATAACAATAAGAATATAACCAATCATTGACTTAACTAATGGATAAATTGCACCCATACCTAAAACAAATAAAGGAAATAACATCAAACATAGTAATAGTGTGCCAAATGAACCAATAACTGTACATACAATTGCATTATGTCCTTCTCCACGTTGTAACAATTTGTGTCCTGGTAGAACGTTAAGGGCTTGTGCTTCGTCGGGAGCGCCCAGGTAAATACTAGGTATTGGGTCTAAGAATGAATGAGTTATAGCTAGACTTATCAAGTAAACTGCTAAAACTAAAGGCGAAGCGATTTCTAAAAGGAGAGCCGAAAAGCTTAACATTAATACAGAAATTAAATTTACATGTATCCCTGGAATTAGGCCAGTGACAGTTCCGGACATGATTCCAAGTAGAAGTGCAATGAAAAGTTCGAGGAACATTAAGTAATTTAAGAAAAACAAGTTATTAAACTTAATTAGAATACAATTTATATCTCTTAAACAATAGCTTTTAATAATTATACCTAACCACTAACTTTATATACCTAAACATTTTTATTTTATATCATGGCGATGGTGATAGATGACATTTTTCTACATTTAGCGCTAGTTGTCGTTATCGCAGCGTTTGCTGCTTTTGTTGCTAGATTACTAAAACAACCACAAATTTTAGCGTACGTTCTAGTGGGTGTTTTCATAACTCCTGTCTTTGGTTGGGTCACTGACACTTCTATTATTGAATCAATGTCAACAATAGGTATTGCCTTTTTACTTTTCATTGTTGGGTTAGAAATTGACCTTAAAAAATTAAAAAATGTTGCCTTAGTTTCCACGTTTGGCGGAACAATTCAAATTGCTATACTTTTTCTAGTTGCGTTCTTTATCTCGTTAGCATTAGGATTTCAATCTATTGAAGCAATGTATTTTGGTTTGTTCTTAGCATTCTCTTCAACAATGGTAGTAATGAAATATCTTTCTGATCGGAAAGAACTTAATACACTACATGGTAGAATTATTGTTGGTATTTTACTTTTAGAAGATATCTTTGCAATTTTAACATTATCTATATTAACTTCTTTCAATGGTTTTGCAGTATCTTTAATTGGTCTTGCTTTTATTAAATTTATCGGATTATTTACAGTAGCTTACGTTTGTGGGAGATTTATCTTTCCATATATCTTTCGTTTTGCAGCAAGAAATCAAGAATTGCTGTTAATTACTTCACTTTCAATTTGTTTCTTATTTTCTTTAATGTTTCATTTCTTAGGTTTCTCGATTGTTATTGGCGCGTTTGTAGCAGGATTGGCGTTAGGTAACTTAGAATATAACATTGAAATAATTGGTAGGGTTAAACCATTACGTGACTTTTTTGCATTACTGTTTTTTGTGTCGTTAGGTATGGCACTATCTTTAGGTACAATAAAATCATTATTAGTTCCAATAATTTGCTTTACCTTGGTAATACTAATTTTCAAACCTATTTTAATTATGACCATTTGTTCAGTATTTAAATTTACTAAAAAACCATCTTTCTCTACAGCAACATACCTTTCTCAAGTTGGAGAATTTGGTTTAATTATTGCAGCACAAGGTTTATTCTTGGGACATATCAGTAACGAAATGTTTTCTATGGTAGTCATTATCGCATTATTTACTATTACTGTAACATCATATCTGATTAAATTTAATGAAGGATTGTACAAATTGTTAAGTAAACCTTTACAAATCTTTGATGTCTTTAACACAGAAGGTTTAGAGTTTATGTCAACAGAAATCAAACCTACTGTTGTTCTTTGTGGACATAATAGGGTTGGATACAGTATTTTGAAAAGTTTAAAGAAAGTTAAGAAAAAAGTTTTGATAGTAGATTATAACCCAGAAATTATTGCTAAATTAGTTAAAGATGGTTACCATTGCATTTACGGTGAAGTTGACGATGAAGAAGTTATGGATAGAATGAACTTTAAAGGTCTTAAACACTTAATTTCCACAGTACCTTATATTGAAGTTAATCTGTTATTAATAAAAAAACTTCGAGCTGTTAACAAGAAAGCTAAAATTGTAGTTACTGCAAGTAATATTGACGACGCTTTAAAACTGTACACTCATGGCGCAGATTATGTTAATCTACCACACTTTTTAGGTGGGCAGCATGTGGCTAACATGGTTACTAAAGTTCGGCGTAGGCAAATTAACTTGAAGGTAGAACGTAACACGCACATTGCTGAGCTTAAAGATAGAAAAGACATTGGTCATGACCATCCAATCCAGTTCGGTTAGATGTTTGTAGATAAAGCGAAGATTTTTCTTTTAGTTTTTATGTTTAGGATTAGTTAGAAGTTTCGTTATTTAGAAAAAAGAGGAAAACCGATTATTCCTTTATTATTTGCATGACAATCATAGAATTGTTTTTGCTGCTAAATAAGTATAAGTAATTCCCTTTAACTGCAAGACAATATGGTTTATCAACATCAGGGATATTTAGAAAACTTTTTACGTGAATTAATTTTTTTGGATTTGATCTGTCAATCACACCAACTCCTCCTCCTTCTTCAAGTTCTAATGGGATAAAAATATAATCTCCACTAATATTTACTCTATTTGCTTTACTCAATTCTTTATTAGTAATGTAACTTATTTCACGTATGTTTTTAGGATCTTCAATATTAAAAGTAGCAAGACCTCCTTTTTCACCCCATAATGCTGCATAAAGAACTCCATCACTCCCAATCTTAGAAACCATCTGACGATAATATGGTTTGTTTAATTCTTTTACAATTACCATATTTTTAGGATTAGAGAAATCTATAACAACAAATTTTGAGCTCATATATCCACCAACGTAAGCATAATGGTTCTTAATACTAATTCCTTCAGTACCCAAAACTCCAGTATTTATCTTAGAAATTAACTTAGGGCTCTTTGGATCAGTAATGTCAACTATTGCGAATAAATCAGAAGGTTCATAAGTTTTATAATGAAACCCTCCTGTAAGTAAAGCATAGGTCTTACCCTTATCTTGATAGATTTTTGTGTGAAGAACATTCTCAACATTTTTAAAGTTTAAATAGCTTAGCTTTGTAAGTTTCTTTGGGTTAGAAACATCAAGAATAAATAAACCGCCACGAGAAATATCAGTTACAATAAGTAGATTACCAATCCTATCCTGTCCTTCAACATTTCTATGTTTATTTTCATCCCAATGTGTTAAAAACTTTGGTTTTTTAGGATTTGAAATGTCATAAGTAGTAATCCCTCCTCCTCTCATAGTAAGAAATAAAGTATTAGGATCTTCTGGATATATGACTGATTGGACAACATAATTTAGGTAAACATCATGTTTAATTCTCTTAGTAATTTTTAAGTCCTTGACTTTCATTTGATCACTTCAACAGTTATTACAAGAAATTTGATCAAGTATAAAAAATGATAGGTTAATTAAAGGAAAACTTCTTTTTTTACCAATAACACGAATGTTTTTTTTTTGCCAACGAAATATTATATCAGCAACCATTATAAAATAAAGGGCTTTTTCTTAGCTAAAGATGAACTTCCAAAACATTCCGCCAGTAGAAACAAGTAAAACGTACCTAGAACTAGCTTTTAGTAAAGCAAGAAAAAAGTCTACATTAAAAACGTGGAATTTGAAAAGTATTGATGCTACTAAAAGGAAAGAAGGAATTAAGTTGGATGTAACTAAAGATGACTTGGTTACTAGATTAAGGAAAATCTTGGCAGACTTTCCTGACTTTGAACATCTTCCGGAATTTTATCATGTTCTTATGCGTTTGACTATTGATTATGGTGCTTTGAAGAAATCTTTAGGAGCAATAAGTTGGGCAGTAGACAAAATATGTTTCTTTCAAAAAAATTATATTAGGAAAATTAACCGCGCGCAAGAATATAATCAAGTTAAAACATATTCAAAAGAGTTTTATGGGAGAATTTCGTCAGTAGTAAAACAGATCAATTCTAACTTAAGATATTTGGAAGAATGCCGGAGAATTATGAAAACTTATCCAGATATTAAAGAATTACCAACAGTATGCATTTATGGTTTTCCTAACATTGGTAAAACTACTTTATTGAACAAAGTTACTGGTAGTAAAGCAAAAACTGCAGCATATTCGTTCACTACAGTAAGTATCAACTGTGCTTATTTCAATAGTGGAGATACTAAAATTCAAGTTTTGGATGTTCCAGGAACGTTAGCTAGGAAAGAAAAGATGAACTTGATCGAACTACAAGCAGATTTAGTGTTGAAAGATCTAGCAGACTTAGTGATCTACATCTTTGATATGACTGTACCATATCCTTTAAAAGACCAAATTAAGCTTTACAAGAAAGTTAAGAGTATTAAACCTACTTTAGTATATCTAGGTAAGAAAGATCTTCTTACTGAGGAACAAATAGCTGAATTTAAGAAGTTAAAAGTTAAAGAGTATTCTATTGATCAGTTAAAGAAAGAAGTTGTTGAGAAGTTAGGAAAGTAAAAAAATAATAATAAAATAAATTATGCTAAAGGTGTGGGTTGAGCTTCTGTAACAGTATAATTTCTTACACGATCAACAAGTTCAGATGGTTCACTCATTCTTCTTAAAGTGAATTCTGCCATGTAACTTCCTTCAAATATCTTATCTTTAAATTCAGTTAATTTTTCACCCTTAAGATTTTTTAATTCGTTCTTTTTCCCTAACAGTGCACTACCAAATGCTTCTGAAAATTCTGGTTTGTGAATTAATGTAGATATATAAGAGTCCCTTATGTTGCTATATCTCTTATGGGGAAATGATCTAAACACTTCTATTGAAGTTTCAGATGTTGCTGCTTCTAATTTAGCAAGCATACTGTCTGTATCCACTTGGTAGTGTCCTAATGAATGCCGGTCTTCATTAACATATTTTGTAGACTTTTTACATATTTTTCTGTAAATATTTTTGTCCTGATTAGTTTTGGACAATATTTCTACTTTTTCAGCAATTTCTGAAGTTGCTTCTTCATCTCCGCTTGTCGCTGCAAAACCAATGGTTTTATAAGCCCAATCTGGTGTTCCCATACGATCAAGTTCTCTTAACACATTTTTTACTTGCCATTGATCTATTGCTTTTAAGAATGGAACTGGTTCATTGTGTTTGACATTATGTAAATAAGCTTTAGAAACATTTGCGGGTAATTCTTCCATAATTGTTGTTACTGCTCTTACTCTTTCTGTAAAAACTTCATGAGCATTATGATATTTTAATGATTCACCTAATTGTTCATAAACCTCATGAGAAATTCTACCTTCACCTGCTTGAGCCATGCTAAGGGTAGCAAATAAGGATTCTAACTTTTCTCCTCTTCTCTTTAAAGTCTTACTTTTAGTTATTCCCTCAACTAATCCTCTTAATCCTGAATAACTTCTATGGTCTCCTTGTTTGCTTTCTGGTGTTGAAAATTCTTTTAGCCTTTTCGCTACCAAATTTACTAATTTTGGATCTCGCCATTTAAGAACTTCTCTAAAAGTATCTTTTAGATAAGAAACATCGTAGTCATCACCTAGCTCTTGATATAATTCTTTCATTTCACTAAGTGTGGCAGGTAGATCAAATCTATCAGTATGTTCAATAAGTGCATCTAAATTGTACAAATCTTTCCAATCTAATGTTTTCCCAAGAATTTCTCCCTCTTCTACTAAATGACCTAATACTTTTCCACTTGCAGCATTAAGAATAGTTCTATAAGCATGAATTAAATGTTCATCTTTACCATTTATTCCTGAATCACTTTTTTCAGCTCTAACATTGTCCAATGTATCTCTAGTCAACCTACTACTTATTCTTTTCATTCTACCTTCTAAGGATATTTCACTATCTTTACCTTGAAGAGATCTCATTAAATAACTAGCAACGATAGCTCTCTGATGTGTATCTGGAAATGAACTGATAACTTTAGCAATTTCTTCACCATTTTCTAAATATGGGTTAACTTCTTTTGCTTTACTACTTAAAATTCTTGCAGAAACAGCATACAATAATCCTTTTGAAGTTCCTCTAAGTTCTTCAGGGATATCATTTACTGCCTCAACACTTATCGGAGCTCTACCTAAAACTTCTGGAAGAATTTTTTCATAATCTTTACTAATGGCAATAGTGCTGACAATTTCATGTGGCCAAAAAGGTCCTCTATCACAACAATCACCTTTGCCTTGTAAAACTTCAACCAAGGTATAATTACCTCTTCTCTTTGCAGCTCTAATACCTCTTTCCCTTAATTCTGTTCTTTCTTGTTCTAATCTCATTTGATAGTTCCCCTCAAGTATCTTAAAAATAAGTTTATATGATTTAATTCAGGTATTGAGTATAAAAATATTGTTGTGAAGCATTAATTATATCGGTTTTAACCTTAAATTTCCCTAAAAATAACCATTATAATCTATATATCAAAACAGAAAATTTAAAAGGGGAAAAATATTCCTTCTTAGTATAATGTTGGACCCGTATGACTTAAGTGTAGGGATTATTGTATTTAATCAATTGTTGTTAGTAGTGATAGTTTTCTATGCAATTAGGTATTTTCTAAAGAAAAAGCGCCTAGTTAAGGAGGGTAAAGTAGATTTTTCTAATGACCTTGAGGATCAGAAATGTAAAAGAAAAGTCCCTAAACCTGTTAGAAATCAAGAAGAAGTAAAAAATTGTGAAGAAGATGTTGGTCCAGCAATTGAAGTGCCTGGTATGGGGATGACTAAACATAAGAAAAATAAGAATGAGAAGTTGAAGAAGTGGACCGGTAAACATCAAGTTGACCTTGACCGCGATTTGAAGCTTGTAGAACATGAGTTGAACAAAACTGCTAAGGATTTACCTCCAGAACAAGTACAACAAAAAGAACCATTCCCAGAAATTGAAAAGAAAATGAAGCAAAATATTCTTGACCAAGAAATTGAAACCCTTAGATGCAAAATTCAGGCAAATAAAGACTATAATAGTTTAGAAGTTAAGAAAAGTGAAGTTAAAGATAGGTACCAAAATCGTTTACAGGCAGTTGACAGTAAATTAAAAGAGTTAGATCCAGACTATGTTTGTAGTTTGGAAGAAGATCCTAAGCATAGAAGTTATACAACGTTAAAGATTGGTAAGGAGTTAGAGAAAGTTAAAACTCTGTTAGCAGAATCTGATACTGATACAGAATCGTTTTTAGGAAAAATAAAGAAAAAAGTTTTATCTAAGCAGGATGAAGATGTTGAGGAATTGGCTATTAAGTTAGTTAAGAAGATTTCTAAAGAGATTGAAGGAGAGAACCCAGTTCCAGAAAATGAACTTCTTTGGGTAGAAGACGAAATTATTAAGTTACAGGGAGATATTAATCAAGGAAGAAGTTAGTATAAAAATAACATTTACAATATACTTTAAGATAATAAGAAATTAATAAAAAATTAAGCAGCTTTATTCTCTGCTTCTACAACTTCAATTCTACATGTACAAGGCATTTTCTTAGAAGCTCTTTTAAGTGCTTCTTTACCAAGTCTAATGTTAGCTTTGTTTAATCGAAGTTCAATAATAGTTTGTCCTTCTTTTAACCTAGCAGCAGAACCAATAATTTTTCCAAAAGATTTTTTCATTCCAGTACTCATCCTGTCAGCTCCTGCTCCTGAAGCTAATGGGTTTTCTCTAAGAATATGGAAAGGATATGTTTTAATTTTAAGATGATAATTTTTAGGTATTCTAGTATCAAGCATTTTGTTAGAAGTGATCCTAGCAGCTTCTAAAGCGTTATGTCTAACATTCATTGCTCTAGTAGAATTAAGTCTAAGCACAGTATCAAATTCGCCTTTAATATTACCCATATCAAACTTAATAACTTTCATGTGCGGATATCCGCCCCTAACAAAGTTTTTCTTGTTGTACTTGCTTATACGAGTATACGGCCTTTCTAGGCGCTGATATGCCTTAAATTTACGTAATCTTGCCATGTTTTGCTCAGAAATACAATCTGTTTAAAAATGTTACGATGGTAAAGAAGGTATTTTCTAGTAATCACCTATTAAACGTGCCAGATTTGAAGTTCCAGCCCCTGTAATTGAAAGAAACCTCTTGATATTCGTCAGTTGTAATTTCGTTAAGTTTAGGTTTGTAGTCTATTCCTAGTTTGTCACCTAAACTACACCAATCTTTGATATTGCCAAACTTAACCTCTTCACTACCATTATCAAAACGATAACTGCTGAAACCATGTTTTTTTAGTAGTTCTTGAGCACCTTTAGCATCTAAATTATCTTCTAAATTTGGCATAATAAGAATTATTTACAAGTCTGTTATAAACTTTTCTAGCTCCTAAACTTTAATTGTTTTACCTGTTTATTTTATTTAGTATACTTTCCTAACCCTAACTGTCCTTTCCTGCGTCCAGCAGGCACTTCTTCCACTTCTTCCCCCAACTGTTTCTTAACATCAGCAGCAACAGCTTTACCAATTATTTGACTTAATGTAGCCAAATCAATCTTTTTCAGGTCGCCCATATCTTTAATTCCATTGTTGTACAATCTACGTGCACGTTTCCGGCCAATGCCTTTAAGTTTGAGAAGAGTTAATAGTTCCTCTTTAACACCATTCTTGATTCTAAAACGTAATTTTCGAAGTTCGGTAGCATTTTCTCGCAGGTTTAACAGTTTAGCTAACTCTTCAGATGAATAAATTAACCAGTCAGCAATTTCTAATTTAACCCTGGTTTCTCCTGGTCTGACATTAAACTTTTCAAGTAAGAAATCTTCACCAGATTCACTTATCCATGCTTCAAAGAACATTGCAGTTTTTATAGAGTTCATAAACATGTTATAAGAATAATCAAACTGGGCAGGTTCGTCTTGTAATAAACAATTATAATTTTGTAACAGTTCTTCTTGGACAAGGTCTTGTTCCCTTTTTTTTACTTGCAGTTGCGGACGCATTTCTAAAGTGTTAGATATTGCTTGTAAGTAAGAGAATGTGTTTAAACAGCCACACCTCACTGTTCTGTTAAGGCAATCTACCAAATGTTTAGCAGTTAGCGGATCAAGATACAATTGTGATACACGTTTGCCGATAAGGGTGGCTCGAAGTTGTCTGTCTCTTAAATTGTGATTAGTTTTTTTGTTTAATGTTTCTGGCATTTTCTTTACTTTACTTAACAAACTGTCAGCGGAAATAAAATCTGAAAATTTCTTCTTTTGGTTATTATTATTATTATTATTATTATTATTATCTGTACTGCTTTCTATTTTATCCCCATTATCTTTATTACCATCTGTAACAAAATCCCATTCTAACAGGAGATTTAACATCTTGTCCATAATGTTCTCCAATTCAGCAAAGTCCTGGTACTGGTGCGCCCAAAAGGTTTCCTTGAAGAACTCTTTCATTTCAAATTCTGATCTGATAATACCTGAAGAGATAAGTGATAACAAATATGTTCTTAACACCGGTTCTGCAGCAAGTTTAGAATAAATGTCTTCTGGTACGCCGCAAATGTAACGCTGATAAATATCGTCACGATCTTGTTCATTTTTCGCGATAGAAATGGCTTCACCAAACTTTTCATATTCTGGTCGACCAGCTCTACCAGACATTTGCATGTACTCTAATACTGGAATCCAGTCCATGCCCCATTTACCACTAAACCTTTTTAGGCTTTTAATGATAACACGAAATGCTGGCAAACTTAATCCTGCAGCAAGGGTAGGGGTACAACATATAATCTTGATTTTTCCTGATTTGAAATTATCTTCAATAAGATCTTTCTGTTTGTTAGCTAACCCAGCATGGTGAAAAGCAATACCTTTCTTAATGATTTTCGCCAGACGTTTACACTGTTTAGTTGGCGTAGATACTGCCCTACTAACTTTATTTTCTAGTTCTAATAAGTAAGGGTCAGACACTTTAGTTAATAACGAGATTTCTTCAGCAGTCTTTTCAGCACTAGCTTTACTTGGGCAAAAGATGAGGGCTTGTTTGCCCATTTCAATAGTTTCTAATGCAACTTTGGTAGTATTGTCCATGTTATATCACTTAGAAAAGAGCTAGAATAAATATGTTTTGGAAGTGTAGGATAACTTTAAGTTAAACAATAAAGAAAAGTAAAATTAATAATTAAGTTAAGAACTTATTTCCAGTCTTCAACAGTGTAAATTTTTACTGGACCTTCGCCACAGCCACCTTCAAATTTATTTATGTCAGTAACTTCTCTGTCTTCTATGGTATACACCTTATATGATTTTTGATCGCATGAAGTTGTACTATCTTCAACATTTGTGGTTCCAGTGTTAGTTGTCGACTGTGAACTAGAAGAAGATTGCGAACTTGAAGAAGATTTAGTAGTAGAACTACTGCTACCTGTATCATCTTCATTGCTACCAGTAACTAGAACTGTCCATTTCTCTTTCACACAATCTCTACCATCACACACCTTTACCTTAACTGTCTTTTTACCAGCGGTTGTAAAGTCTCTTGTGATATGATCAGTATCTTCAACTTTAGTGAAATCGCCGCTAAACTTCCAAGTGTATTTTAGCTCATCACCATCTAAATCGTTAACATTAACATAAAATTCTATGACATCATCACTAACATCGGTTTCAGTAGTACTGCTGGAAGGTAACTTTTCTTGAATGACTGGTAATCTGTTGATGTTCTTAACTACAACCTTTACTGGATGGATAACTTCAATTTCGCCATCACTTACAGTAAAGTCTAACCAGAACGTTTTAGATTCGCTACTCCATTTCTTAGTTAAATAATAACTGTTACTTAAAATGCAATTCCACCAATTATCACTTTTGTTTTCTACTGTATCAAAACTTGGTGTCCATACAAAAGCATCGTTATAAAACGATCCTCCTTCAGGTAAGTTAGCTAAAGTTACGTTAAGATCATCGTTATCAGGGTCGCTGACATCAACAGTAATAGTAAACTCTTGTCCTTCATTAACCTTAACTGCATCGTCGTTAACTTTTATTGTAGGCGCCCGGTTATTCTTGTTAACAATAATTTCTACTTCTTGAGTTTCACTTAAGAACCCATCACTAGCGGTAACATAAACAGTATAATTACCTTCATCGTTATAATCTGTTTTCCATTTACCATTTTTTTTACCTAGCGGATCTGTGAATGTATAATGGATTATGTCTCCATCAGGATCTTCACCATTAACAAATAATTGTACTGTTTCAGTTTCAGTAATACTTTGATTATACAGTTCAGTAATTTCTGGCGCTCTGTTAGTGTTATAAACAATTAAATCTACAGTACTTGCACTACATAATTCTTTACCACAAACTTTGATTTCAATTTCTTCTTTACTTTTAGCAGTAAAGTAATGTTCTAACCGCCAACTGTTTAATATATTTGTAAAGAATCCTTCATTTCTCGTAATGTAATCATAAGATACGTTCCAAGTCAAATTTTGGCTTTCTAAATCAAATACTGCTTCTTCTGGTAAGTTAGTAAACTCAAAACTGATTTCATCGCCATCGTAATCTATAGCGTCAACGTTCCATACTAATTCTTCACTTTCAGAAACTTCTAACATGTCTGGAAAGTTAAGTTCTGGCGCTCGATCTAAATCTAACACTTCAATGTCAATAAGGAATGTTGTAGAGAATTCACCATCGTACGCAGTTGCAGTTAATGTATAAGTTCCTGCATCTTCATAACCAGTTAGCCAATTCCCTGTAGAAAAATTTAATGGTTCTTCAAAAGTATAACTTAACTCATCACCATCTTGATCAAATTCTTCTAATTCTGGGACCAATTCTTCTGTTTCGTATAATGTGATGTCAATATCATCAATTTCTGGAACACGGTTAGTATTTAAAATGTTAAGTGTCCAACTCTTACTAATCTCTAACTCTCCATCACTTACAGTTACTGTTAAGTTCTGATTTCCAGAAGAATCAAAATTAAAGTAATATTCGCCTTCTTCTACTGTTGAAATAGTCTCATTACCTAACGTCCATAAGTAGGTTAACAAATCTTCATCACTTTCATCATTATCTTCAGCTTCAACATAAAAAGAAAGACTTTCATTTTCGTTTAAGTATAAGACTTCATCATCTGAGAAGGATTCATCAATTATTGGTGGCTGATTTTTCTCGTTGATAATAATCTCAATAAGTTCTTCAACCTCAAATTCAATATCGCTTACTATAATCTCTACTACGTAACGACCAGCATCGTCATAACCTGTGTACCATTCACCATTTTCGTTAAATGGTTCACCAAAATCGTATCTTAAAACATCCGAATCTGGGTCTACAATCAGTTCTTTAAGGTCAATCAAATCAGTTTCGTCAAATGTGGCAGAATTTTCAGTAAAGTAGGGGGCACGGTTACGATCTTCTACCACAATCTTAATTCTTTCACTATCTTCATTAGTTCCATCGGAAGCAGTAACTTCAACATAATATTCTCCAGAATCTTCATAATCTGTGTCCCAAACACCATAATCATCAAAAGGATAAGAATATGATAATGTGACATAATCGCCATCTGGGTCACTGGTATTTGTGACCAGTGTAATTTCGTCAGTTTCTTGAAAAGTAAAAGTTTCTGTAGCAATTACTGTTGCAGATATAGCTAGGATCAGTAACACTACTACACTAAATTTCCAGAGATTTTTCATTTTTATTGCTTCCATTTTAGCACTATTAAAAAATTAAGCAGGCACATAAAAAAATGTTAAAAAAAGAAAAAAAATTAGTTAACGTCAGCAATAACGTCAATAATCTCTGGTGGCATGTTAACGTCTTCAATTGTAATTGTAATTGATTCGCTAATTATGTCTTGTCCATCAGTTGCTGTTACAATGATCTCATACACACCATTGTCAGTGAAACTTGTGTCCCATACTCCATCGTCACCGACAGGGTCACTAATTGTAACTTCAAGTTCATCACCATCTAAGTCAGATACTTCAGGTACGATAGTTACTGTGTCACCTTCTTCAACTTCAATGTCTTCAAGACCTTCAATTATTGGTAATTCGTTAACATTGTCGATGTATAACATAAAATTTGTTGTAGTTTCAAGCTCGCCATCACTTGCAGTAACGACAATTTCGTAAGTTCCTGCACTGGTGTGGTCACTTGTAAATGTCCCGCTTTTTAATGGTTCACTAATCATTAAAGTAACTGCATCGTTGTTAGGGTCACTAACTTCAGGTTCGAACCTGATAATGTCACCTTCTTCATAATACATATCATCAACAAATTCAATTTCTGGAGCCACATTAATTCTATTAACTACTACAAGAATTTCTTGAGTAGTGGTATGAATTTGGTCAGTTGCAGTTAAAGTAACATAATACTCACCAGCGTCACCATAATTTGTGTTCCATTCACCTAAATTGTTTAATGGTGGAGTGAATGTGTGAGTAACTTCATCATCGTCAGGGTCCATGATGTTAACGTTAAGTTTCAACATTTCATTTTCGTTAACTTCAAAAACCAATACATCGCTACTAATCGCCTCAACTTCGTCCAATACTGGAACAACTACTTCTTCTTCAACGACAATAACGTCTTCTTCCTCTTCTTCAGTCTCTTCATCTGTCACTAAATCATTTTCTTCAAGCTGTCTTTCAATTTCAGCAATTTCATCTATAAGATCTATTTCTTCATCTTCAACTTCAACATCCTCAGTTGTTTCTTCTTCAACATCGTATGCTTTATAGTTTAGACAACTTGTTACAAATAGTAACATCACTAACACTGTTATAATCATTAATAATTTCTTCATTTTTTAAAGTACCCCCTAATTCGACATTCGAATATTAGTAAGTATTGTCGAATGACAACTCGTATTTAAAGATTTATGCTCATGAGAATATAATGTTGGAATGTATATTGCTTAGAATATGTGTGTTTAAATTAATTTGCTCTTTCTTAATGTCTGCTGTGTTTGTTACAAGTTAAACAAAAATTATTTAAAAAGCCCACTGTAAAGTAGTTATGTTATGGGGATTAAGAGAAAAAGAAGCTTAATTGAAATTATTCAAGAAGATCTTGGGAAAGTAATTAGCTCATACCATGAGCTAGATGAATTGTCTCAGGAACTGTTAGGTAAGAATGTAAGTAAGCAATTAAGAGCTAAGAAATACCAGAGAAAACCAGGCAACTTAAAAGTTGTTAAGGAATTGTTCCAAAAGTTAGTTGACCAGCCTTCCACCGATTTTGACTTAGATAATATTAGACAATTGAATGATATTTACTCTCACTTAGAAAATATTTTGCCTGATAATGATGATGTTGAAATGTTTATTGATGAATGTGTTAAGAAGTTTGATAAAAATCTTTTAGTTGAAGCTCAGGAAAAATCACAGTTCTGGTTAAAACCATTATCTGCTATTAGTGCAGCGATGGGTGTTGGTGCATTATTAACTGGAAATTATTTTGCAACAGTGTTATATGCGGCATCTTCAATATCAGCTTTAGCAACCCTAAGGGAAGATAACATTAAGCTTAGGCTCGTTACTTATGGTACAGTTTTATCTGCAGCAGCTTCAATAGCATTTAGTGGAAACGAACTTTCAGATTTAGAAGGTGTTATTTTAATAGCTCATAATATTTACATGCCCGGGTTAGTGCGGACAGCAACTCTTTTTGGAGAAGAACAGAAATTAAACAAATTAACATCAGAATTGCGTGCGAAGGCAGAAATTAATTTTGATAGGTTCTTAAGATATGAAACTGTGTTAAAAGAAGCATATCAAAACTTAAGTTATGTTGGAAGAGTATGTTCCAGTGAGAGAAGGTTAAAAAATGATTTTCTTCCACAGATAGAAAGGTTAGAAGAGATTTTAATCAAATATCTTGATGGAAAAGCTACTTTTGATGATGTTAAAGACTGTCAAGTAAAATATGTTCCAAAGGAAGTAGAAAAAAGGAAACAGGTAATGAAAGTTGTAGCATCACAAGGGAAAACTGCAACATACACTAAAGATGAATATGTTCAGTTAAGGGAACAGGAAGAAAAACAAAGAAGGGATCAGAAAAAACAAAATAAACGAAGAAAACCAGAAACCTCTTCGGTTGCAAGTATTGTAAATGTCAGTGTGCAAGAAGATATTACTGAAGTTATTTTTAGTAGAGAGTTAGCAGAAGCTTATGATTCTAAAAATAGTTTAATTGCTGGTTATGGGGCAAGATCACTTTTAGATTTAACTAAAGCTAAACTTAGTAGTAACAGACGGCATCAGCATGTTAAAGGAAACACCGCTCCCGCTAAGCGTATAATTCGTAATTTACAAAGAAAGCATGACTTTAACTCAAGCGTAACTATATATAAGTTTAGGCCTAGGGGAAGTTTAAGAGGATTTTATGTTATGGAAGATGATACAATTACAGTTCTAGATATTATGAACCATCAAGAATATGATTTAATCTTCAGAAAAGGTTAAAAAAAAATGGCCCCGCCGGTGATGAACCACATACCCACTGGTCAAGTATGCAAATTCTTTATATACTATAGTTAGTCATATTACATAACTCTTAGTTTTATAATTAATGAAAAACAAAGAGGCGATGAATATGATAAAGATACCTAATGAAGAAATTAATCTATTTTTGAAACTTTATGAAAAACATGGATCAATGAGAAAAGTTAGCAAATATTCTAATAGATCTATAAATACTGTCAAAAAATACTTGGAAGGTAAAGTAAAGCTTAGATCACAAAATATTGTTAAAAAAGCTAATTTAACAAATGAAATATTAATTGGAACCTATGTGGGGTTGTGGATGGGAGATGGAACTCAGTATTATGACAATTCATATACTGTCAAATTCTGTTCTAATAAACAACAGAAGGAATTAAATTATTTTATCCAGGATGTAATACTAAAAATATTTGACAAGAAATCTTGTTTAATAGAGGAGAAAAACACAAATCGTGCATATATTAAACTACGTTCTAAATTTATTTATTATTTTATTTATGATTATACAAAAAATTACCACGAAAAAACATTAAATATCGAATTAAAATATATGTTAGATAACTATTCAAATGAATTCTTGATGGGCGTATTATTAGGTTTATCGCTTAGTGATGGACATTTAAAGAAAAATTTTAAATTCAATGTAATTTCTGTGGGATTATCAGATAATGCAAATGAAATACTAAAAAGATTTGATTTTTCACCAAAAAGATATGTTCACAAGAGAATGAAATATGGGTGGAATGATTTATACATGATAACATTGAACAGAGGAGAAAGTAAAGAATTGCTTAAGTTGTTAGATTTTACACTTAAATCTATCAATCCTAAGCTAAACTTCTTAAATTTAAAAAATGGCCCCGCCGAGATTTGAACTCGGGACTTTTATCGGGATCTTTTGGATCCTCACGATGTCCGTACTTAAAACTGGTATATCAGTTTCGCATCCTAAAAGGAACGTGCGCTCTACCAGGCTAAGCCACGGGGCCAATAAGGCACGAGAATTATCGATACTTTTTAAAGATTTTCTTTCTGGAGAACGCAACTAGCTATTTCCTTGCATTTCTTTAACTCTATCTACAATTTGGCCAAGGACAGAATCAAGGTATTCTGGATCATCACGCATATTAACAGAAGCGTCAATAGTTAAGACTTTTGGCGTTGGTACTGCATACTTTCCTCTATATATTTTATCTACGTTTGCAATAAAGTCTTCATATCTTTGATTTATGCTAGTTAAGTAAGAAAGGGGAATTTCTTCAACATCTTGTTCTTGTGCCCTTATAATATTTCTTCTCTTTAATTCTTTAGGATCTTCTACACGGAGATATACAATTAGTTTCTCTAACCATTCTGGAGATCTTGCACGTTTTAAATTATCTAATGCTTTATGAAGAACTTTTTGGTATAATTCATGTTCATCATGTTTAAATGGGCCAGCTTGGTATGAATTCTTAGCAAAAACTTCTGCTCCTTCAATCATTCCTCTGTCAAAGATAAAAATCCCACTGTTAGACTTTGCTTTAGCATAACGACTCATCCTAAGAGTTAAACAATAAAGCTCAAAGCCAAAAGTATAATTGTCTTGATCCTCATAAAAATTTTCCCTGGAAACTTGATCTATAAGTTCTGGATAAATAGTGACTTCTTGGCCAAGATTTTCTTCAATATCTAATCTTCTTTCTTTCATATAATTGACAAGTGTAGTTTTACCTGCACAAATGTTTCCCGCAATTAAAATAGATGAGTCTGCCATTTTATTTCATGTATAAGTGTTCTGGTTCACCCAGATCTTTTAACGTTTGGTTTACAATAATTCTTGTCCATTCTTCTCTATAGTGGTCGTTTTCTTGAGGTATTGGTAATTTGATGTGATCAATATCGTACTCTTCTAAAAACCCCCCTATAACACCAAAAACTTCTGCTCTTTTTATTTTGTCTCTTGATCTTGCACCAGTCCCAACAGGAATCTCCCCATCTTGATTAACAATTGGTAGAAGATAAAATCTACTGTAAGGGTATAACTTCATGTGACCTAAGACCATGTCTAATGCATACTGGTTATCTCCTAAATTATATCTGATATAACAATAGTTGTCTGGTCCTCCTCTATCACATACTAATATGTCATGGCGAATTATTTGGTTCTCTGAATAATCTATTTCTTGAGAAAACTGTTGATGCAAAATCCAAAGCTGTGCTGCTAAGGTTGTTTCTTCATTAATTGTTAAACCTGTTTTTTTAGCTTGAGTGCTAAATTCACCTAATGCTATACTTGTTAGTCCTCTTTTACCAAGGGCAGCTGAAACATCTACTGACAATACGCTCTTACCAGTAGCGTGTGTAGAAATCAGCGCTATCTTGTAAACATCACTATTCATGAACAATCACCAACCTTATTGGAACTGTAAAAGAAGTAGAAAAAATCTATCACCACTATCACCTCTTTTTTGAACACCCCCATATCCCCAGTAATTCAATAACCTCTTTTAAATTTTGTTGAATCTGTTAACTTTCTAAGAAAAAGCTTTCTTATTAAAAGATTTTGGTAGTGCCAAATTTAGTTTTTAATCTGTGATAAAGATAAGTTACCTTTGAAAAAGTCTAGTTAGGAATTGTTTTTTAGGAAGTTTAGGTTTCAAGTTTTTAGCAATGCCTAGATCTAAAAACAATTAATTTAGTAACTTCGCATAAACCTTTATATAAAATTAGTATTAACATAGATAGTATGCATTTCACGATAATTGATTGTTACACTGACGAACCTTCTGGGTTAGGAGTGTACCCTACGTTAGGAACGTATCCCAGATACTTAGCTGGTGCTATCTTGGAAGCTAAACAAGATTATTCTTACTTAACAATTGATGATGTACGTGCTACTATTATACAGAAAGAAGGAAAGAAGTTATTGCCTTTAGAAAAGGAAATTAAAACTAATATTAAGATCCGGAACAGAACGCATAACTTTGGTAAGATAGAACTGTTGTTAAAGAATAGTGACGTTATCATAATCATTGCCGGTGTGCACACACCAGGCAAGTACCTTTCTGCGTATCCTGGAACTACTAAAGAAATTAGTAGTTTTTTGAAAAAGTTGAGAGTTAATACTTTTACTGTACTTACTGGTCCAGCAGCACATGCTGGTTCTGGTTTATGGGGTGGAAAGAAAGCGCGTGCAGTTGACAAAGATAAAAGTGAGTTTAATCTAATTATCAAAGATATAGAATATAAAATTAAAGAATTGATTGACAACAATTTTACCGAAACTGTTGAGAAAGAACTGAATTATTCTGAACTGCGTAAGAAAGCCATGTTGGGTGCAGACCTTGTAACACAATTACCGCACCAACCAGAATTTCTTATTGCAGAAGTTGAAACTATGCGTGGTTGTGCCAAAAAAGTGGCTTGTTCATTCTGTACTGAGAAACTGAAATCGTCTTGTTTGGAAAAGCGACCATTGAAAGATATTGTTGATGAAGTAAAAGCATTGTCACACGCAGGGTTGCGTAATGTAAGGTTAGGTAAACAAACTTGTTTCTATTCTTATGGTACTGACACTGAAATTGAACAATTGTTGAAGAGCGTTAGTAAATATACTGACATTTTACATATCGATAATGTTAACCCAGCATTTGTTAACGAAGCAAAAACTAAAAGTATCGTGAAATACTGTTCTTCTGGTAACATTGCTGCTATGGGTGTGGAAAGTTTTGACCCTGACGTTGTTAAGAAAAATTGTCTAAACTGTAACCCTTCACTTGTTATGGAAAAAATTAAGTTAATAAATAAGTTAGGTGCTGATCGCGGCCCTAGTGGTATGCCAAAGTTCTTACCGGGTATTAACATAATTTTCGGTTTGCTTGATGAAAGCAAAAAGACCCACCAACATAACATGGAATGGTTACAAAAGATTTCTGACGAAGGTTTAATGCTACGTCGGATTAACGTACGTGAAGTTGTAGTATTTCCTGGTACACAAATGGCTGCTGAAAGTGGCGATAAGTTCTTGAAAAAGAACAGGAAATATTATTGGAAGTGGCGAAACGATATTAGACAGAATATTGATAATCCGATGCTTAAACGTGTTGTACCTGAAGGTACAATCTTACGTAAGTTACGTACTGAGATTTATGATGGTAATACTACTTTTGCTAGGCAGGTTGGTACATATCCATTAGTGGTTGGGATTAAAGGCCGAATAGAACTGGACAAATTTGTTGATGTTAAAATTACTGGTCATATGCTGCGCAGTCTTGTAGGTGAAGTTGTTTAGTAAAGTTTTTATATCTCTAACATTTAAGTAATACCATGAAACAATATCCACGTGCTGGTGTAGGTGTCATGGTTATCAGGAACAACAAAGTTCTGTTAGGCCTACGACATTCTGATCCAGAAAAAGCTGATTCTGAACTACATGGCGAAGGAACCTGGTCAATGCCAGGAGGTAAAGTTGACTGGCACCAGACTATTGAAGAAAGTGCACGTAGAGAATTGTTAGAAGAAACAAGTTTAATGGCGAAAAGGTTAAAGTTGATTAGCGTTACTGACGAAATTGTTCATGATAACCATTTCGTTACTAATGGATTTATCTGTACAGACTTTGAAGGTGATGCGCGTGTAATGGAACCTGACGAAATTGTAGAATGGCGCTGGTTCTCTTTATCAGATTTGCCAGAGAAAGTTTTTCCACCATGTGTAAAGATTATCAAGAATTTCTTTGCTAATGAGATTTACAAACATTAATATTTCTTTACTTCAAAGTAGTTGTGTTACGAAAGGTTTTTATATGATTATCTAGCAACTATTAATGAATATGGCACATCGCGGTTTGCAGGTTCTTGTAGGGGCAACTTTAGCAGTTGCAGCTGGTGCTTATCTTGCTGGTGCAAGACCTGATATAAAATGGGACGTTAACCAGATTAATGATAATAATGTTAGCCGAGCTATAGCAGAAATGCGTGTTGAAGAGGATCCCAGAAATGCTAATTCTCAGTTTGTTTTTTGGGGTGCAAGTTTGGGACCTAATTGTCAGCCAGTTGATGAAACTGATAATCCATTAGAATATATAGTTAATGGTCAGGAAGTTTATTGTTTACATCGAGAAGAAGCTCCAGAAGAGCAGCAACATCATCCAAGACATCGTGTTTATGTTGTAACAGGCGGGGAGAGGTTGTGAGTTATGAACATCCCAGATAACTTGCATAAAGTGCCAAAAGTTCTTAGAAGGTATACTAAAGCTTCTGTAAGGCACCCTGTTACTATGACCAGAGAATGGGCAAGTTTTTACCGACGTTGTTTAGTTGGTGAAAAGAAAAGATCTGACGATGGTATTTTTTTTGAGGTTAACTGTTTCTCCGAATTTTCTCAAAAACCGCGCGGACCGAGATTGTCAGAGATAATTAATAATTTAATTAAAATGGATGTTGGTATCTGTTCAATAGCAGATAATGGTAATTCTGAAGCTTTTGATACTTTGTGTGATGAAGAAAGTAGAAGAAATACTCTCGATTGGAGACATAGTAGGTACGTATTTGATATTGATTCCGATGGTAGATCAATGGTAGTAAGTCATCAAGATCAAGAACTTGTTTTGTTAAGATCAATAAGGTACATGACAGAAAAAGGAGAGATTAGTGTACATGGTTATCGAGGAAAATTTCCTAACGAAAAAATGTCATTAAGGGATGCTGTTCGACAAGGTATTGATTTAGGCGGCTTTGTTATACTTAACAGACCATTTCATTGGAAAGGTGTTGGTGACAATGGCTATTGGGCATTAAACAAGGCTATAGACGCAGGTGCTTGTGCGTTAGAAAAGAGTGCAACTGAAATTGGTCCCATGATTTATTCTGGAGTGATGGTAGAACATGTAGCTAAAAGGTTTGGTATTCCAATAGTAGCTTCTGGTAGTGCAAGTCAAGGATATTTGTTTGACAGAAGTGGCCCTGTTTTTAATGAAAGAGAATATAAAAGAGCGTTAGGTGACCATGCTGGCAATCATGCTAGTGCTATTCGAGATTTAGTAGTGGAAGGTAAGTTCACTAACCATTTCAATTATGCTAAGCCTTTAGACTTGGTGAGGTTTTAGCTAAATATAATCTTTAATTTTCTTATGTAACTCTTCATGTACTAACCAAGCTACTAAAATGATCGCGTCGATACTCGATGCATGTTCATTTAAACCCCATTGTGGACAGAAGTTGTTGATAACCAATGGCCATAGAAATTCTTTATATCCACCATACATACAGTCCAAACTTAAGTGGAAGAACCAGCCAAACGCTATCACGTAAAAGATACTAGCCCACTTCATGTTCTTTTCATAATGTAATAATGCTGCTGTTAACAAGAAGATTATTGGGAATACAATTGAATGAGTAAAAGTTCCATGAAGGTTTACTGCAGTCCCTGTAAATAAACTGATTATCCAACCAATTGGAATATCAATGTCTGGTGCTAAGCCAGCAATACCTCCAATGACTAACAGATAACGTGGGAAATTCTTTTTACTTAATAAGTAATGCCTAACTAGGTCTAGCAAGACAATTGCTAAAATAATGTGTGTCACTGCGTAGGCCATTAATAATAAGAATTATTTTATGATTAATAAATGTTCTCACTTATGATAAGGTTCATTGTTAATGATTTTGAACGCTCTGTACAGTTGCTCTAAGAAAATTACCCTAACCAGTTCGTTTGGATATGTTAATTTTGAGAGAGATATTTTAAGGTCTGCTTGCGCTTGGATGTTTTCTTGTAATCCATCTGCTCCGCCAATTAGAAAAATCAATGGTTTGTTTTCCATATAGATTTTGTTAATGTTTTCTGCAAACTTTTCTGAAGAATATTCTTTACCTTTAACGTCCAACGCTATGACAAAACCTTTCAGGTCACTTTCTTTAATTTCATCTTTCTCAATGTACTCAACTTTAACATGTTTAGTTAACCTTTTTAAGAATTCTTCTACGCCTTGTTTAACGTATGCTTGCTTTACTTTTCCTTCACAGATTAGTTTTATCATTTATTTGTTAGAATTAGTATTATTTTATAAGCGCTTCTGTTGAGTTTAAAACAAAGCGAAGATCTTGGCCAAGTACAGAATGTAAGCTAACAGAAGAATCAAACCTTCCCAAATAGTCATTTGCCGGTCTTGTATCATAAAAAAGTATAATATACTAATACCTATCATTACTGGAATACTGAACGTGATGATTGATGTTGGAATTATTAATGGACCAAACAATGCTGGAATTCCAAGTACTGCAAAAGAGTTGAAAATGTTAGAACCTAACACGTTACCAAACGCTAAACCCGCGTTACCTTTTCTAGCAGCTTGAATCCCAACAAACATTTCTGGAAGTGATGTTCCTAAAGCTACTGCACTGATTGCTATAATGTCTTTACCAATGTTAAATATCTCAGATAGTTTAATTACAGATTCAATGGTATACTTTGCTGCTAAGAAAATAAAAATTCCACTAAGGAAAACAATGCCAAACTGTAACCACAAACCTTCCTTCTTAACTTCAATCTTTTCAGTTTTAGTAACTTTTTGTTCCGAACCACTTTTCTGTACAGATTTAGCAGCAAAAGTAAAATAGATAATTACTCCAATGATTCCTATGATACCTTCCCAGAAATTGAACACACCATCCATACAGGTAATAAACACAAACAATGCTGATGCAAAGAATATTGGTAAATCTACTTTAAGAATCTCGTATTTAGTTTCAATTTTCTTAGCAACTATTGCGACAACTGCTAGGATTAACAAAATGTTAGCTATGTTAGAACCAATCACGTTACCAATAACAATTTCTGACGAATTTTTTGATACCGCAAAGATTGATGAAATTAATTCTGGCAGGGAAGTTCCGATAGCTACTATAGTAACTCCTACGATAAATGCTGGCATTCCTAGCAGAAGGCCAATCTTTTCAGCAGCGTTAGTAAAGTATCCTGAAGACTTTAGTAGAACTAACAGGCTGAACACAAATATTGCTGCCCATATGATAATCGTAACATCCATCAGGTAAGAATGAATTTATTTATGTATTTAAAGTTTTGGTGGGAGAACCCAAAACCTTAATAAAAGCTAACAACTTACCTCTAGCTAAGAGGTTTGCTAGATGAAAAGGATTGTTAGACAAAGTTTGCTTAAAGATATTGATAACGCTATTTCTATCCTGGAAACAAGGGAACAGTCTGACCTGGAAAAATTGAAAGAACTTAGTGATCATACCATTAAAGATGTTGCATTGTACAAAAATATGGACGCTATATCTTTAGCAGTACTAATATATTCTATTTACAAAGTTTTACCTTGCATTACTGATGAAAATTTAAAAAATGTTTTGGCCGAACTGAAATCTGCTAAAAAACATCTTAACGAGAGTAGGTTTGGAAGATATAATAGTAGTTTAGAAACTTTGTTTAAAATAATTAAAAGTTGCAGTTCTAAACTTAGTGTACATTTGCAAGATGTTTTGCATGCTGCCAAAATTAAGAAAGGTACAACTTTATTAGAACATGGCCTTTCTGCTTCCAGGACAGCCGATTTAATGGGACTCAGTAAATGGGATTTATTAGATTACACTGGTCAAACTAACGTGATGGAAGTTAGTAAAGAAGTAGTAACTGCAAAAAAGAGACTTGATGCTGCCTTAAACATATTTTCTGGTAAGGGAAGTAAAATATTGTTTTTTGACGCTGGTCCAATAATCACTTTAGCAATGTCACGTTTGTTATGGGTACTCAAACCTTTGAAAGAAAAGTTTGGTGGAAAATTCTATATCACTGAAGCTGTCAGGAAAGAGTTAGTAGAAAATCCAATCAAGATACCACGTTTCGAGTTTGAAGCTTTACAAGTAATGAAACTTATCCGGGAAGGTACCATTGAACTTTATCCAAAAGTTGCTGCTTACAAAACTCAAAATTTAGCTAAGTTAAGTAACCACACTTATCGTGTTAACGAGAAATGGATGGAAATAATTCAAGCTGGTGAAATGGAAACTGTGATAGCTTCTCTTAACAATAATTCTACTCCAATTATCATGGATGAACGTACCATGAGATTACTTATTGAAGATGGTAAAGCTCTGAAAAGTTTGTTAGAAAGAAGAACACATAAAAGTGTGGAAATGGACCAAGCTAGTGTTGACCAGTTCCATCAAATGGTTGGTAAGATGACGATTATACGTTCAATTGAATTGGCAGCAGTAGCGTACAAGTTTGGCATTTTGGATGCGTACTTGCCTCACGAAATGGAAAATCCTAAGGAGAAGCTTTTGACAGCAGTGTTATGGAACACTAAGTATAATGGCTGTGCAGTAACAGAAGCAGAGATTGCTGAGTTGAAGGGGTATCTTATCCCTTAACCTGTCTCCACATAGAATCAAAGAATTCTTTTTGTTTTTCAACAATATGCTTCGAATGAATCAAAACACCAGTTGGCTTATCTCCCCACGAGATTATTGCCATCTTATCATTACATATTCCAGTATTTGCTGGTACTGGTGAATCAGTGTACTTCATTTTCAAATAAGTTCTTTTACTGAATAATGGTTTAAGTTTTCTAGGAGCAATACCTTTAGTAACTAAACCTTTAGCTTTCCTTTTTGCATCATACCTTTCATAGAATTTCTGGATTTCTTTACTTTTTTCCAATTCTGGTGCAAAGAATAAGAACTCTTGTCCCTTTTTTGTATTTTCAATTAAAGTGTTCATAAGAGTTAAGACACCTTTTATCCCTTCAAACAATTCTACTTCTTGCTTTTCTTTAGCTAAAGTTTGTTTTGCTTTAAGTTCAGGAAGAATAGTTTCCACTTGCTTTTCTTTATCTTTGAGGTAAATCAAAAAATTGTCAGGATCTGCAGCTTGGTATATTCTAAACTTGTTTTTCTTAGTATAGGAAACTAAACCCTTTTCTATTAATCTATTTACACAGAAATGAAACACAGAATTTTGAATTTTAGCTTTTTCTAATATTTTTCCAGCTGTTTCAGGTCCCAATTCTAATAATGCCAAATAAACCTTGATTTCTCCTTGAGTTAAGCCAATATCTTCTAAGATTTTAGTGTTCATGTGTTTGTTTCTTATTCTGTTTTATTTAAACTTTGTGTTTATCCTCCAGTGAAGTAGGATAAATCATTAAATAACAACTAGTTATTACTTCATAATAACAAAAATTAAGAGGTAAATTAAAATGGCAACACCAAGAAAATTAGATCAAGAAAAACAAAGAGAAGTTGCGGTAGCATATCTATGTGGGGTGAAACCCGAGATTATTGGCGAGAAGTATGATGTTAGTGATGCTACAATTAGAGGTAATATCATAGGAAAATATTCTCGTGAATGGAATGATCCTTTAGTAGAACATTTAAGAGAAACTCCTGGTAGAGATAGAGCTAGAAATTCTGCTTCAGTATATCTTAGCAGTCGAGGTAGGAATATCTATTATACTGATTTAATTGATGGAACCCCGGAAGCTGTTACTGATATAGTAAAAGAACATATTTATGATCCAGAAATTGAGAAAATTATTGAAGAAACTAGCTTAAATCTTTATGTTGAAACTTCTGAGAATCATGAAAAATTGTTGGATAATATTTGTTGGGGGTTTAACAGTTATAGTATTGTTAATAAATTGCTTTTAGGTAAACTGGAAGAAAGATATCAAGATTACAATCAGAAGTTTTCATTATCAGAAATATTTGGTGAAGTAAAAGATGAAGTTGTAAAAGGAGTTAAGAAGGGCGGTTTAAGTTGTACTCCAAAGAAAAGAGAACTAATTGATTATGTGTTAGGATCATTGGAAGATACTGAAGAAAAGGTTATAAGATTACGTTTCGGTCTTTATGATAATTCAATAATGAGTCCTGATGAAGTTTCTCAAGATCTTCAGATTGATAGGAAAGAGGTTAAACAGATTGAAGATAAGGCTCTTAGAAGATTAAGTCATCCTTACAACTCTAATGTTTTAAAAGGTTTAATAGGTTTAGTTACAGATAGGCAAGCAGAAGAACATCTTGATATGATTAAAGCTCAAAGAGAACGTCATGAGTGGAGAGATGAATTGTATTCGGAAATAAAAGAAAGTGTTTTAAATGAAGTTTCAAAAAGTTTAGGTCAATTAAAAGATTTAGAAAGAAGACGAGAAGATTATCTTTCCTCTAGGCGTGATATTACAGTTGATGAATTAGAGCTTAGCGTTAGAACTGCAAATTGTTTAAACAATCTTGGATTTAGGACAATTAAAGAACTTTTAGAGTACACTCCTGAAGAATTGTTGAAAACTAAAAAAATAGGTAGAAAATCTTTAAGAGAATTAAATGAAATAATGAAGGATTTTGGTTTAACTTTTTTTTAATTTTATACTTAACCCTCATTTTCACAGAAATACTTTTATACTAGTAAGTCTTGCAAGTAAGTAATGAGGGCGAAATTAGTTTTAGTATTACTTTTAGCATTAAGCTTATTATTAGTTAGTTCTTGCCAGGTGCCACCTAATGTGCCAGCAGGAACTTATGAATACGAATGTGAAGATTTAGCAGTACCACAAAATTTACCAACTTACGTACCAATTTATCCTGATTCTACAATTTGTACCTATTCTAAAGTCGGTGAAGATAATGCCGCAATACTTACCACTTACGTTTTTATATTTCAAACAAGCGATGATGAAGAAACTGCTTGGGACACGTTTGACGAATTAGCAATAGATCTTGGCTGGGAGTATCATGATCAAGATGATTTTGCTAAATATTATCGATATTACGTTACACCAGCAGAATATAAGCAGCTAACTATGAAAGCTTTTGAATTTGGAGATGACGTTTTAATTGACATGATGGTTAGTGAACATTATTAGTCTAGTATAAAAAAATATTTAAATGAAAAATTTTTAAGGTAAGTCAAATGGGCAAAAAGTGTATCATGTGTTGTGAGGAAGAAGCAGTATACAAGATAAAGGATACTAGCGATTGTTACTGTAAAGAGTGTGCCAAGGAAATTTTTTCAGATTTAACAGTTCTAGTTAAAGTTGAAGAAGAAGCTAAACGTTTACAAAAATTTCTTGAAGAAAAGATTGATACTAACAAACTTAACGATGAAGCTAAGCTTGGTGAAGAGAAGAAAGAGATCATTCATCTGAAAGCAGAAGACGACGATGATGAAGAAGCTGAAGGGGAAGAGGAGTAAGCTCTTTAAGCAGATCTTCTTAACGCCATTGGATTACGTTTCCAGTCTTTTACACGTTTCATGTCTTCATTTCCATGATAACCTAATCCAAACTTACCTTGATATACATTACAAACTAATCCACTGTCACTAAACTCAACTTCGCAAGTTAAACCTTGCAATTTATGATCTAACGTTCTTAATTTTCCTTCAGAAATTTGGAAATCTTCTGCTTCTCTTAATAAGTTATTTAACATCCTGTCAAAACCATAAGTATTTCCATCTTCAGTTTGCCAAGTAGCATAAATCTCGGTTGGTTGACCACCACTGATAGATTGACTTGCTTGAACAATCCTTCCTCCTGGTACAGTTTTAAGAACATCCATATAAGAATCTATTGTTCGATCGATAACAAAATTTCCTTCTTTTCTATCATAAGTTAAGTTTAGTGCATGATAAGCGATAACATCATTTTTTACACACTCATGTATATAATCAATATAACTACACCTTCTAGCGTTTGGCACTTTAGAATTTCTTAGTCTGATTTCAGCACTTGCTGGTGTTAGCGGAAAAGTTTTCAATGCTTTAACAACTTGATCTTGGTCCAACCCTTCTGTAGTCTCAGTTTTGATTAATTTCATTAGTTCTGTAAGTTTCATACTATTTTATACTTAACACTTAATTTTTAAGTATTTTGTAACTGGAGAAGTTGTTTACTCTCTCAAATCCTAAACATTTTTATATCACTTATTATTCTGTAACTTAAAATGCATCCTTTACAAAGACCAAACAAGTCTATCAAGTTAGGTTTTATCAAAACTTCTAAGATTGAACTAATTGATATTGGTAAAGCATGGATTGCCATATCTGTAGCGTTTGCGTTAGTCTTTTCAGGAATTAATTTAGTAAGAGGTACTCTTGCTAGCGTTTATAGTTTAGAATTCTTAATAATGTTTCTAATTTCGTTATTTACTGCTGGTATAGGTTTTTTACTCCATGAACTGGCCCATAAATTTAGTGCACAGCATTATGGTTGTACCGCAGAATTTCGAGCTTTTGACCAGATGTTGTACCTTGCAATGGGTTTGGCAGCAGTTATCGGATTCATTTTTGCTGCACCGGGTGCAGTAATGATTGCTGGACATATTACTAGGAAAGAAAATGGAATAATTAGCGCTGCTGGACCTTTAACTAATTTTGTCCTGGCAATGATTTTCTTAGGTCTTAATTTTACAGTGCCTTCGTTAGGTTTAATCTGGTCAACTGGTTTTATGATAAACATGTGGTTAGGATTGTTTAATATGTTACCTTTCGGCAACTTTGATGGTAAGAAGATTTTGTATTGGCATAGGTACATCTGGCTAGCGATGGTTATCTTCGGCGTGTTCTTTGTGTTTTTCTTTTAGGTTATTCCTGACTTTAACACTTCCAGCCTTTCAATGTAATGATCGATTATGGCACAGTATGTTCTAGAAACATCAATCTTTACATTACGAGATTCTATAATTCTTCTAACTATTTTTTCGTCATATCTTTCAATTAGTTCTTCTTCTGTACTTTCTGCTTCAAGTCTGAGATTGTTCTCAAGTCTATTAGTATAATATCTTTTTGATCCTTGTAATGTGAATCCTACCGCTTCTTTAACTTTCTGTAACCAATCATTATCTGTCAAATCTAATGATTCAATATCATCTCTTAATTCATTAGGAACAAAATAGAAATAATATGATGCTACTTTTTGCTGTTCTAGACCTTCAAAAACTCTTTGTGGAAATTTTAATCCCAGTTCTGATAATTCTTCTAAATCTAGATCTACATGATAAAGGCCTTTTTTTCTATAATCACCTTCCCACAGTTCGATAATTGTTCTTCCTTCTTTTATTAATTTCTCTGTATTATAAGCAAGTCCTGCAATAGCAACTGCATTAAAAACATCGATGATATAATCCCCTACTATCTCATAACGTCTTTTTAATTCTTCAACATTTAGTAAATTATCAAAGTCTTCAAATATTCCTTCCTTCATGGACTTTTCTACTTGAGCTTGTCTTCTTAGCGCGTGTTCAAATGTTACGAAATAGGCATCTGTTATGAACCAAGGACCTAAATCTGGATTTTCACTCTTAGCCTTTGCAATCAGATACTTTTCTCTTTCAGTATCGTGCTCCAATGGTATCTCATTTACTTTTTTGCTTCTCCCTATTTCGTCAGTTAATTCAAACCTTTTCTGATATAATCCAAATATTTTACTATCAATATCATCAATCTCTCTTCTTTGTTCTTCCATTATACTTTTTTGCTCTCCCATCTTTAACCTCCTAGCATTTGTCCAGGATCTACTTTTCCGATATGTTGTTCCATACTAAACTTTCTTAGTGAATAACGCCTGAATTCAGTAATTTCTTCTGGAGAAAAATGATTGCCTTGAATCACAGAGGTAAACACATTATACAATTCAGGAAATTCAGCCGGATCATACATGATTCTACCTTTTTGCCCCATAGTCTTATGAAAGCCAGTGCCAGGTATTGGAATTGAACAGAATTCGCTAAAATTTACTATAGTATCGGTATCTTTGAACATTTCATGAATCCTATTTAGCTCTCCTTCCCTTATTTCCTGATCTTGTTCTGTTTCAGAGGCAGAACCTATCATTACTCCTAAGTTCGCGTAAGGTATTTTCCTTGCAATCAACCCCTTCAGAACAGCGTCATAATCTAATCCTTGACATTTAGTGTGTTTTGAATATCTAATTAGACAATCTTCTAATGGAATTAACGCTCTGTAACAACCAACAAATTTACCTTCTTCATCTACAGTGTGGCCTAACAACTGGTCTACTAGATCATCTCTTTTTTCAAACAATTTCTTCACTTCAATGCCTGATGGGAATTCCCAAGAAACTTTTTTCTCTTTAAGATAAGTAAATATTTCAGTAAGTTCGTCATTTGATCTACCTATTAAGTTGGAATCAATAAAACCAAAGATTCTAATGTCATTTTTTATGTAGTAATCAATTGTTTGTTTTACTTCATCAACACTGGCTTTTGTGATATAATCATCTTCTGTGCAAAAGCTACATTTATTTGGACATCCACGAGATGTTTGAATGTAAGCATAATGTCCCGATAAATTAGGTTCTATCATACCCCCCCCACTTTCATAATTTCCTAATTCAATAAAATTTAGGTTAGGTCTTGGAATTGAGTTTTCTCTACCAATGTTGATTATTCTTTCTAAACCTCCATTTGAATCAATTAATCTTTGAAAATCTTTGATAGAATTACCAATAACTATATGATCAATACTTTCTGAAGCTGCATATACTTCAGATAAGGCTTCTACATCTCTGCCACCAACAATTATTTTTGCTTCTGGATTTTTTCTTTTTAACAATTCTGCAGTAATTTTAATAGAATTTAATTCATATGTACAATTTGCTGTTAAAACATAAATATCTACATCTTTATCAGAGTTTCTCACTCTTTTTGCATAATCTCCAATAAGAAATCTTCTGAGTGTAGTTGGCCCATATCCAATAGCTTCTCCATATTCTGTTAGCTTTTCTTCTCCCCACTTTTTATAATCTTCAATACTTCTTAGGTCAAGAAGTGAAAGGTCATGTCCCTTCAACATGCTAGCAAGAGTAACTTGTGGTATTGGAAATAGGTTGGTTCGTACCGGTGAGTATACTTCTCCTTGTCCATTTAATAGCACTGGACTAGGTTGTTTTACAAATGCTATCTTTTTCTTATTTATCTTCCTCATTTGTTACTTTTAGGAGATAACAACTATTTAAAACTTCTGACTAGTTTTTTTGTAAAAAGGAAAAATTTATAAATAAAAAGTTCCTAGAACTAGAAAATGGTCAAAATTGATAAGAAAGATAAGAGAATTTTATACCAATTATCCTTGAATGCTAGACAGAACACTTCACAAATTGCTAAGAAAGTTGGTATTAGCCAGCAATTAGTAGATTATAGAATAAAGCGATTGGAAAAACAAAACGTTATCAATGGTTATTACACTTGTATTGACATTTCTAAGATCGGATATTCCATCTTTAAAATTTATATCAAACTACAAAATTTAGATGAAAAGAAAGAAGCAGCAATGATCAAAGATCTCAGTAACAATCCCAACATTACTTGGGTAGCGTCCTGTGATGGTGTTTGGGACATGTACCTAGTTATCTGGAGTAGGAATGTTTTTGAATTTAACCAGATCTTTACAGAAATTAATAATAAATATTCACATTACTTTTCTAAGAAAAGCATAATTGCAAACACAAAAGTGTTACAATTTATGCGAAACTATCTAGCACCTTCTGAAAAGGAAAAGGATTATTCTATGGTTCCTTGGGCTGGAGAAATATCAGAAGTTAAATTAGATAAACTTGATTTTGACTTGTTATTAACAATATCACAAAATGCTAGAATGTCAGATAGTGAAATTGGAAAAAAATTAGGCGTTTCAAGGAAAGTTGTAGCATACCATATCAAAAAATTAATTCAGCAAAAGATAATTTATGGTTTCAAACCTTTTCTGAATGGAGATCAACTAAATTTTAAAACGTATAAAGTGTTTTTAACTATTCAAAATCTTTCTAAAGATAAAGAAAGAAAATTGATAGAATTCTTAAGAAGACATCCTAACGTTATTGAAGTAGTTTATTCTTTAGGCAATTGGGAAATGGAATTAGATGTTGAAAGTGATGGACTTGTTACCAATCATAATTTGATCAGGGCTTTAAGGAACGAGTTTAACGATGTTATCCGGGAAGCTGAATATATGTTGGTTTACAGCAGTTACAAGTACGATTATTTGCCGGTTGGGATAACTATGGTTTAGATTTTTTTTTCTTCTAAATGATATGCTAATTTAATACCAGGCATTATTATTTTGTAGATATCATTAGGTTCATCATTGATTTTATAAACCCACATTCTTCTTTCATCATCGTAATGCGCGGGAGTATCATATCCATGCCAATCCAATGGTGTTAACTCATCTCCACCAAATATACTATATTTAACTTCTGCAGAAAATTCTCTTTCAATTTCTTCATGAGTAAAACCAATCTCAGTTAGTTCCTGTGTTCTTTTGAAAGAATAATAATTTGCTGCCGTTAAGGCAAATATTGGTGTGCCAATTAAGATTAATAACAATCCTGATGTTTCTACTATTAAATCCAATTTTTTACAACTCATAGTCTATTAAGAATTAGATTTTTATATTAATTTAAGTTGTCATGTTATATGACAACATTTATAAATGCCTTAAATAATTTAATATAAATGCTAGAAAAACTACAAAAGCTTGGTTTATCAGAGAAGGAATCTCAACTTTATTTTGAGTTAGTTAAACTAGGTGAATCTACAGCAAACGAGTTAGCAAAACAAACTTCTTCTAACCGAACAGTGACTTATAATATCTTACAGCAGTTAGTAGATAAAGGATTAGTTGCATATATAATTAAAGAAAAAAGAAGGTTTTATCGTATTACTAAACCAGAATCATTACTTTCTTCAATAAAAGAAAAACAAATTCTTGCTAATGATTTAATAGATTCAATTAACAAAATTAATATTTTGCCAATAATGAACAAAAGTGTTGAGGTACTTGAAGGTACTGAAAGTATGAAAATTATTTTTGATCAAATAAGGAATTCTCGTAATTTAAGGGTTATTAATGCAACAGGTCTAGTTTTTGATTATCTTAAGTATAGTGCTAAACATATTGTAAATGAGATTGAATTTAAGAGTAAGCCTAAAGTAATAGCTTGTCAGTCACTTAAAAAAACACCTTTAGCAGGTTTTAAGAAGATTAAGTTCAAATATTTACCTAAAAATGCTGAGAACTATGCTACTACTTTTATTTTTGGTGATACTGTTATAATACAAGTTCTAAAAGGTAAACCTTTTCTTATTAAGATCATAAATAAAGAAATTTCTGATGGATACAAGAAAGATTTTGATGTGTTATGGAAGAGATTATAATAAACTTTTCTTGTTTCACATTTCAACCATCCCTCTCATCATTTTTGTTATGTTAAGTGTACCATAATTGTTTTCCACTTCTTCACATAATCTTTCAGTATATTTTTCATAAGTCTGCCTTTTTTCTTCATTCATCCAGCTACCATCTAGAAGGTTGCTTACTTTATCATAAAGTTTGTACAGTTTAATCTCTGGTGGTTTTTCCCAAATTTCTTCCATCTCCTGTATACTTCCTTCTGGGAAAGTCATTTCAAGTACTAATTCTTCCACCTGGTCAGAAAGCCAGTTTGGTAATGGCATATTGGTATCTTCAATTAGGTCATGATACAATAATGCTTGGATCCCTTCTTCACGAGTTTTTTCATCAAGAAAAGTTTCAGTTGTAATCATTGTTGCACACCAGATTGGGTGGTTATAGTATGGTGTTTTCCCATCCCATTTTCGATAAGCTTTGTTAGGTTTTTTAGCGAAGTTTTGATGGGCGTTCATCACATATGTTATATCTCTAATATCCATTTTTTTATTGAATTGTTTGTGAGATAGAAAATAGATAAATGTTTGTTGAAGAATTTACTACAACAATAACTTTAAATATTAAAAGGAATTTATTATCTATATGGATATCTTTCAAGATACTTTATTCCAGGACTTAGAGAAGCTGAACTATTCAGTAAATGAATCTAAGGTTTACTTAACTTTATTGAAATTAGGAGCATCATTAGCTGGAAATGTTGCCAAGGAAGCTCATTTGGATCGTTCCAGCACTTACAATGCTTTGAAAGGGTTAACTCAGAAAGGTGTTGTTTCCACTGTACATGAGAATAAAAGAACAATTTATGTACCTGAAGATCCTAAAAAGATATTAGATTATTTTCAAGAGAAGGAAGAAATTGCTAAAAAGATAATTCCTAACCTTAAAGAACAATACTCTTTCAAAAAACCAAAAAGTTCTGTTAAGCTTTTTCAAGGGTTTAAAGGTCTGAAAACTGTTTTCCAGAATATCCTAGATTCTACAGATGAGAATAAAACTTATTATGTAATGGGTTCAGAAGGATTTTTTTCTAAAAAAATGCCTTACTTTTGCCCCATTTTTAGAAAAAGAAAAGAATTAAAGAAAGTTAAAACAAAACTGTTAGTTAGAGAAGGGAGAAAGAAAAGTAAAAAAGGAAAGTTTACTGAATATCGGACAGTACCTTCAGATGTAGAATCTCCCGCAACAATTAACATTTATGATGATAAAGTTGCAATATTTATCTGGGATGATACCCCTCAAGCAATCTTGATAGAAAATAAAAATGTTAAGAGAACTTTTGAGAACTATTTTAATTTTATATGGAAAAATTCTAAGGGTTTGAAGTAAGAATTAATCTTTTATTCAATTCTTGGGTAGACATTTCTTGTTTTTGGTACAATTCTGTGTTTTGTTTAATTGTTGAAGTTAACTGCTCAAAGTTTGGGTAATTCTTGTTTACCTTTTCAGCGTTTTCTTCCCACATGTCTTGGTTAGGTAAATTTCCATTTTCACTTAATTTTTCTGTGAGATCTTTTAGTGATTTAAGAAATAGTTTAGTTCTGGTTGAAAATTCTTCCAAATTTTCTTTTTCTATTACTGCATATGTTGCAAGATATCTTTCAGCAGCATTTTCTGGATTATATTTTTCTATAGAACAATATTGTAACTCTTCTGATCTGATCAAACATGGTAATAAATCTTCTTTTTGCTGAAATAAAACTGGAAAATTTCTGAACAATTTTGAGAAGTCAAGTAAATGTGTTCCAGCAAAATTGTTACCAAAAACGTTCAAGTTTGCATCACGTGGACTAATCTTTTTCGCTAAATCTTCAAATTCTTTACTTAGGTGATATATTTCTGGAAATTTTTGTATAATGCAAGGAATTTCTCTGGCTTGAACTCCTAACAAACGTAATGTTTCGTAAGTTAACTGATTTTTTCTAACTTGATTAAAATGTGGTTCCCATCCACTTCTTGTTAAAGAAGGATTTAAAGTATTTGTTAGTTGGTCAATTACTTGTTTTATCCCGATACTTTCATACCCAAAATAGTTAGAAATATATTTTTTAGTAATGTTAAACCTTGCACCCCTACCTGAAACTAGTGAAACACTTTCCATGTCTAGCCATTGGCCATTTAAGGAAGAATTTCCTGTTGACCATGCTCCATGAAAAATTCGGCGAGAAAACATTTCTGCATCAAACTTAGCATAACTTTCAATTAGTTGGTTTAGTTTAATTTTTCTGTTTATGGGATAACCTGCGGAATGGCTTACTCTATCTAATGATCCTTCATCTAATCTAACAAGTAAAGCATTCTGTATGGGTTGATTATTCCATACATATTTAGTCTTATCCTTTAATGCTAAGACAGCTAATACTGGAGAAGTTTTAGTTATTGTATTTTCATAAACAAAGTTAGATATTAATGCTTCACGTAAAGCTGTAACAAGGTCTAAAGTTCCAGTACCATGAAGGGAATCTACTGGATTCTTTACTAGTTTAGTTCTTCCAATACCTTTAATGTTAAAGTCTGATCCTATATAACATGCTCTTCCAGACCCTTCATTACCTGATAAGGCGATGTCGGTAGGATCCACTTGCCGGTCAGAGTAAACAATTTTTTGTTCTGGTTTGTTTACTTTGGTAAGTTGGTATGCAAAACATTTTCCTATTATTTTATCAATTTCATTTTGATTGTAAGTAGATAAAATAATAGGAAAA
>Ga0233437_1000383_pt1 | contig 104039 bp, 83 predicted proteins | sample SI_122_August201_FD_182714 | JGI IMG/M metagenome (GOLD analysis project Ga0233437, IMG submission 182714) | Seawater microbial communities from Saanich Inlet, British Columbia, Canada - SI_122_August2016_200_MG | ecosystem: Environmental > Aquatic > Marine > Inlet | place: Canada: British... | reverse complement strand
TCCTTGAATTTCTGAACGGCCCGGGCCGACTCCCCCTCGTAGAAGGCAATGGCCTTGAGAGATGCCGCCATGCACCCATACCGCAAAATGGCCTTGTATTCCTTGGAGAGCGTATTATACGCTTTCAGGTTGACCATGGTGCCCACCTGACTTGAGGGCTGAAACCAGCAGGGGACACTCCAGTACTTGGTGATTTCCGCAAAACCCATGGTCCAGTCGATTCCGGGGCTGCTGAACTCGGCGCCGTCCAGCTTGCCGGTCTGAACCGCCAGATAGATTTCGCCGCCCGGCATTTTGATGGGGGACGCGCCCACCTGCTTCAAAATCCAGATGGTGGCACGTGATGGGGTTCTCAGTTTCAGGCCTTTATAGTCTGCAATGGATTTGATGGGGCCGGTTTTTTCACTGGTGCGAAAGCCGGATTCCATGGGGGTGGCGCCCAGGGAGAAATAGGTCATGTCGTACTTCCCCCAAAGCTTCTGCATCAGTTCCAACCCCCCGAAATTGTACATCCAGGTAACATAATCCATATTGGTAAAGCCGAATGGAAAGCTCCCGATGAAGTCAAAAGCGGGATCCTTGCTGGCCCAGTAGCTCGGCCAGTCCCCGGCCATCTCCACCGCACCCTTGCCGCAGGCATCAAAAATCTCAAAAGCTTTCATCAAGGCGCCGGAAGGAAACCATTTGATGACAAACTGGCCGCCGGTCATTTCCTTGACATATTTAATCATCTCTTTTTCGCCGTACCACAGGTTAATGGATTCCGGCCATGTAGTGACCATTTTCCACCGGATCTTTTTCGCGAAAGCGTTGGATCCGATAGTGAGAACCATCGTCATAATGCCCAAAATCACTAACAGTTTAAACTTTTTCATCCTTATCCTCCATAATAAAGTGAGATTAACCCAAACTGAACCTCAAGAAAATTCCCGACCTGATCCGCTGATGCTCACCCCCTTTCTCTTGGCTAAAACTTTCGACTCAGTTATCTATTTTCAGGTTTCCGATGCAGGACAATGTATTGAATTCGGCCTATTGGGAACAAAAAATACCGCCATCTTCATACAAATGGTATTTTGTGTCAAGGAAAGAAATATTTAGTCGTTTACGGTTCTTTATTTCTTTTTTTTAAGGGGATGTTTTCTTCTTCTCAGCATAAGTGAGCACCATGCCCCCGTCAAACAACAGATCACCCCCCACCAGGTATTTTCCAAAGCGGGAAAACCCGAACAAAAACAGATTGGCCACTTCAATGGGCGTCATCATCTCCTTAATGCGGCTATCCCCCATCATCACATCCCGAACCACCTCTTCCGGGGTGATGCCGCGCTGCTGGGCCTGGGCGGGAATCTGGTTTAAGGCCAGAGCCGTTTTTACAAACCCTGTGCTAACGGTAAAAGAGCGGATTTTTCCATCTCCCTCGGCAGAGATGGACTGGCTCAAGGCCCGAAGGCCAAATTTCATAATGTTGTAAACGGATTTATTGAGCGTACAGATATGGCCGTGAATAGAGGCCATATTGCCCACACCACCTGTGCCGTCGCTGGTTTTACGCATATGGGGAATGGTCAATTGGGACAGGAAAAAGGGGGCGCGCAGCATGATGCGCTGCATGAGATCATATTTTTCCATGGGGAAGTTTTCAACTGCATCAATGTGCTGGATGCCGGCGATGTTGACCAGATATTTGATGGCACCCATCTCTGTAGCCGCATCAACAGCGCGGATCAAATCTTCATCCCGCGTCAAATCCGTTTTGACAAACCGCATTCGGCCACCCAGACCCTGCACCATGGATTCGGTCTTGACGCCTTCCGCTTCATTGATATCCAGACCCACCACCGAAAGACCGTTGGCAGCGGCCGCAACGGCGGTTGCCCTGCCGATTCCCATGCCGGCCCCGGTGACGATGCACACATGATCCGGGTTGAAGTTGTCGTCCTCGAGTTTGAGGATTCCTTCCGAATTTATCGTAGGCTCTGTGATATCCATGGGTGACCTCGCATAATGAAATAAATATGCCTCTCTCTGTACTGAATAGTACCGAGGGGTGTCAAGGGGAATAACATGGAAATGGAGGGTTTAAGGCTTGCCCCATATACGGCTTTTTGTTATGGTGGGCGCAAAAATACCGGGAAAGGAGTATTAGAATGGCTGATCAGATTGCGAAACTGCTGTACGGTGAAAAGACTGTGGAACTGAAATTGCCTTTATCGATTCCATCCTTGGAAGTAAAACCCTTTAATGGGCTCCCCAATCCAGAGCAGGCCATATCCGCCGCCCTTCTGAATCCCATCAAACGCAGCCCCCTTTCGGAACTGGCCCGTGGCAAAAAAACCGCCTGCGTGGTCATTTCCGATTTCACCCGTCCGGTACCCAATAAAATTATTCTACCCCCCCTGCTTCACACCCTGGAGCAAAACGGCATTGAGGCGCAAGACATCACAATTCTCATCGCCACGGGCATGCATCGTCCCAACCTGGGAAAAGAATTGGAAAACCTGGTGGGACGAGACATCATGGATCGCTACCCCATCGAGAACCATTACTGCCGGAAATCCGAAACCTATCGGAAAATTGACGAGATCGAAGGGGCACCCATCGAGATCAACACAACTTACCTGGATGCGGATTTGAAAATTCTCACCGGTCTCATTGAACCCCACTTCTATGCCGGCTACTCGGGTGGGCGCAAGGCCATACTCCCGGGCATTTCCAGTTTCGAGACCATGAAATTCATGCACTCCTACGAAATGATCGACCATCCCAGCGTGACCAACTGCCTTCTTGAAGGCAATCCTTTTCACGAGTACGGCATCCGCGTGGCTGAACTGGCCCGGCCCCATTTCATTTTGAACGTGGTCATCAACAAGGAAAGGGAGATTGCCGGTGTATTTGCCGGTGATTACAACGACGCTCATCTGGCGGGATGCCAAACGGTCGCGGAACACGCCCTGATCCCGGTGGAAAACCGGATGGACATGGTGGTGACCTCCGGCGGGGGATTTCCCCTGGATGCCACTTTTTACCAGATCAGTAAAGCCCTCATCTGCGCCCAGGCCATATTAAAACCGGGCGGCACCATTGTGGTGGCCTGCGAATGCCGGGAAGGCATGGGAAACCCTGAATTCTGCGACATCATGCGATCCACCTGCGATTTCCAGACATTTTCAGACAAATACAGTGATCCGAAAGATTTTGTCATTGACCAATGGTGCGCTCAGAACATCCTTCAGGTGGCGGACCATGCGGGTAAAATCTATGTTTATTCTTCCGGAATTCCCCCCCAGGATGTTGAAAAAATGGGGGCCCTGAAAATCGAAAATCTTCAGCAGACCGTTGATGAATTATTACACACCCTTCCCGAAACAGTGGTGGTCCCCGAGGGGCCTTACGTGGTGGGAAGGATTGGTTGATAACCCATGAAAAGAGCTGCCTGCCTCCTTCCGGCCTTGCTCCTCTTTATTTTTTCCTCCGATTGCGCCCAGGCCTCCTGGCTTCTGGACCCGGCCAGGTTTCATGTGTCGGCCCACGGCCAGACCGCCTGCCTGGACTGTCACGGGAATGTGACGGAACAGCAGTTTCATCCGAAACCCGCCAATGTAAGTAAACATGAAAAGGACTTTTTTAAATCGGACCAGTGCCTGGACTGCCACGACGGGGTCATGGAAGATCTTGATAAGGGCCTTCACGGTTCTCGTAAGGTCGGTAATGCCAATGATTACCGTTACTGCCTGAAATGCCACAACCCCCACACGCAACCTCGGTTGGTGGATAATCGATCCGAAAAATACAACCCCGACAAACCGCCCCGGGAACAGTGCGGCGCCTGCCACAAGCCGGCATCGGCTCTGCCCCCTTTTTCAGATGCCCTGTTTTCAGAAGAGTCTGCCGCCTGCATAAACTGTCACCAGGCCCGCGGCCAAAAAGATCCTGAGGATATCAAACAATCCCAGGCCTTCTGCCTCCACTGCCATGGCAACAACGGCACCGAAGCACAGATCAAAACGGGGAAAAAGACCCCGTTAATGGATGATAAAACCTACGCCACCACGCCCCATGCGAAAATGGCCTGCACCGCCTGCCATGAGGACGCCGCCGCTTTCGGCCACAACCGGCAGCCGGCTGTGGACTGCCTGAAATGCCATCCGCCCCACGACGAAGAGGTGACCCATGATGCCCACGTGGGGGTCGCTTGCCAGGCGTGCCACCTTCGGGGAATAACCCCTTTCCGGGATACTGAAAAGGCTCCGCTCCTTTTTAAACCGGGCAAGATCAGAGATCTTTCCACCCTCCATCAAATGAAGATCGATGGAGAAGACTCCTGCAAACGCTGTCATTTTGCGGGAAATGATCTTGGGGCCGCATCCATGATCCTGCCGGCCAAAAGTATCGTGTGCATGCCCTGCCACACGGCTACATTTACACTGACCTTTACCCTTAAATCCATATCGACCATGGGACTTATGGTTTTCCTATTCGGCATGGTCCTCTTTGTTTCAGTCCTCTTAACCGGGACCATGGGCCACATAACCAGCACACACCCCATGCTTAAACTGCTGCAAGCCCTCTTTGACTCACTCCGCATCATTTTTTCACCTAAGGCATTCAAGATCCTGCAATCCCTTTTCTGGGATGCGTTTCTGCAAAGGCGCCTGTATCGGCGTTCTCCTGGGCGGTGGTTCGTCCACGGACTCATTTTCTACCCCTTTGTGATTCGATTTTCCTGGGGGCTTGTGGCGTTATTGGGATCCCTTTGGGCGCCCGATAACCCTTTCATTTGGGATATGATCAACAAAAACTATCCCCTGACCGCTTTTCTCTATGATCTCACCGGGATAATGATTCTCGCAGGCGTTATCATTGCCTGGATACGGGGTGCCCTTCAAGAACGGAACCGAGCCACAGGAACACCTCCTCAGGACCGGATCGCACTGGCCCTCATCGGCGGCATCGTCATCATCGGTTTTCTGCTGGAGGGTCTGAGAATCGTCATGACCGGATATCCTGCGAACGCCGCCTGGAGTTTTGCAGGTTATGCCATCAGCCTGTGGTTTTCACCATCACGGGGAATCCCTGAGGTGTTTAGTTTTATGTGGTATATTCATGCGGCACTGACAGCTGCATTTATTGCCTATATTCCCTTCAGCCGGCTGCTGCATATGATTCTGGCGCCGGTGGTGATCTCCATGAATGCGGTTTCCCCGGCCCATGGAGCCCATGATAAGAACCCTGAAGAAAAGACTTGAATCGGAGACGAGGATAACCATGGATGAAAAATTAGAACAGGCCATTGTGGATATTGTGGGAAAGGACAATTTCACCCGCAACATCATTGATCTTGTGTCATATTCCTGTGATGCATCCGAACACAGCCACCGGCCCCTTTGCGCCGTGTTTGCGGAAACCGCGGAGCAGATCGCCGACATCATGAAACTGGCCAACCGGGAGAAAATTCCCGTCACGCCCCGTGGGGCCGGAACGGGCCTCTCCGGCATGGCGGTCCCCATCAGAAGCGGCATGGTTCTGGATCTCTCCCGCATGAACAAAATTCTGAAAATAAGCATCGAGGACCGCCTGGCGATAGTACAGCCGGGCGTGATTTATGCAGATCTTGAAAAAGCCCTTGCCCCCGAAGGATTTTTCTTTCCACCCGATCCCGCCAGCGGCAAGGTGAGTACCCTCGGAGGGAACGTGGCCACCAATGCGGGGGGGCTCAAAGGGGCCAAATACGGTACCACCCGGGACTATGTGCTGGGCCTTCAGGTGGTCCTGCCGGACGGACGGATCATGAGAACCGGTTCCAAAGCCATGAAAAGCGTATCCGGCTACGATTTGACGAGGCTTTTCGTGGGATCTGAAGGAACCCTGGGCATCGTCACCGAAATCACCTTCAAAATCAATCCCAGGCCCACAAAAACAAGTACGGCACTCGCCACCTTTGACAACCTGGAAGACGTGGGCAAGGCCATCAACCAGATCATGCACAGCGGCATCATCCCCAGTGCTCTGGAAATCCTGGGACGGGAAACCCTTGAGGCCATCAACCAGAACACGGACCTCAACCTCCCCGAGGTAGATGCCATGCTCCTGGTGGAAACCGACGGCTACACGCAAGAGGAAACCGCGTACCAGATCGAAAAGGTGATTCGAATCTTTGAAGCGAACCACCCGCAGGATGTGAAACAAGCCAAGACCGAGGCTGAAGTGAAAGACCTCTGGGCGGCCCGAAAATCCGCCTATCCGGTCCTTTCCCGGATCATGAACAGCTCCGTTCTGGAAGACGTGACCGTTCCCATGACCCACATTGCCGAGCTCTTAAAAGGCATTCAGGATATATCCGAAAAACACCAGATCCAGATTGCCACTTTCGGCCATGCGGGCGACGGGAACCTTCATCCCCAGATTCTTTATGATGGGTATGACCTTGACCAGGTGGAAAAAAAGGAAAAAGCGATCAAGGATCTCTTCGAACTGGCCATTGGCCTGGACGGTACTCTCACCGGTGAGCACGGCATCGGTCTATCCAAGGCGCCCTTCATGACCCTGGAACATGATCCGGTGGCCATGGACATGATGCGCACACTGAAGAGAACATTTGATCCCAACAATATCCTGAATCCCGGAAAAATGGCCCTGGAGGGTTGAAGATGGAAGCCAAATACGATTTTGAAAAAAAATTCCGAGAACAAATCCTGCAATGCTCCCGATGCGGTTTCTGCCAGGCAGTCTGTCCGGTTTACGGCGCCACCCTCAGACCGGGGCTCAACGCCCGGGGCAAAATGCTCCTTTTGAAAGAAGTCATGGATGGAAACCTTGAGCTGAATGATCAATTAGGCGAAAGCCTGTTCCAGTGCACCACCTGCGCCAGCTGTTTTGAAAACTGCCCCAGCGGGGTGGAGGTACCCGAAATCATCAAGCAGGCCCGTAAAGACATGGTAAACGTCGGATCATGCCATCCGGCTTTTGAAGGCATGCACAAAGTCCTTCAGAAACATACCAATATCTATGCGGAGGATGAGCCCGAAGACTTTGAACGGGAGCGAAATCAAAAGGCGGAATATGTGTATTTCATCGGCTGTGTTGGATCCTACCGGGAAGATGAACCCACCCTGGAAACGCTGGATCTGCTGGATCGCCTGAAGGTTGATTACACCCTGATCGACGAGGTTTGCTGTAGCGGCGTACTGGAAGATGTAGGTTATGGCATCAATCCGGACCTGGCCCGAAAGAACATGGATCTTGTCCTTGATACAGGAGCCAAAACCATCATCACCGGCTGCCCCTACTGCTTTCGAACCTTCAACAACAAATCCCAGTATGGCGAGATGAAGGAAAAAGGGGTCAAGGTGGTTCACATCACCCAGTTTCTACAGGATTTCGATTTCTCCGTCCGGACCGATAAGCGGGTGACCTACCATGACCCCTGCGACCTGGGACGGCACTGCGGTATTTACGACGAACCCCGGAACACCATCCGAAAAATCGCCCCTGATTTCGTGGAAATGCCGGACAATCGGGAAAGCGCCCTTTGCTGCGGCGCCGGCGGCGGGGTCCGAGGGGCCTTTGCCAAGAACTCCATTGCCATGGCCCGCCGCAGGCTTGAGCAAGCAGAAGAAGTGGGGGCTGAAATTGTGTTGACCGAATGCAACTCCTGCGTCCATAACCTGAGCAACGCCAAACTGCGCAAGCAGAAATTCAAGATTTACAACACAACTCAATTCATCAACCAGTTGATGGAAGAAGATGACTAAAATAACAGATGGGAGGAAAAAAGATGAAAATTGAGCAATACAACATGCCGGAAGACCTCTATTACGAAGAAAACCATTTCTGGATCAAAGAAGAAGGGGACCTTCTGGTCATGGGAATGGACGATTTTGCCCAGACCATGGCCGGGGAAGTGGTGTATGTTCAGCTTCCCGATGACGGCAAAAAGCTGAAACTGGGCAAGAAATTCGCCAAGATTGAATCGGGAAAATGGCTGGGGAAAGTCTATGCCCCCGTAAACGGCGTGCTCCACAGTGTCAACGAAGAACTGGAGACCAACCCCGGTCTCATCAATGACGACTGTTATGGCAAGGGATGGCTTTACAAAATCAAGCCCAGCGACAAGAGCGAGCTGGAAAACCTGATCAAGGGAGAAGAGGCGGTTACCCAATGGGTGCTGGCTGATATTGAAAAATATAAGGATGAAGAATGAAGGCGGAAGGGTGATGATTTAGCTGAAAATGGCCAATAACCAGGAATACAACGTCAGACAATTGCTCGAAATGGGGGCCTGCACCAATTGCCAGGCATGCATCGACGTGTGCCCGGCGGTTACCGCGGCCTCAGATGGAGAACTGTCCGCCGTTTACCGCATGAAAGGTCTTCAAGCGCTACTGAAACAGCGCACCGGTCTTTTCAGACATCTGTTCAGAAAAAAGCCCCCCGCCAAAGAAGAGATGAAACACTTCAGCGATACGGTGTTTCGCTGCACCCTTTGTGGTAACTGCCAGGAAGTCTGTCCCGTGGGCATTCATCTTAAAGATTTGTGGCTTTCCCTGCGCCAGGACATGGTCCATTCCAAGAGCTACCCGAAAAAAATCAACATGATTCGGGATAATCTGGCGGAAGACCACAATGTCTTTGCCGAGGACAACGAAGAGCGTGCCGAATGGGTGGAAGATATGCGGGACCCGCCCGATGACAACTACATTAAAGATCAATCCGACGTCGTCTATTTCACGGGATGCACGGCCGCCTATTTTCCCCTGGTCCAGAAAATCCCCATAGCCCTGGCGGAAATTTTTGACCGAAGTAACGTTGACTTCACCCTTCTGGGGGAAGAGGAATGGTGTTGCGGCTTTCCCATGCTGGGGGCGGGTCTCGGAGAGATGTTTCAGGAATTTATGAAACATAACCTGGAGGCGGTTCGAGAAAAAGGCGCCAAAGAGGTGGTCTTCTCCTGCCCGTCCTGCTACCAGATGTGGCGGGAGCACTACCCCAACGAATTCAAGGTTTCCCATGCCACAGGTTTTTTGTTGAACCTGCTCAAGAAGGGTCAAATCCCCCTTCAAGAGCTTAAATTAACCGTCACCTACCATGACCCCTGCGATCTGGGCCGCGGATCCCGCATATTTGAAGAACCGAGGGAAATCATTGGGTCCATCCCCGGGGTTCAGTTCGTAGAACTCCCCGATAACAGGGAAAACTGCCAGTGCTGCGGCGGCGGCGGCAACCTGGAAATGGTGGATGCCAAGCTGTCTGCGGAAATTTCAAAACGAAAAATCCGGGAAGTCCTGGACACCGGCGCCCAGGCCGTGGTCACCTCCTGCCAGCAGTGCGTCCGCACCATGACCACCCATGTACGTCGAAACAAGGTGGACTTGCAGGTGCTGGACATCATCCAGTTGGTCCGAAAAGCGCTGAAACCAAGAACAGAGGGCTCATGAGCCATCGGGCAGAAGCATCCCCGTCAAACATCGCCGCACCTGGGGGGCAACGGCAAGGGCTGCCGTAAAATCTCTTTTCATGCGCAGCAGATGAGATATCAAGAGAGGGTTTCGAATGATCAGTCGGAAAAGGTGGGGAAACCGGGGACGGCCTTGCGGATCAACGCATTGGTAGATGGACTCCGGAATCGTGACATCCGCTGAGTCACAGATGGTCCGGACGGCGAAAAAAGGAAGCCCTGACCGGTTTGCAGCACGCGCCACGGCCGCAGTCTCCATGTCAACGGCCACGGCCCCGGTTCGGTCAAAAAGCGCCCGCTTACCCTCGGAATTGAGAACCGGCGTTTTCACCGTAACAATCGGCCCCCAACTTGCGGTAAGGGCTTCGGCAGCTTGAAAATTAACGGTCACGTCAGATTCGCGTCCATCTTTCTTCCAAACCAGGGAAACCCCGTCATCCCGCTCCACAAAAACCGCATCCGCAAACACCAGATCGCCGACCCCCAGCCCAGGATCAAGCCCGCCGGAAACGCCAAAACATCCCAGGGCTGCCACGCCTTTTTCTCTGAGCCAACCGGCGGCGGAAAAAGCGTTGTCCATGCCCATGCCCGACTGGACAACCACCAGTTCAGTTTCGTCCTTCAAAACCGTGCGGCCATGCGAAAAACCTTTGGCGTTACGCCCCCGGCCGTCGTAGCCACTTTGGCGGAGTCGGCAGGAACAACGTCCCAGCAGCGCCTTGGCCTCTCCCGGAAGCGCCACCACAATACCGATTGTTTTTTTCATGTTTTGGCTGATTAAGCCGTCTGAGATAGATCGACGGGATGTTTCAGGGTTACTTCATCTTGAAGGGTCTTTTTCTCAATGCGCAATCGACGGTATTCGCCCAATGCCCAAAGGGGGAAAAACTGACCATATCCATGGTAACGCAGGTAAAACACACTGGGAAAACCCGTACCGGTGTAGAGCTTTTCATCCCATTTTCCCTCTTTGTCCTGCTGGTTGATCAGGTAATGAACGCCTCGTTGCACAGCTGCACTCTTCACTTCACCGGCAGCCATGAGTCCCAAGAGCGCCCACGCGGTCTGGGAAGGGGTGCTTTTGCCCTTTCCCGCAAAATGGGGATCCGTATAGGAATAACAGGTCTCACCCCAGCCGTTGTCTGCATTCTGGCAGGATTTCAACCATTGAACGGCCCTTCGGATATAGGGCTGGCTGGGGTCTTCGCCCAGGCATCCCAAACCTTTCAATACGGACCATGTGCCGTAAATGTAATTGACGCCCCAGCGCCCGAACCAGGCCCCGCAATCTTCCTGTTCCCTTTTCAGGAAATCCAGTGCCCTGGAAATGGGCGGGAAATCAGGTCCATATCCCAACATGGCCAGGAGCTCAATGCATCGGCCCGTCAAATCGGATGTGCCGGGATCAAGGAGTGCCCCATGATCGGCAAACGGGATCTCGTTCAGATAAAGGTAGTTGTTGTCAATGTCAAAAGCGCCCCACCCGCCATCGGAGCTCTGCATGCCAAGCACCCAATTCACAGCCTTGGCGATTTTCCCCCGGCATTCTGTCTCTTCTAAAGCACCGGCCCTCAAGAGCGCCATCAGAACCATGGGCGTGTCGTCCACATCCGGATAAAAGGTGTTTTCGAACTGAAAAGCCCACCCGGCCGGCTCAAGATCCGGCGCTCGATAAGCCCAGTCTCCGGGTACAAGAATCAACTGTTTGAAAAGCCACCGAACGGCCCCCTGAACCGATTTATGGTTTGCGGAAAGCCCCCCTTCAAGTACGGCGGAAAGGCTCAAACAGGTATCCCATATGGGGCTCAAACAGGGTTGGCAGTAGCCTTCATCGCCTTGATCGACCAACATATCTTCTATGGCCTTTATTCCCCGAACAACATCCGGGTGGTCATCAGGATATCCCAGAACCTTCAACGCCATCACCGCATTGGCCATGGCGGGAAAAATGGCCCCGATACCCCCCTCTCCCCTCATCCGTTCACGGGTCCAGGTTTCAGCCAGCTTAAGCCCTTTTTTCCTCAGCACCCGGGGCATTAAAGGATCCACTTTTTTCAAGGAACGATCCAGAAGCAAAAAACAGTTCTTGAAAAAACTGCCCGGGACAAAACGATCCAGGTGTTGAAGCTCGTTTCCAGGGGATACAAAAAGCTCTGAAATGCCCTCTTCCGGGGCCAAGCGACACACGGGTCGTTTCGCATAAAGGATGAGGAGCGGAACAATAACGGTCCTTGACCAGTAAGATATTTTATTGAGATGAAAGAAAAACCATTGGGGCAGAAGCATGATCTCGATGGGCATGGCCGGCGTCGTTTTCCAGGGGACCTGACCGAAAAGCGCCAGCATAATGCGGGTAAACACATTGGTGTTCGCGGCGCCTCCCTGCGCCAGCACATAGGCCCTGGCCCTGACCATATGGGGTGCATCGGGAGAATCTCCCAATTGCTTCAGGGCAAAATAAGCTTTAACCGAAGTGCTGACATTGGCCTCACCCTCGTAATACAAGGGCCACCCGCCACTCTCAAGCTGCCGGTTGCGCAGGTAATTGGCGAACCGCATCTTGAGATCCCCAGGGATTTCACGTCCCAGAAACCTCTGAAGCAGAATGTATTCCGACGGAATGGTTGTGTCCGCCTCCAGATCAAATACCCAGTATCCTTTTTCGTTCTGGATATTCAGAAAACGATCTCTGGTTCTTCGAATGGATTCATTCAGGCGCTCCACAGTAAACAGAGGGGTAACAGGGAGACCGGTGTCTGTCTCGTCATGATGTGTCAAATGGGGCTTTACAGGATAACCGGTCCATCTTTTCGGATCAGCAAGAACTTTCAGGGCCGTGCGAATGCGCTGCTTCATTTAAGTCAGTAATCCTCCAGAAAATACTTATACGGGACCTATATATGACTACTCCTTAAAATTCAAGTAAAATCGATGTATTCTGCCTCTACTTGGCTACAAATGTTACATCTTTTTATTTCATGATGATTTAATGATAATTTCCATGTGCTTACACCTGACCATATTCATTCGGATGAAAAGGGCAATACCGTATGGGGCGTTTTCTTAAGGGGTCCCGTCGCCGGAATATGGGAAATGGCGTGCAAAAATACAACCATGAGTTTATACTCCCCGTGAGCCCCAATCATGACCATAGCTTGGACGATTTCAATAAATGGGATGGAGAATTTTCGATATGAACGAAAAATGCTGTTTTCAATGGGTCCTCCTGATGGTCTTTTCCATGGGCCTTTTCTTTGCATCACCATCCTTTGCCGGGGTTCTCAAAATCCAGACGCGGACCACGGTAGAGACCACGGAAAGCCAGGCCAAGGTAACGGTGTCCCTTGCCAATGAGGGTACCGCCGCCGCCCACAATCTTCAGGTTCACCTGAAGCTCCTGGGAGAAACCCTTGATTCAAAAGTCAGTCCCGAGCTTCATCCGGGCGGGTCCAGCACGTTTGTTTTTGAAAAAAAGACTGAAGGGGTCAAAACGGGTCGATACCCTTTGACGGTCTTTGTGGATTTTCACGATTCGAACCAATATCCCTTTTCAGCGCTATCCGGCATGACATTTTCAGTGGGACCCAACGTCAACCCTGACCTTGCGGTCCTGGGGAAGAATATCACCATGGATAAAAAAGAAGCGCTCTCACTGAACATCAAGAACATCGGCGCCAATGAAAAACACATTCTGGCAACCCTTATCCTTCCCCGGGAACTCTCAACGTCAACACCTGAAATCAACTTCCGGATGGGTCCCAGATCCCGGAAGGACTTGAATTTTGAGATCCGCAATTTTTCAGCCCTTCCCGGAGCAGATTACCCGGTCTTCTGCTATTTTGAATACGACCTTGAAAATATTCACCACACGGCGGTCTGCACGGCAATTATCAAAATCATCGAACCGGAGAATCTGTTTCGGCGATACCGGTGGTTATGGATGGTGGTCGCCGCCGTTCTCATTATAGCGTTTCTAGGCCTTGCCATTAAGAATCGTAGAAAACCTTCGGAATAAGCAACCCATGAAAGTCATTTTTCACGGCGATGATTTTGGACTAACCCCCGGCGTAAACCATGGGATCATCAGCGCTTTTAAAGAGGGGTTGCTGACAAGCACTTCGCTCATGGCGGTGGGCGAAGCGGCGGAAGAAGCCATGGATCTGGCCCTTGAAAATTCCGGCCTCGATGTGGGCATTCACCTGGTGCTTTCTGATGAACCGCCCCTGTTGACGCCTGAAGTCCTGTCAACCCTGATCTCCCGCCATGGACTGCTACCCTCAAGGAACCGGCTTTTGGGGGCCATTTTTTCCCGAAAACTGGATTATGGACAGGTTGAGGCAGAGTGGTGCGCTCAGGTGGAAAAAGTGCTAAGTACCGGCATCAAAATCAACCACCTGGACAGTCACCAGTTCGTTCACCTCTTCCCGGGACTTTTCAATGTCTGCCGACTTCTCACTCGACGCTACAACATCCCGTTTATCAGAAATGCCATGATTGAGCCCTCTCTTTCCAATTCATTAGTCGACCCCGGAATCGGCCGTTTGGTGCAGTGGTTCGGTCTGTGGGGGTGGACAAGGTTTATGGCTCTAAGAGGCTGTTTTCCCTCAGGAGCAACCATCCCTTCAGTCGGTTTTCTGAACGCCGGAGGAAGAATGGATTGCGCCACAGTACTGAAAACGCTGGATAAGCTGGCAAAAAATAAACGGTGCTCCCGCGTGGAATTCATTCTTCATCCCGGCGTTGGAGACAACCATACCCATGACAAATATAAACATTGGCGCTACTTCTGGGAAAATGACCTGTCCCTGCTGTTGAACCATGATCTTCGAAAGGGGCTCGAGATGCGCAATATCAAAACCACTTCTTTTGGAAAAGAACGATGATGCGACCCGGCACAATACTGCTCATCAATCCCCACTGGCAGGGTATCAAGCGGCAGATGCAGCCGCAGTTCAAAAGACTCTGGCAGCCGCTGGATCTGGCCCTGGCCGCAGCGCTCCTCGAAAAGAACGGCTTTACCGTTCAAATCCTGGACAACAATGTGGACCGGTTGTCGCCTGCGGCCGTGGGTCGCCTGGCTGAAGGATCTGAAAAAATTTTCATCACCTCAACGCCCTATGACCGGTGGCAATGCCCGTCTCTGGACATTCAATTCTTTTTTGACACCGCCCGCCATATTCCTCAAAATCGCCTGTACATCATGGGCGCCCATGTGACCGAGCGCCCGGAAGCCATTCTCAGGCAAAGCGGGGCCCGGGCCGCCATCCTGGGGGAACCGGAAGAGACCCTATTGGATATTGCGCAAAAGGATAAGACCGATGAAATTTCTGCTGACATTTCTGCTAATATTTCTGATAATATTCAAGGCGTTGCCTACCTCAAAGGAAACCAATTGGCCAAAACGGCGCCCCGAGACAATCCGGTTGATTTAAATCAGCTCCCCCGCCCGGCCTACCATCTGCTGAAGATGGACCAATACCGTTATGAGTTCATGGGGAAAAACTTTGCCATTCTGGAAGGATCCAGAGGGTGCCCTTACGGCTGCAACTTTTGCTATCTGGGCATGTATGGCCCCCGTTTCAGGCAAAAACGCCTGGACCGACTACTGGATGAAGTCCGGTATGTAAACCGGGAATTCCAGGTTCAAAATATCTATTTCATGGACCTTGAATTCGGCCTCAACCGAAAACACCTGATCTCCTTCTGCAAAGCCCTGGTCGATCTGAACCTCGGCGTTCGGTGGTGTTGCCAGACACGGGTCACGGACGTGGACGGGGAGGTCCTGAAATGGATGAAAAAGGCGGGTTGTCGTCTGATCCATTTTGGCGTGGAGGCGGGAAGCGACCGAATACTGCGCCAAACCGGAAAGGGGATCACCGTAAACGACTGTGTTAAGGCCATTGATTTGACCCGAAAGGCCGTCATCGAAACGGCCCTGTTCATGAATTTCGGCTTTCCGGGGGAAACTTTACGCGAAATGAACGCCACCGTTAAGCTGGCCATTCGGCTGAGCCCGACTTATGCGGCATTTCATCTGATTGTTCCCTTTCCCGGCACACCGCTGGCCCGGGAAACCGGCCTGGATATGGCGGCATTCCCCCCGCATTTATATCCCCACTATAATTTCATTGGCCACGACCTTAAAACCTTGAAATCGGTCCTCAGAAGGGCCTATCTGCGGTTTTACCTGAGGCCCGCTTATCTGATGGGGCTACTGCGCAGGCCAATACGCCCCGGTCTGGATCAGGGAAGGCTTTTCATGAGGTTACTCGGGGGATGACCCGCAACTGGCACATAAGATCATACCGGGATGGGGATGAAAACCAAATCCTCAAGCTTCGCCAGTCGGTATTCGGCGATCTTGATCCGGTGCGCCTCAAAGAACCCACCTGGCAGTGGCAGTTTCAAAACAACCCCTCAGGCAAAGCGGTCTGCTTCCTGGCCGAATCAAACGGCGAGATCGTCGGCCAGTATGTGACCATTCCCACCCGATTTTCCATTCACGGCAAAAAAACCCGAGTCGCATTTTCCTGCGACACCATGATTCACCCCGAATACCGCCGTCAGGGCATGTTTTCTGCTTTGGCGCGTGAAGTGTATGATCACCTGGAAACCCAATGCAACATCCACCTGGTGTGGGGATTTCCCAACGATCAGTCCCGGCCCGGTTTCACCGGACAACTGGGCTGGCGGATGCTGCCCACCATACCCCTGATGGTGATGCCCATCAGACCCCTGTCCATGATCTTTAACGCCCTTCCGTTGCTTAACAAAATGCTTAAAAGCCCTCCGGCTCCAATAGAGACGAATACTGACATGGCTTTTTCCACCAAAATTCAAGGGCTTCACATAAGCCCCATTGAGCACTTTGACGAAGCCTTTCATGCCCTCTGGCAGAACCATTCAACCATAGCCCCGGTAATACAGGTTCGAGACAGACGCTACCTTCAATGGCGATATATTTCGGTCCCCGAATTCGGCTATCGGCCCTTTGCCGTTCTGCATGATGGACGGCTGCTGGGTTATCTGGTTATCAGGATGATGGCATTAAAAGGCCAGATGTTCGGGGTTCTGGTGGATGTGTTTCCCTTCCCGATGGGGTCGGTTTTGGTAATTCATGAAATTTTTTCCTTTTCACGACAATACGTCAAAGCGCACGGGGGGGATTTCCTGACTTGTCTCCTCCCCCGGAGGGAAGCGGGAATTCTGAAAAGGGCCGGTTTCAGAAGGGTCCCTGAAATCATCAACCCCAAACCGTGGCGACTGGGGTATCGATGGGCGGGGAAGGGTCCTTCGGAGGACCTGGATGACTGGCATGTCGCTTATGGCGATACGGATGTGGTTTGATTGTTTTGGTGTGAGGTTTGAAGTTTGAAGTTTAAGGTTTAAAGTTTAAGGGTTTGGATTTCAGCCACAACCGGAATAGATTTCCGAATTTATACAGTCCTTCATGGAACAGATTGAAACGGCTTTCCCGCATGTCCGTACATTTGACCGGAATCTCTAGAAGTTTGCAGCCATCCCGGGAAGCCCGGTGAACAATTGCCACCACGTAGAAGGTATGGTCATCTATGTGCTCAAGATATCGTTTCACCAGGTCTTTTCGGTATCCTTTTGCCGCGATGGAATAGTCGTGATAATTGATGTGCAGCAATCGCCCGGCCAGGCGGATAAAGAGGTTGCTGGCTGCTTTTCGAGACCATGAGCGTTGTTGTTCCCCCGTAATTTTGCTTCCGATGACCATATCCGAACGATCCAGCAGCCGGCAGGCCTCGGGGATGAAATCAAGGCTGATGGAAAGATCCATGTCCACAGTGATAATCCGATCGTAGGCGGCCATCCTGATCCCTTCCCGGAATGCCCGTCCCACACCCCTGGATTCCAGATGAAAAAATCGGACCGAATCATGTTCTTTACTCAATTTCCCTCCCAGATGCACCGTGCCATCCGTGGAGCCGTTGCTGCCCAAAATCACCTCATAAGACCGCTTCAGCACATCCAGGAATGCCAGCAGCCGGCGGGTATTTTTCACCAGCAGGTCTTCCTCGTTGTACACCGGGATAAAAATCGTAATGCCGGAATCTGACATCATACCGCAGGCATCTCCTGTAGCCGGTCTTTTGCAAAATTGGCCCAGATACTCCCGGAAAACTGATCAACGGTTTTCTGAAACCAGACACGCGCCTGACCGGTTTTGCCCTGGTGCAGATAGCAAAGCCCCATGTGGTACAGGACCTCCGCAGCCCGGGACGTTTCCGGATAGGTTTCCATGAGCCATTCAAGTGACTGAAGTGTCTGTTCCCAGTCTTTTTCACGGTAGTGGCACATGGCATAATGATATGCAGCCTGATCCACGATAATGGTCTGGGGAAATTTTTCCATCACCTGGCGAAAATAGATTCTGGCGCTATCGTAATTCTCCTCTGTAAACGCCTTGATGCCCTGATTGTAGGGAAGCACCGGGAATTGGGGGGACAATCGGACCAGAAAATAAATCATCATCAGGACCACGAGACCCGATCCGACACAAACCGCTTTGAAAGCATAACGGTCAAACCCTTTTGAAAACCGTTCTCTGACCATTGCGATCCTGGGATATAGAACCAGAAACAGAATGGCCATCACTGAAAGTAAAACGCCTACGTAGTCCGGCCAGGTTTGTCCATAAGAAAGCCGGACCGTGCTTTTCCGGGGATAGATCAGCATGAATGCGGGCGATACCCGATAGATTTGATCCGCCCCTTCCACCTTCCAGTTGGGATGATAGGACATCTTGATCAGAAGGGGTTTTCCGGGTGACGCATTTTCAATCACAATTTCATCTTCTCCAACCAGCTCCCGGATCGGACCGGCCAGCTCTAAAGGCACCTTTGGAAGGGTTTTTACGTCGGGATCTTTCAAAAAATGAAACCTGCTGCGGTCCTTTTGATCCGCCTTATCTTTGAACACCAGTGGAACAGAGAGATCCCCCAGGCGGAACCATTTGTAGGATAATTTGCGCCAGTCTTTCGTTGAGACCATGACCGGCTTTTGAATGAGCGGTTCCACGTATTTGCCGGAATTGCCCCTGACCCGGTGAACTTCAAAGGGGCCGGACCGGTAAGAGAAATCAAACAAGGGGGATCTTGTGGCCGCGTAAATGGTCTCCGGTTCCACCAGGACGACCTCCCCCACATTGAACAGTTTCAGATGCTCATGGGCCTTCTCCAGATTAAACCGTGAATAGTTGTAATTGGGAATGGGCGTAGAAGGCTTTTGAGACAGTTCCGATTGCAGATAAAAGATAAAGGGAACCGACAGGCTGCCTTGAATGTAAACCCCTTCAAGCGTAGACCTGCCGGAAAAAAACGGCAGGTTTTCAAAAGCCCGCACCGTGCCCGCCCCCTGGTTCCGCATACTGTGCTCATAAACGACCCTGGCGTCTTTTTCGTCACCCCTTAAGAATTCATTGACGGCATTAAAGGGCTTCCACAGGGCCTTTGCCTCAAAGCCGGCGTAGTTGGACCTCGCCCAACTCCTGCAGATGGTCTCCCGGCTGTCCACCCACAGGAACGTCAGCACCAGGACCACCAGGACACCCAGCATTTTCTGGGTGCGGGGGACGGAAACCAATGACCATAAGAACGCGCCCCCGATGACCAGGGAAAACTGAAAAAAGGGCAGAAATCGAATATCCACCAGGCCGAGCCGATACCCGATGAAGTACATGGCCAGGCCGGAAAAGGCGATAAACCAAACATAGGCCCAGGGTTTTGGCAACAGGCCCGGACCATTCCTACTGCGCCTGAAAAACATCCATACGGTTCCAACCACCCCAAAAGCCATGAACGGATAGAGGATGACAGGCAAAACCTCCCGCAGGATCTGATCCCAGCTGAAAAAGATCCACAGGATACTGAACCGGGTGGTATAGGGGAGAAAGGCCATGAGGGGAATCAACCAGAACCCCATGAGACAGAACGCCAGGGTGTTGATTAACAGCAGCCGCTTCAAGTTGGGTCTAAAATTCTTCCTGGAGATGAGGAAAAACAGTGAGGAAAACAGCGCTCCCAGGAGGGTGTATCCGTGGCATAATCCCACCAAAGAGAGTACGACCGCATTGATTCGAAGCCCTTTGTTTTCAGACATGAACCGGTACAGCAAGCCCAGCCACAAAACCGCCAGGGAAAAGCCTAAGCTGTAACAGAATGTGCCGGCCAGGGTGCTGGGGATATTGCCGCCCCACATGGAATTCCCCTCCATAAAGAGAAACGAAAGGGAAAACAAGGCGCCCGTAACGGGGATGGGAAACAGCTGTTTGAGAAAACGAAAGAAAAAATACGTACAGAGGGGAAGCAAAAAAGTGCCCATTACGGTGGTCAATTTAAAGGCAATCTGCAGCGGCATTACCCACGACAACACCGTCATGATCAGAAACGGCAACGGAAAGTAGTTCTGGAGCATGGGAAATCCTGCCAGGTTCCCCTGACACCATCCGGAAATCTTCCCCTTCGGCAACAGATGGTCCTTCAAATACTGGGCCGTGTAGTAATGGGACCCCGTATCCCCGCCGGTGGCAATGTTTTTTGAAAAAAGGGAGGCCGGTTCTAAATAACAGAGAAGAAAAGCAATAACTGCCCCCATCATCAGGAGATCAAAGACCATTATTCTCTTTTCGCTGCCCCGTTCTATTACCGTCATTTCGCTTTTATCAGGCCTTTCAAAGGGTTTTCGCACCCAAACTGAAAATGTGAAAGCCTATCCACGGATACCACCCATGTCAACAAAAAGCACGGGGATCGTAGAAATAGCGATGCAAACATGTCATAACGTTTGAAATCAAATGATTAAATTCGTTGTTGACTTACTGATTCCCTGAAAAAAACCTTGACATATGCGGCTCTTTTAAGCTTGAATCGCGCTAAGCATTCATTTGTTCGGCTCCATCAATTTCTCAAATCTGGCTAAATATAAATGGGAACCCATTTAAAAAATAGCTGGATAATCCTTTATCGGGTGAACATGTGAAGTCCGCTGATGCCAAAAGTGTGGAACCTACCTGTATGTTTCGACCTTACCACCGAATTAGAATCGCCGCTTTGATAACAACCCTTTTCTGTTTTGGGATGGCATCACAGGCCTCTGGCGCTCCCGAGGGAAATCAAGAACCTTTGCAATCCCACGCGGGTGGGAACATCAATTTAGAGCAAGTATTCTTCATCAAGAATTCTCTTGCCGGGGAAAAGGCGCCGCTGTCACGCCCCACCGGCAGCCCGCCAAGAGAAACAGCCCCTGAAGAGGAATCCACGGCCATGGACATTTTCATGGATGGCGTCGATGCCCTGGATATGGAAGACTTCGAGGAAGCCGCCAGGCTTTTTGAAAAAGCATCCGTCATGGAACCTCAAAACCTGGAACACCAATATTATCTAGGCGTTGCCTATGTACGGCTCAAGAAAAACCGTGAGGCCCTGGAAATATTCGAATCCCTGGTAACTGAGGCGCCGAAGCTTTTTTTCAAGGCATATTTCGACATCGCTACCATCTACAGCAGCGAAAAAAAATACGAAAAAGCCATTGAAACCCTTCAAAAGGCGGAGAAACTCGAACCCGATAGCGGCCGCGTGTTTCTGGATATGGGCTACGCCTATAAGGATTCGGGGAATTATGGCCAGGCCATCAAGTGCTTCACCCGCGCAAAGGAACTGGATCCTCAATTAAACCAGATATCGATCTATATGACCGGCGCCACCTACCTCGAGGAGGAACAATTTGATCAGGCAGCCCAAATGTTCAAGAAAACGGTTGAACTGGGTCCTGAAACACCCCTGGCTGAAAGTGCCCGGCAAACCATCCCCCGCGTTGAAGAGGCCGCATGGGGTCGCAAACCGTGGTATCTGTTCACCTCCTTTAACTGGGGCTATGACGACAATGTGGCCCGTGACCCGTTACAAGAAGTCACAGGGGGACCCGTCACCGGCGGAATCGGAAAAGGGGATCAATACCAGATTTTTTTCCTGAGGAGCGGGTATAAACTCCTGAACCAGAAAGATATGGAGGTGGGTGTGGGCTACACCCTTTTTTCCCTGGGGTACCGGGACTGGACGGTCGCCAATGTGACCTCCCACAGTCCCCATGCGTATTTCCAGGCGGATTGGGACCCCGTCTTTTTCCGATTTCAGTATGACTTCAGTTATTTTTATTCCGGTGGGAAAAAACAGAGCATCAACCCCCCCATTTACCTGACCTTTGCCAACAATTCCTCCGCCCGGCTTCGCATGCACAGTTTTATGCCCACCATCAGCATCCTTGAACCCTATGATCTAAGAACCGATATAAACCTGGTTTACCAGATTAAGGATTACCTGGACGGTGTGACCGGTGACGCCTCGCGCTACGGCGCCGACGTTACGCAATCCTACCAGATCCCCGGCACCCAGTGCCTGCCCAGAATCGGATATCGAACCGCTTACGAGCCGTCTGCCGATGACCCTTCCACCTACAGCTACCATGAGTTGATGGTCGGGGTCGCGGCCAACATCTATTGGGACATATGGGGAGACCTCTCTTTTGCCTACATGCGGACCCATTACCCTGATTTCACTCGCACCGACGGCCGCAGGGACAGTACCTATACCACGACTTTTTCCCTGAAGCGATATTTGATGGAACGACTCCTGCTTTCTTTTCTATTTATTCATATGAAGAATGATTCCGATTACGTATCGCTTAGTGGTGAAGATCTCTTCACGTTTAAGAAAAATATATATTCACTTGAGATTTCATATGTGTTTTAATTATTCTATAGCGTAAAGGCAACATGACTTAATAACCGCCATCAGGAAGGTAACGCACCATGGTGAAAAATAATCGAACATCGCGACCAGCCCATGACAAAACCAGGCACGGGCTCTGTTTTTTCATCCTGCTGCTGATAATCCTTCTCCCCTTCACCGCCCTTGCCAACGATGTGATCGGTGAAATCAAGCGCGTTAAGGGGTCCGCAACCGTGTCCAGGGAAGGCGTTTCAAAACCGATGAAGGCAACCCGGGGTATGCCGCTGTTTCTGCACGACCAGATCAAAACCGGACCGGATTCAAGGCTGCGAATCGTATTCAAAGACGGCAGCTACATGACCATGGGTGAAAAAGCGAATCTCCATCTGGACCAGTTTGAGTTCGATGCCAAAAAGAAGGAGCGAAACGCCGGGTTTCGCGTGATGTCAGGCAAGTTGAAGGTGTTCGCAAAAGACCTGTTGAAATTCAAGAAAAGGGCTTTTAATGTCAAGACTCCCACCGCCGTTATCGGTGTTCGCGGCACCGTCTATATGGTCTGGGTGGTGGATCAAAATATTACCCAGGTCGTTTGTTTTGAGGGCATGATAGAGGTCGCCAATCAGTTCGATCCATCTCAGTATGTGGATCTTACCAACGGCTTTTCTACTGATGTGATAAAGGATCTGCCGCCCTCGACGAAAGTTCTCCTGAACGAAGAACAAATGCAGGAGCTTCAGAAATCCCTGGGTGAAACCACATTAACCGAAACAACGGTAGAGGAGACAACGGAAGAGTCAACCACCACCATAGCCACCACAACCGAAGCAACCACAACTGTGACCTCAACAACGGCCCCGTCAACGACAACCTCAATACCCGAAACGACCACCACGACTCAGGCACCGTTGAAAGCCTTATCCGCTTCTTCAACCACATCCACCACAACGACGACCACTACTACCACTACAACTACAACTACCACAACCACTACAACCACAACCACAACCACAACCACGACCACTACCACTACCACAACAACGACAACTACCACAACAACAACGACGACCAGTTCAACCACCTCTACCACTTCCACGACCTCAACCACCTCTACCACTTCTACCACCACCTCTACTACCTCTACTACCTCTACTACGTCTACTACCTCTACTACGTCTACCACTTCCACGACCTCAACCACCTCTACCAGTTCGACCACATACCCAACAACGACCTCAACAACCACGACCTTGCCACCACTTCCAGGGCCGCCGGGACCACCGGGCTGATGTTTTTTGGTAACCAATCTTGTTTGTTTCAATGACCCTCAGTGCCAATTTCGAAAAAGAATCAGGATATTTTTCATCCGCCGTAAACCCATTTTCCGTGGGGTTTCTCATTGACCCGGATACTTTGAAGACGTATTATTCCAAAGATTGCAAACTCCAGTCGGCGTTTTTTAACGAGCCGCAGGATTTTTGGAAAAACCAGAAATTTTGCCCACCACAAAGGAGGCTTATGATGAAAGCACATCCGTATTCCTTTTTGACATTATTCCTTGTCACCCTGGCTTTCCTGTTTTCAGGTCAGGCATTGGCTGCGGACATAGACGCAACACTCTCCGACAGTGACGACACATCCTCTTTTCAGGTAAAGAACTCCGAAAGCACCAATAATGTCTTGATGAAGGTCCAGAGTGGCGGGAAAGTGGGCATCGGGACGACAGACCCTCAAGAGAAACTAGATGTCAATGGAAATGTTGAAATCAGCGGAGAAGCTGGTAAACTGGTGTTTCCAGGTTCACATTATGATGCAAAAATCGAACTTTTCAAAGGTGGGGAAGAAAAAATAGGGACAGCCGAGCATCAATTGAAGCTCATTGCAGGAGGAAGTGAATCAACAGGAAACATAGCCTTTTTTGGTGGTTCAACAGAAGTCATGAGAGTTGATACAGATGGTCTCAAGGTCGGCATCCGTACGACGGACCCCAATTCAACCCTGCATGTGAACGGTAGTTTTTCCGTCAAGAGAACCGCCGTTACTGGAAGTGCCAGCTCATCCGGCGAGGTGATCATTGGCGTTACAGATACCACCGCAGCGCGCGCTATAACACTTCGTAGCGTCGATTGCGTTCAGGGTCGAATCATCATCATCAAGGACGAATCAGGCGATGCTGGAACCTTCGCTATTACTGTCGATACAGAAGGCACTGAAACAATTGATGGGGCCGATGCATACCCCATAAACACAGACTACGGTTATGTAAAAGCATATTCAGATGGTTTCAACTGGTTCATCATTGGAGCATCTCCTCCCCCTCAATAAAACGGTCATTTCTGTGAAAAACGGGCCTGCCGTTATGGAGGGTTGGCAAGAGCGAATTGTATTTTAATCATCTTGCCAAATAGAAGACAAAAAAACATGCGCCCGTTCTACCCGACCTCGCGCCTGCATGAAGGAGGGCACCTCCCATGTTAAAAATAAGATTACCAAAACTGGTATTTGTTGTTCTTTTGCTGATGCCCTCCCTGGCCCACCCTGCGGGACTGACGATCGGTACCGGTAGCCAGATGGCTTTAAACGACGGTAGCCTGAATGTGGGCGGTAATGTTGCCATTACAGGAACGCTGACCGTCGGATCAGGTTCGCTTGCCCTGACAGGAAACTGGTCCAACAGCGGCGCCTTTACCCCTGGTACAGGGACCGTTACGTTTAACGGGACCAACCAATCCATCTCAGGCGCCACGACATTTTATAACCTGACCAAAAACGTCACGACCGCAACAACCCTCACTTTTCAAAACGGCAGCGCAAGTAAAACAACCATCACAAACACCCTAAACCTGCAAGGCGCCAGCGGGCAATTGCTATCGCTTGAAAGTGACTCCACGCCCCAGTGGGAGATCGAACCGCAAGGTACGCGAACGATTCAATATCTGAACGTGCAGGGATCAAAAAACGTCAACGCTGCCGATATCGATGCAAGGGGAAAAAACTGCACGGATTCCGGTAACAACACAAACTGGATTTTCCAATACCAACCCCCCACCCTGACCTCTTTTTCCCCCACGGAAGGCGGCACCACCACATCGGTCACCATCACCGGCACTAACTTCACCGACGCTACAGCCGTAGGATTCGGGGGAACAGCCGCATCCAGCTTTACGGTCAATTCATCTACACAGATCACCGCCATCGTCGGTAGCGGATCAACCGGCAAGGTCACCGTCACCACGCCGGACGGCACCGCCACCTCCACATCTGACTTTACCTTTTACAGTTCACCCACAACCCCTTCATTTTCACCGGCCGCAGGCGGCACCGACACATCGGTCACCATCACCGGAACCAACTTCACCGGCGCCACAGCCGTCGGATTCGGCGGAACGACCGCGTCCAGCTTTACGGTCAATTCATCCACACAGATCACCGCCATTGTCGGTAGCGGATCAACCGGTAAAGTAACCGTCACCACACCGGGCGGCACCGCCACCAGCACCAGTGACTTCACCTATAACGCTGTGGTTGTTGGAACCTACTACGTAAGCATTGAAAGCGGAAACGACTCCAATGACGGCAGCGCCGCCCACCCATGGAAGACCCTTCATCACGCCATTTCCCAGTTAAACGGAGGAGGCACCGGAAACTACGTCCTGCATGTGGCTCTGGGAACGTATAGTGTCGCCAACGAAGCGGACACCCAAATGATCCTCTCCCAGAGCAATGTAATTCTCATGGGAGAAAGAGGCAGCGCACCCATTATAGATGGGGCAAATGCCGCCAACTGGCCAGACGGGATAAAAATCACGGGTTCCCATATCCACCTCAAAAACCTTTTCTTCACAGGTTTTACCGGCGAAAACGGTACCGGCATCAACATTGTTGCGGGTTCGGACAACGCCATTACCGAGTGCAGGGTTTACGGGAACTATGACGGTATCTCCGTCTGGCAATCGGATAATTGTACCATTCAAGACTCCGAAATCGACAACAATAATTTTGATGGCATCAGCATCAGTGAAAGCGCCAACAGCGTTATCACCCGAAACACCATCCATGACAACTATGAAGAAGACAACAGTGACGGGATTATTGTTCAAGCCTGCAGTCCGGAAATCAGCCGGAACAAAATTTATGACAACCGTTTCAATATCTCTGTCCAAGCTTATGGAAGTGAAGTGACCTCTCCCACCATCAAGAACAATCTGATCTATGAAGTAACTTCAGGGGAGGTTGACTTCGGCATCCTTATGGGCAGCAACGATTCCTCTACGGTGGCACCGAAGATCCATCACAATACCATAGACAAGGGCACCTACGAGGGGATCATCGTAGAAAGATATGGGACCAGCACCATAAGTCCCGAAATCAAATATAACATCATCACTAACTTTCAACAGTATGGTATCCAAAACAGTTCCGGCACCCCCACCATCAACTACAATGACGTTTGGAATAACGGCAACAGTGCTGCTGACAACTACAAAGACTGTACAGCAGGGGCCAACGATATTTCCTTAGATCCGAAATACGCCAGCTACTCACTCCAGTCAACTTCTCCCTGCATCAACACCATTCCCTCCGGTGAAGGGGATCCCGTAACCCTCGATTACCCCGGTTACAAACGTCCCCGTCCCGGGAAAACAACAAGGGACATGGGGGCCTATGAGTATGTGGCAGATGTAACCAACAATTACACACTCCCCGGCGGCACGGGGGTGTCCACGGACTACCGCATTTTTACCGTCCCCCTGAACCTGGGAACCGGCGCGGACATGCTGACGGCCATGGAAAACGTTCTGGGGACCTATGATCCCACCCGCTGGCGTGGTTTTCTGTATACGGGGACCCTTTACCGGGAATTCAACTCAAGTCAATTCGCATCTTACAACATCAAACCCGGGATGGGCTTCTGGATCATCACGACCTATACCGACAATATCCCTTTTGAAGCAAAACCGGCTCCGGACGGGGTCGATTATGTGATGGAATTGCAGCCGGGATGGCACCTCATCGGCCTGCCCTGGACCAGCACTCAGATCACCCTGAACCGCATCAATGTCACAGACGGGGTATACACCTATGCCATCACCAGTTTAAACAACAATCTTACCCAGAAGATTATGTGGGATTTCACCGGGGAAGACACCCTCTACAATGGTTATGTAAGGCGGAGCACTGTCGGCTTTCGCCTTCAGAACAATAAGGGGTATTTTTTCAAGGTTCTGGGCGACAATCCCATAAGGCTGATCATACCCCACGCTGATACCCAAGCCCAAAGCGACCCCGTTGACATGGCCCCGAACCAAACAAATACAAATGAGGACGACGAAGCACCTCCGCCGCCCCCGGGTGAAGCGCCCATCCCGGATATCAAAGCCAACGGGCAGGACGGGCCGGTTTCAGTATCCTCCGGGGGTTCGATATCTGTTTCCGTGAGTCTTGATCCCGGAGCGTGGAGCGGTCGGTACGCCGACTGGTGGGTGGCCCTTCACACCCCATTTGATTACCCCCTGGACTGGTATACATACGTGTATCCCGACGGTTGGCGGTACGGTGTCCATGTCTGCGCACAGACGCCCCTTTATGAGCTTGCACCCTCATTCAACGTACTGAATACGGTCCTTCCAGCGGGAAATTACATCTTCTACTTCGCCGTTGACGGCAATAATGACGGAGAAACTGACGCCACCTGGCTGGATTATGTGGAAGTAAACGTCGAATAGCCGGGACAAACATCTTCTCCCTATTCTATTTGCCTTGACCTGCCCCCTTATTCCTAAATTTAATAATCCTTTGACATGGCGACTGGGTCGTGGTTACAATAACCATAATCAGATGAAAGGTTTAGTAGTGTGGGATATTGTGCAATCAAGAACAGTCTGCATAAGAGATCCAAAAATTCATTTGATCAAATTGCTCAAGATGGCCCGTAAGAAAAACGAGATGTTTTTGGCTTTATATGGAGATGATAAAATGTCCGGAAAAAGGATGATCAATTTCATGGCAGGGTTGTTGTTTCTTGGGATCTTTTGTTTGTGCGGTGGGGCGTTCGGGGCTTTACCTTACGACGATGCCGGTTTGACCTCCGAAAAGGCGGCGGGATACGCCCGGATCCCCTCCGAGGTGGTCTTCATCGACCCGTCGGTTCCGGAGATGGAAAAAATTGTGGCACAGCTGCCCGAAAGGGCCGAGGTGGTGCGGCTTTCGCCGGGGATAGATGGCGTCGCGCAGATATCAGCTCATCTTGCGAAAAAGCGGGATCTTTCCGCCATCCACATCATCTCCCACGGGAATGCCGGGCATTTTGTCCTGAACGGAATGCGGATCGATGGGGACTTTCTGAAGGACCATGGCCACGGAATCTCCGGGTGGGGCCGGTCCCTGACCGAGAACGGCGACATCCTGTTCTATGCCTGCAATCTGGCGGCAACAGACGAAGGGAAAACGTTTGTTGGAAAATTTGCCGACCTTAGCAGTGCAGATGTCGCGGCTTCAATTAATAACACTGGGAGCGATGTTTTTGATGGTGATTGGGAATTGGAATATGGAATTGGGGTGATCGAAACCACGGAATTTGTGATGGACAATTCTTATGAATATATGCTTACAGATTGGACAGTTGATAAAAATGATGATTCAGGGGCAGGGAGCCTTAGAAATACGATTGCAGGAGCCGCCACCGGGGATACAGTAAAGTTCGATGCTAACTATACTATTACATTAGATTCATCAATAACTATCGATGATAAAAACCTAATTATAGATGGCGAAACCAACTCTATAGTAATTTTGAACGGCGGAACATTTATTCCTTTTAGAATTACAGGCACTTCAGCTCTTACTTTTGACTCAGTGACACTGCAAGATGATGTTAGCGCAGGAGGTGTAATTCAAGATGATTCATCAGGGCTATTAACACTAACAGATGTTACTTTAAAGGGTAACGTAGATGCTGATGGCGGATCCGGGGGAGTAACCGTAACAGGCGCATTAACGTTAACCGGCAGTTGTACTATCGATACTGATGGGAGTACAGACGCGAATATTAGTATAACAGGTACAGTCGACGGTGCAGCAGCCAATACTCAGGATCTTACCCTGAACGCGGGTACCGGCGGAACCATTTCAGTAACCGGCGCAGTTGGTGGAAATACCAGCCTTAAACATTTGATAGTAGCTAACAGCAACGGGGCTACATTCACCGACAATGTAACTATCGGAACACAGATAACTCTGTCGGATACAACTGCGACCGCCGATATAACATTTTCGAGAACTCTTGTAACACCGACACTCACCACGACGGGGCAGGGATACAATGTCAACCTTCACGGAGATGGAACCATAATCACGAATCACGTCGAGTTCTTGAATACAGGGACGTTAGTACTGGGGAGCGCCTCCGGTGACACATTGACCTTCAACGACGGCATATCAATCGGAAGTGCCAGTCAACCATCCGGTACAACCCTTAACGGAACCGTAACCACATCAAATGATCCCGTGGCTCTGGGCACAATAACGGTAAGCGGCGACTCAACTGTAAATCCGGCCGGAGGAGCCGTTACCTTAGGGGCCATAACCATCAACGACACCAAAACATTAACCGTGGGCACCGGCAATACGGGAGCCGTATCATTCGGCTCAACAATCAACAGCGCCTCCGCCTACACGGGCAACCTCACAATTAACACGGACGACACCGCCACATTCTCAAATCACGTTGGCGGAGCAACGGCCATCGATACCCTCACACTCACCGCCGGAACCGTTTCTGCGGGCGCGAGCGATATTACGGCAGGAACAATAGCGGTGGATGGCGGGACATTCGGACAGGCGGCATCCCCAACAGGAAACTGGGATGTGGGTAACGTTACAATCGCATCCGGCGCCGCAATGAACGCCACAACCGGTGGTTTTAATGTCAGCGGCAATTGGGACAACGCCGGAACATTCAACCATAAAAACGGCACGGTGACCCTTGACGGGGGAAGCCAGTCTATCTCCGGACCGACAACATTCTACAATCTGGAAAAAAACACCGAAACCGCCGCCACCCTCACATTCCAGAACGGAACGGCCAACAAAACCATCGTGGCCAACACCCTGCAACTTGAGGGAGGGTCCGGGGCGATTCTGTCCCTGCGCAGTTCATCCGCCGGCAGCCAATGGGAAATCGACCCGGGGGGAACCCGCACCATCAACTACCTCGATGTCAAGGACTCCAAAAATGTAAATGAAACAGCCATCAATGCTGCCGGCACCAACAGTGTCTCTTCCGGCAACAATACCAACTGGACCTTCAATATCATAACACCTAACACATACTACGTGAATATCCAAAACGGAGACAATTCCCTGGACGGGTTAAGCAGCGCCCATGCCTGGGAAACCCTGCATTATGCCATCGACCAGATAAACGGGGGAAGCGCCGGGAGTGTTGGAAGCGGCTATACGCTGAATGTTTTATTGGGCGCCATCTACAACACCGAGAACGGAGAGGCGAATAGTGAACTCACCATTTCTCAGGACTATGTCACGATCATCGGTGAAACAGGGAGCGGACCGATTATCAATGGAACCGGCGCCACCAGTTGGCACTACGGGATAAAAATCGACGCTTCTAACGTCACTCTTAGAAACCTCTATGTCACGGGCTTCACCGGTACAGACCCTTCGGGAACGGGCATCGAAATTGTTTCAGGGTCAAACAACACCATTGAGAACTGCTGGGTGTATGGCAACCATGACGGCATCTCTGTCTGGCAGTCTGCCAATTGTACAATTCAGGGCTGCGAGATTGACAACAATAATTTTGACGGGATCAGTATCAGTGAAAGCGCCGGCAGCATCATCACCCAAAACACCATCCATGATAATTTTGAAACAGATAACAGTGACGGGATTATTGTTGAAGCCTGCAGCCCGGAAATCAGCCGAAATACCATCTACGACAACCGGTTCAATATCTCGCTCCAGGGGTCTGAAACGGCTCCCACTTCACCGACTATCAAAAACAACCTGATCTATGAATTGACATTAGACGAAGTGCATTATGGCATTATTATGGGCGGTAGCACTGGCACTGTAAGCCCGCAGGTATACCATAATACCATAGACGGCAGTTTGTATCAGGGGATTCATATAGCGGAAACCGGCAACACTCCCATTATCAAATACAATATTGTCACCAATTGCCGGCAGTCCGGTATTCAGAACAGCGGCAACCCCACCATTGACTACAACGATGTCTGGCACAACGGTCCTGACCCCTACGATAGAAACTACGACGGCTGCACCGCCGGCGCTCATGACATCTCCCAGGACCCACAGTACGCCAGTCACACCCTTGCTGTCACGTCCCCCTGCATCAACGCCATTCCCATTGGCAATCCTCCCAACGATCCGGTAATCGACGATTTGGATAGCACTGAGATACGACCTTACGGCTCCGGATTTGACATGGGTTGCTATGAAAACGACAATCTGCCCGCTGTGACAACCACTGCTGCATCATCCATTACCGCAAACTCGGCCTCAAGCGGTGGAACTGTGACCTCCTCAGGATCAGAGACTTCGGTGACGGCAAAAGGCGTGTGCTGGAGTGCCTCCGCCAATCCTACTATTGCCTTGACTACCAAGACAACTGACGGTACCGGACTTGAGGCCTTTACCAGCAGCATCACAGGGCTCACTCTCAACACCACCTATCATGTGAGGGCATACGCAACCAACGGCGAAAACGTGACCGGCTACGGAAGCGACAAAACTTTCACCACTTCTGCCGTAACCGCCCCCACCCTAAGCTCATTTTCTCCCACCTCCGGTGGTACGGGAACATCCGTCACCATCACCGGAACCAACTTCACCGACGCCACTGCCGTCAAATTCGGCGTAACCGCCGCATCCAGTTTTACAGTGAATTCGGCCACCCAGATATCCGCCATTGTCGGCAGCGGATCAACCGGTAAGGTCACCGCCACCACATCGGGTGGGACGGCTACCAGCACCGGTGATTTTACCTACACTACCATCGCAGCGGGGACCTATTACGTGAACATTGCAACCGGGAACGACTCTAATGATGGGAGCGCGGACCACCCCTGGAAAACCCTTCACCATGCCATGTCCCAGATAAACGGAGGCGGCGCCGGGACCTATGTCCTGCGTGTGGCTTTGGGGACGACTTACAACGTTGCCAACGGCGAAGCCGACAGCCAGATGCTTCTCAGCCAGAGCAATGTAACAATTAAAGGAGAAAGCGGCAGCGCACCCATCATTGACGGAACAAACGCCCAGACCTGGACCAGGGGCCTTGAAGTCACCGGGTCAGATGTGACCCTGGTAAATCTGTACGTCACCGGATTTTCCGATACGAATGAAGAAGGCATCAGGATCTCGGTGGGCACCGGAAACGAAATCCGTTACTGCAACGTTTATGGGAACAGCTGGGGCATCAGGGTAAACGAGGCCACCAACACCACCATCAAAAACTGCGATATTTACAGCAACACCACCCATGGTGTTGATATCGTTCAGAGTACCGGAACGTCTGTGGTTGACAATAAAATCCATGACAACCCCCAGTACGGAATCCGTGTTGAATCCAGCCCGGAAATCAGCAGAAACGCGCTCTACGATAATCAATTCGGCGTCTTTTTGGATGCTACAACCGCGAGCACCGTATCCCCGGTCATCAAAAACAATGTGATTTATGAAGTCGTATCGAACGCCATGTCCTACGGCATCTTCATGCGATCCAACAACGCATCCGTGGTCAATCCGAAAATATATCACAACACCATCGACGGCGGAAAACTTGACGGCATCAAAATGGAAAAAGATGGCAGCAGTTCCTCCGCCCCCATTATCAAATACAACATCATCACCGAGTTTGGTCAATACGGCATCAATAACAGCGGCGCTGGCCCGGCCATTGACTACAATGATGTGTGGAATAATACCGCAAGCAATTATGAAGGTTGTACAGCGGGCACAAACGATCTTGATCCTCCGATGAATCCTCTTTATGTTACCGGTAGCTATTCACTCCAATCAGCTTCTCCCTGCATCAACACCATTCTGTCTGGGGATCCCGTAACTCTCGATTACTCCGGTTACAAACGTCCCCGCCCCGGGAAAACAACAAAAGACATGGGGGCCTACGAGTATGTGGCAGATGTAACCAACCATTACACATTGCCCGGCGGCACAGGAGTGTCCACGGATTATCGTATTTTTACCGTCCCCTTGAATCTGGGAACCGGCACCGACATGCTGACAGCCATGGAAAATGTTCTGGGAACCTATGATCCCACACACTGGCGTGGATTTCTGTATACGGGGACCAGTTACAGGGAATTTAACTCGAGTCAATTCGCATCGCATACCATCGTTCCGGGAATGGGTTTCTGGATCATCACCACCTATACCGATAAAATCCCTTTTGAAGCGAAACCCGCCCCGGACGGGGTAGACTATGTGATGGATCTGGAACCGGGCTGGCACCTGATCGGCCTGCCCTGGCTCAGCACTCAGATCACTCTAAGCAGCATCGAGGTCACAGACGGGGTACACACCTATGCCATCAGCAGCGTGAACAACGATCTCACCCAGAGGTTTATGTGGGATTACACCGGGAGCGGACCGGACAATGGTTATATAAAGCGGAGCGCTGTCGGCTTTCGTCTCCAGAACAATAAGGGTTATTTTTTCAAGGTTCTCGCAGGAACAATAAGGCTGATCATACCCCACGCCGATAACCAAGCCCAAAGCGCCCCCGTTGATATACCCCCGAACCAAACAAATACAAATGAGGACGACGAAGCACCTCCGCCGCCCCCGGGTGAAGCGCCCTTCCCGGATATCAAGGCCAACGGGCAGGACGGGCCGGTTTCAGTATCCTCCGGGGATTCGATATCTGTTTCCGTAAGTCTCGATCCCGGAGCGTGGAGCGGTCGGAACGCGGACTGGTGGGTGGCCGTTCACACCCCATTTGATTACCCCCTGGACTGGTATACATACGTGTATCCCGACGGTTGGCGCTACGGGTTCCATATCTGTGCACAGACGCCCCTTTATGAGCTCACCCCCTCATTCAACGTGCTGAATACGGTCCTTCCAGCGGGCAGTTATATTTTCTACTTTGCCGTTGACGGCAATATGGACGGAGAAACTGACGCCACCTGGCTGGATTATGTGGAAGTAAACGTCGAATAAAAAGCGACAGCAATGTTTTTAGAGTCTCCACCGCCTGAAAATGACCGGTTGAAACCTGATGATACGTTCCATTTCTCGTGTCACAGTGAACTTTCCTGTTTTAACGCCTGTTGCCGCAACAAACACCTGCCCCTGACCCCCTATGACATTCTGAGGATCAAAAGCAATCTCGACATTCATTCCGATGATTTTCTGGCCCGATATGTGGTCTATCGGCCGGACCCGGAGTCCGGTTTTCCCATTTTATCCATAAAGATGCTTGGAGAAAATGCAGTCTGCCCGTTTGTAACCCCCGAAGGGTGCGCCATATACCATGACCGACCCACGGCATGCCGCTTATACCCTCTGGGGCGATCTTCGGGCATTGATCCGGAGAGAAGCAAACCGGAGGAATTTTACTCGTTGCTTCATATCACCCGCTGCGACGGCCTCAAAGAAGACAAAGGCTGGACGGTTTCCCAATGGGTGAAGGACCAGGGCCTTTTACCCTATATTGACATGAACGACAAGATGCTCGATATCCTGTTTGATCCCCGAAGAGATCCTTCTACACCCATAGTAGAATCCCAGCAACAGAAAGTAATGGTGGCCTGCTACAATCTGGACATGTTCCGAGAATTTGTCTTTGAAACCCCGTTTTTAAAACGATTCGAAATTGATGATGATATCGCCCAGCGCGTCAAGACCGATGACGCAGCGCTTCTGACCCTGGGGTTTGCCTTCCTCAAAAAAGCCTTGTATGTCTAAAACCCTCTAAAAACGATAAATTTCTTGACTTGCTTCCCCCGTTTTGGTAGTAGCTGAGTCTTTTTTGACATCCAAAGGGAGCATTCAAATGGCAGGGTCATTCCTCACGGCACAGGGGCTTTCATCAGAACAACTCCTTGAAATCTTTGATCGGATCAAGGTTTTAAAGCATGACATGAAGCAGGGAAAAACCCTTGATGTGCTTCAGAACAAAGTGATCGGCATCCTTTTTGAGAAACCATCCACCCGCACCCGCACCAGTTTTGAATCGGCCATTCTCAGGCTGGGAGGTTCCGCCATTTATCTGCCGGTGGCGGATCTTCAAATCAACCGGGGGGAACCCATCAAGGATACGAGCCGCATGTTCGGCAGCTATCTGGATGCACTGGTAGCAAGGGTCTTTGAACATCAAACCGTTGAAGATCTTTCCCGATATTCCGGAATACCGATCATCAACGGCCTGAGCGATCTGGCCCATCCGACCCAGGCCGTCTGCGACATTTTCACGGTTCTCGAAGTGAAGGGGCAGGTGAAAGGGCTGAAGCTGGCCTATATCGGCGACGGCAACAACGTATGCCACTCATTGCTGATGGTCTGCGCTCTGGCGGGGATGCATATGACGGTTGCATGCCCCAAAGGATATTGCCCCAACCCGGCCATCCTCCACAAAGCCGAAAGCATTGCCGCGCAAACCGGGGCGCAGCTCTCTGTCCTTGAAAGCCCCAAGGAAGCGTCCGTGGGCGCCCATGTTCTTTATACGGACGTGTGGGTCAGTATGGGAGAGGAAGAGGAAGAAAAAACAAAGCTGGAGATTTTTAAGGGGTACCAGATAAATGCGGATCTTCTAAAAATGGCAGCAGAAAATGCCCATGTGATGCACTGCCTTCCCGCCCACAGGGGCCTGGAAATCACGGAGGAGGTCATAGAGGGGCCCCGTTCCATTGTCTGGCAACAGGCTGAAAACAAAATGTACGGGGCAGCCGGGATCCTGGATCACTTCGTTTCCTGACGCCGTTATTCCACCGCAAGAACCGCAGATCCATAGCCCACCACCCATTGACCACGGCCTTCCGGAAAATCGTCCCCGCTGTTGCGGTAATAAAGCACCGACCCTTTCTTACACCCCTGCGCCAAGGCAAACTTCATGACGGCCAGAACCGGTCCGATGCCGCAAAGAATCTGGTTGTCGTACCCCCATGTTTTTTCCAAGCCCTCGCAATCCATTGCCTGCAGCTTTAAAAGGGTTTTCTCATCTGTCTTCGTAACGAGATCGTAGCTGGGGTCGTGCAACATGTCCGTGCTGGCTACCACCAGCAGGCGCTTTTTTCTCGAAAGGGCCTCCAGCGCCTCCACAAGAGCATCCAGGGTTTCGGGGTCGTGATCCCCCATGAGTGCCACCACCATTTTGGCTTCCGGCAATGCGGCCTGGACGAAGGGGATTTCGTTTTCAGCCGAATGTTCACCCCGGTGAGGTCCATAATTAAAAAATATTCGGGGGCTGGCCCCCGCCAGTATTTCCGCCGCTTCCGTATCCAGCGCCCCTTTCCCCAAAGGCGTTTCAATAAAATCGCCATCCATAAGGGCCACGCCTGGGAAACCGCGGGAATGGCTGAATCCCAGCACCAGCACCGTTTCCGGCTGGCCCGCTTTCCGGGCGTTATCCTTGATGGCCCGAAAGGTATAGCCGGCCACTTTCCCGGAATAAATGTATCCGGCATGGGGAGCAATGGCCGCCACAATCCGGCCCTCAACGGCCTCAGGCTGTGCGTTTTCCATATAAGATTCAATAATTTGTTTCAATTCCTGTCTGTTTCCAGGGAACCACCGTCCGGAACCATGGGCCTGACGGGTAACGATTTCAGAAGCGTTTGCCATTTTCAGTCCCTCCCAAACAAAATAATTTGGCGCAGCCATAAGCATCACCACACCAAAAACAAACAGCAGCATGGGTTTTGTGGCCGCACCTTTCATGCACCGATAAGCCGACTGTTTCAAAACGCAACTCCTTGCTTATTAGTAACCATCTCCTGCCCCCTGACAACTGCCCCCTGCACCCTTGCAACAGCGTTTCAGGAAACCACCTCACAGACACTTCCCCCAAGAAGGCTTTCCACTTCCTCAAAAAACTGAGGGCACGGCAGGATACTGTACCGGAAATGGGCGGAAATCATGACCGGGTTATCCGCCTGTGACCCCACCCTGAACATAAGCTTGCAATTTCCGGGATACTTGAAAACCGCATCCTTTAAACCCTCCAGAGCCGTTTTTGAAGATCTCTCCTTTTCGAGCGAAATGATAACCGCCCTGGCAGCTTTCAACTCCAACCCATGGAGCGATTTAATTTCCTTGGCAATTACCTTTGCGGATTTATCACCGATTTCAACAGTTCCGGTGACCAAGAGCGGCTCGTCACCCTTCAAAAGCGGCGCTGCCTCAGCAAATACATCGGGAAATACGATCACCTCCGTGGAACCGGTTAGGTCTTCCAGATGCATGATGGCCATTTTATCTCCCCGTTTGGTACGCTTGAGCTTGAGGCTCTCCACCACGCCTGCCAGTTTTACGTGATCTTTATCCTTCTGTGTGGGAAGGTCGTTCACCAAACAGGTGGAGAAGCGTTTAATGGCCTGGTGAAGACTGTCCAGGGGATGCCCCGTAATGTAAAACCCCAGGGCCTCCTTCTCCCGCTTGAGTTTTTCTTTTTCGCCCCATTCCGACAGATCCGGCAATTCAAGCAGCCCGCCGGCCTCCCCTTCTCCCAGGTCAAGGGACCCGAACATATTGAGCTGGTTGGGGTCATGTCGCCCGCCGCAAAGCCTGAGAGCGTCATCCAGCGCCTCAAAAAGCCTGGAACGAAAGGCCTTGGTGAAATCGAACGCCCCGCATTGAATCAGGCCCTCCAGGACCCTGCGGTTGACCTTGCTCCCTTCCATGCGACGACAGAAATCCAACAAACCACTGAAATGCCCATGGGCGTCTCGTTCCGCAATCACCAGTTCCACGGCTTTTAACCCTACGTTCTTCACCGCAGCCAATCCAAACCGGATCTGGTCTTCCACAACCGAAAAATCCGCCTGGCTCTCGTTCACATCCGGCGGCAGAATCTGAATGCCCATGGTGCGGCACTCAGCGATATTCTTGATGGTTTTATCCTGGTTTCCCATATCCTGGGTCAGGAGGGCACACATGAACTGTACCGGGTAGTGGGCCTTGAGATAGGCGGTCTGGTAAGCAATCATGGCGTAAGCAGCGGAATGGGACTTGTTGAATCCGTACCCGCCGAACTTTTCGATCAGCCCGAACAGTTTTTCCGCCATTTGCGCCTTAACGCCGTTTTCCTTGGCGCCATCGATAAACCGGGCCCGATGCCTGGCCAAAACCTCGGGCTTTTTCTTTCCCACCGCCTTTCTGAGTTCATCGGCTTCGGCCATGGTGTATTTGGCCAGCACCTGGGCAATTTTCATCACCTGTTCCTGGTATAAAATAACCCCGTAGGTCTCTTTCAGAATGGGCTCAAGCTGCGGCAGGAAATAGGAGACTTTGATCTTACCATGCTTTCCGTTGATGAAATCGTCCACCATGTTGCTGCCGAGAGGACCCGGCCGGTAAAGGGCCACCAGGGCGATGATATCCTCGAAAGTTTCGGGGCTGAGCTTCCGCAAAATCTCCTTTATCCCTGAGCTTTCCAACTGGAATACGCCGGTTGTTTTGCCATCCGCACACAACTGATAGGTGCCTTTGTCTTCCAGAGATATCCGGTCCAGGTCGATTTTCATACCGGTAGACGCTTCGATGAGCTTTAGCGCTTCTTTGAGTACGGTCAAGGTTTTAAGACCCAGGAAATCAAACTTGATCAATCCCAGCTGCTCCACCTTGTCCATGGTAAACTGAGCCATGATCTCACCCTTGCTCCCTTTATAGAGGGGCAGATATTCCGTGAGCGGCCGATCGGAAATGACCACCCCGCACGCGTGGGTGGATGCGTGCCGGGCCAGCCCCTCGAGAGAACGGGAGATGCTCAACAGTTTCTTGGGGGTTCCCGGGCTCTTTTCAAGGATATTCAGTTCCGGCTCTTCCCGGATCGCCCTGTCCAGTTTAACCCCGGGCCCCTCAGGCACCAGTTTGGCAATCCGGTCCACCTCGCTTAAAGGCACATTGAGGGTTCGGCCCACATCCCGTATGACGCCCCTGGCCTTCATGGTGCCGAAAGTGATGATCTGGCTCACATTGTTTCGCCCGTATTTGTCCGCCACATATTGAATCACCTGATCCCTGCCATGAATGCAGAAATCAATATCGATATCGGGCATGCTGATTCGTGCCGGGTTGAGAAAGCGTTCGAAAAGAAGCCCGTATTTAATGGGCTCGATATTGGTAATGTTGAGGCAGTATGCCACCAGTGAACCGGCGGCCGACCCCCGCCCGGGACCGACGGCGATGTCGTGATTCAGGGCATAGTCGATAAAATCCGCCACAATGAGAAAATACCCGGAAAAACCCATTTCCATAATAACTTTGAGTTCATATTGCAGCCGTTCCTCGTACTCCCGGCGCAATTCAGACGTCATTTGACCTTCTTCATCTTCTTTCCGGGTCAGCCGCTTTTTTAGTCCTTTCCGGGCCACTTCGATCAACATGTCGTCCAGGCTTTGATTTCCCGGTACCTGGAACACCGGAAATTTGTACTCGCCAAACCGCATTTCATATTGACACAGATCCGCCACATGGGCGGTGTTGTTCAGGGCTTCGGTATAGTCCGGAAGGGCCTCTTCCATCTCAGCCCTGGTTTTGAAGTAGAATTCGTCTGAAGAAAATCTAAGGCGTTTTTCCTCGTCGACACTTTTCCCCGTCTGAATGCAGAGCAGGACGTCATGGGCTTCGGAATCTTCTCGGTTCAGATAGTGACAGTCATTGGTGGCTACCATGGGGATTGACAAGTCTTTGGAAAGCTCGCTGAGACCGCGGTTAACCTTTTGCTGTTCCACCATTTTGTTGGCCTGGACTTCCAGAAAAAACCGATCCTGATCAAAAATGGAAGCCATTTCCCTGGCTTTTTCCCTGGCAACTTCCATCCGGCCCACATTGATAAGGTAGGGAATATTCCCGGCAAGGCAGGCTGAAAGGGCGACGAGCCCCTGATTGTATTCTTTCAAAAGAGCCATATCGACCCGCGGGCGATAATAAAATCCTTCCAGGTGGCCCAGGGTCACCAGCGTGCTCAGGTTCTTATACCCTTGGTCATTCATGACCAGCAAAACCAGGTGGTAGGCATAGGAGCGGCCATTGGGCGACGGTGAACGATCTCTTCGATCCTCCGGCGCCACATAGACTTCACAGCCGATAATGGGTTTGATGCCGGCTTTTCTCGCCCGGTCAAAAAAATCGACCACACCGAACATGTTCCCATGATCGGTGATGGCCACTGAATCCATTCCCAGGGCCTTGGATTTTTCCAACATTCGATCGATTCGAATGGCCCCATCCAACAGGCTGTATTCCGAATGAACATGAAGGTGAACAAAGGGTGAATCGCTCACGTGTTTTCTCCTCGAGCATGTTGCCACTGTAACGATGAATCTACTGTAAGATGAAAAAGAAATATGATACGGTATATCCTGAAAATCATCAAGCGTGTTTCAAAAAATCTCAAAAATCCAACAGCAAGCGAGATAAAGACCGTGCAGAAAAAAAAGGCGCGCAGCTGGGGCCACAACCTCAGGGAAGAAAACAGTGGGCTGAGAGAAAAAATTTCGGTTCTCAGAAAGGAAACAGCGCGCTTAAAGAAAGACCTGGAAAAAGCCTGGGAATTGATGGCCCATGTGCCGGGGGGGCTTTTTCTTCTGCAGCAGGAGACGATTGTCTATGCCAATAAGGCGGCCTGTGGCTGGCTGGGATACAGTCTGGAAGAACTTTCCGGAAAAAGCCTGTTGGATATCTTTGATCAGGAGGATATACAATCCATCGATGCGTTTATTCAAGGGGAAACCGGCATCCGGACCCCTGGTGCGTTATACTTCAAAAACAGTGAGGGCCGATCGGTTTGTTGTGCCGTGCACATCAACAAAACCCGTTACGAGGGCCGAAATGCATTGCTGTTAAATCTGATCGAAATAGAACGGAAGATAGAACAGGAAAAATCCATTCTGGAAGCCCGAAAGTTTGAGGCACTCAAAAGGGCGGCCGGGGCTTTTGCGCGGGAATGGGAAGTCAGCGACAAACCCGGGAACCCCCTTTCGGAAATGTTGAACGATTATGCGAGGAAGACCTATCAGCCCTCCGAGATATCTCCCCTGAATCTAAATGAAACCATTGAAGCATCGATTGCAGCGTATTGTTCGGCAAATGGGATCAATTATGGGCAGGATAATAATCCTGAGGATCAAATCCTCTTCAAGACCTCTCTCAATGCCTCATCGCCCATACACGGGTGCCGGAAAGATTTACACAATGCCTTTATGAGCCTCATCGCCAACGCTGTGGAGGCCCTTGAAGCTGAAGGGGAAATCTACCTGACAGCCGATGAAAAGCCCGGGCTCATCAACGTTTATGTGCAGGAAAACGGAATCGGCATTCATAAAAATGTGGTGGATAACATCTTTGACCCCTTTTTCACCACCAAGGGAGACGGGCACAAAGGCCTGGGGCTGAGCCTGGCCCGTGCGGTCATCGAAAGGCACGGTGGAAAAATAGGGGTAACGCGCCATGAAGCGGGGGGAGCGACCTTTCATATCAAACTGCCGCTGGATCATAGTCCGTTTAAAACAGACGATCGACCCAAAAAGAGATCCGTCAAAGACGCACGAATCCTGCTCATGGGGGGTCAAAACATCCTGATCAATTTGCTTTGCCGCTTTCTGTCGAGCAAACCCCTTCACATCACCCGCGTTGACAGTTATGGCGAATGCTTTAAAGCCTTGAAGGGCCGCCCGTTTCATCTTATGCTGGTAGATCAAAGTGAAAACCCCGAAAAGACCCCATGGCTCATTCGAAAAGTTTATCATACCCACCCGGATTTACCCATCGCCCTGTTCAATGCTTCAAACGGCGATGACGATGAACTTCCAAAAACCCCCGGAGCAGACCTGGTAATACCGAGACCTCTTCATCTGGGACGATTTTATTCGAGCATTTATCGCCTCATGACCGAGGGGAAAGCATCCCGGCCTCATAATTGATCCCCCTGTTCTGAAACCCTGGCCCTTAGTGCTTCAAGATGCTGTCCGTTATAATTCTCCTTGCGGTATCATAATCGGAACCTTTCTGACTGTTCAGTTGAGTCTGGAACTCAGTTCAGGGGCGAGTTACGTCAAAAGATTCTTCGGAATTTTGGCTACGTAAGGATCGCGGAAGATTTCGAGAACGGCTTGGGTAAAAACTGAATTTTCACTTGACATTGGAATGGCATGAATATAGTAATGGTACTACCAAAAGGTAAGGAGAAAATGGATGTTTCAGCCATATAAAGGCCGGCGGGCCTTTGAAGATATTGCGGCGCAGATAAAAGATGCCATTCTGAGCCATCGTTTGAGCAGCGGGGATCGGCTTCCGTCGGAGCGTGATCTGGCCGAACAGTTCCAGGTGGGTCGGGTGACCATTCGGGAGGCCTTTCGTACTCTGGAGACCATGGGCCTCATTCAAGTGAAGAAGGGGAGTAGCGGAGGCGCATTTGTGAGAATGGCCGACCCCGATGCCATGGCCTCCATGATTATGGACAGGCTACAACTGGAGGGGACCACCCATGATGAGTTTATCGAGGCCAGAGTGGGGATAGAATGCGCCATCATGAGCGCCGTAATCAAACACGCCACCCCGAAGGATCTGGCCCTGATCCGGGAGGATATCGATGTAAGCAACAAAATCCTCGGGCCGGAGCACGCCGAGGAGGTGGTGGCCAGAATGGTTGCCTTCCACATCCTTCTCGGAGAAATGTCCCACAATTTCCCCTACAAAATGATTATCCGCTTCATGATGCAATGGGCCATCAGAAAACTAAGAAATTGGGTACCCTCCCCGGAAGAGCAGGTGTATTCCTACCAATCCCATCAGGAACTGTACGACGCCATCGAGGCCAGGGATGACCCACTGGCCCAGCGTCTCATCCGGGAACACGTGGAAAATATGGGACTGCTGGTCTTGGAACACTCCAGGACCCTCATGTAGTATTAACGGAACATTCAGGTTTCAGGGCAGAAATAAGGCATGGGTTAACGGCGCGGTCAAGGGCGATCGTTTCCTGCACAAGCTTGGGAGGTAATGACCATGGTGAAACCTTATCTCTGGATGACGGATTTTACACCACAGACCGAATGGATCGATGGAAAAGGAGCCCTTCTCTGGCTCGCTTTCTTTTTTTCCGAAATTGGGGCCGGGGTCTATATGGTTTCCCTTTTCCTGGGATGGTGGGCCGGCGGTCTGGCAGGATGGCTCGGTTGCGCCATCCTTGGGGGAGGGCTTCATTTGGCCTATCTGGGAAGGCCCGCGAAGGCCTGGAGATCCATCCTGAGACCCGGATCGTCAGAGCTGAGCCGTGGCATCATCCTCATGGGGCTGTTTCTTGGACTGGGCGTGTTTCAAATGGCTCCTGGCCTGGTAAGCGGCCTACCCTGGGAGGGTAACACCCTGTTTTTCAAAATCGTCTTGAGCATCCTGGCCTTTTTCGTCATCACCCACGGCTTCATGACCCTCAGTTTTATGAGGGCCGTTCCCTTCTGGAATTCAGGAATCATGCCCGTTCTCTGCCTGGCCTCGGGCCTTTGGGTGGGTGGGCAATTCACAGTAGCCATGGCCATGGGTGCGGGAGATTTTCCTTTGGTTACAACCCTGGAGCCGGTGGCCCGGTGGTTCCTGTTTGCTTACGTGCTTCTGACCCTATTCTATTTCTGGAATGCGGCTCATGGGTTTATGGCTTCCAGACGATCCGTGGAGGTGCTTTTAAAAGGCGACCTGGCACCGCTCTTTTATGTGGGGATTGTGGGGTTTGCCTTGACAATTCCGTTGATCATTACCCTCTATTTTTGTGCAAATCCGGTGGACTCGGCCCGGGGGTTTCTTTGGTTGAGGGTCTTCTGCGCTTTGGTGGGTGATCTGGTCTTGCGGTATTGTATCCTCAAGGCGGCCCGGTATATGCCACTGATTCATTCAAACCTCCTTACCGGGACCCATTCCGCGTAGAGGGGGGAATAATCTATTGATAGTGAACGGACCTATCATCAGGAGGTGGGCGTTATGGTCAGATGGGGTATGGTGATCAACCTGCATACCTGCATTGGATGTTACAACTGCATGATATCCTGCAAACAGGAGCATTTCCTTCCGCCCGGCATATTTTTTTCAAGGGTTCTGGTGGGAGAAATGGGAACCTATCCATCGGTCCTGAAACTGGTCTACCCGGTTCTCTGTAACCATTGCGACGATCCCCCTTGCGTGGATGTCTGCCCTACAGGCGCCACCCACAAAAGAGAGGACGGCATCGTCACCGTAAACCCGGACGTCTGTATCGGCTGCAGGAGCTGTCTCATGGCCTGCCCCTATCAGCAGCGGAGCTACCTGCCAAAAACAGATGACGAGTACTTTCCCGGCCAGGGACTGACCCCCTACGAGGTGGCGGGACAGGAACTCTCTCCCAAGGAAAAAGGCACGGTGGTCAAATGCAACTTCTGTGCGGAAATTGTGGATGAGGGAGCGGAAAAAGGTCTTGCGCCCGGGGTGGACCGAAAGGCAACACCGGCTTGCGTGAAGGCCTGCCCGGTGCATGCCAGGCATTTCGGGGACCTGGATGATCCGGAAAGCGACGTGTCCTGCCTGATCCGGAACAAAAAGGCCGCCCCTTTGCGGCCTGAATATGGCACCGAACCTTCTGTTTTCTATACTATTACCGGGTGATAGGGAGTGTTGCACAGCGGCATTTCAACATATTTAGGACATATGCGTAAAGAACCGACAGAACCGAATAGCCGTCAAAGAGGTTTAAACCTTGATTGAGATCAGATTTCACGGACTGGGAGGACACGGCGCCGTGGTGGCGTCCAAGTTTCTGGCCGATGCCGCCGCCAGGAACGGTTATCAGGCCCAAGCCTTTGCCTCTTACGGGGCCTTGAGACGGGGTGGAAAGGTGGAGAGCTATGTGCGGATTTCAGAAAATCCGGTTCGACCCCACTGTAAGTTGTATGAGCCCGATTGGCTGGTTCTGATGGACGATGGATTGGCCGAGGATCCGGCAGCCCTTTCCGGTTTGAAGAATTCAGGGAGCATCCTTATCAACAGCGGGAAAGCGCCCGCAGAATTTCCCGCCCTGGACCGCTTTCGGGTGGTTACGGTGAACGCCTACCAGATCGCCAGGGAAAAGGGACTGGTCCTGCCCGGCGGCATGCCGGTCATCAATACCACTCTGTTGGGGGCCTTGGCGGCACTACTCAATCCGGTACCCTTGAAGGCTCTGAAGACGGTCATTCATGAAGAAACGCCTAAACCGGCGGTCAACATGGCGTGTGCCAATGAGGGTTACCGCCAGGTGGTTTCCACCTCAAAAAATGGGAACCTGAACAAAAATGGGCATGCCGTTCCCCCTTCGGTTCCGTCCACCGCCAGGCCATATCCAGTGTACGATCCTCGGAAGATGCTCAGCTGCAACAGATGCCAGATCTGCTTCATGGTTTGCCCCAACCTGGCCATCGGCTTTGCAACGGACCCTTTTTCCCTGTTTGTTAACGACTCCGTCTGTACCGGATGCGGCATCTGCATCGAGGAATGCCCTCGGAAGGCCATATCATGGGGAGGCGACATATTAGAAAGGAAAGACAGGCCATGATTAAGATCATCACCGGAAACGATGCCGCAGCCTACGGGGCCCTCCTCTCCCGTCCTGAAATCGTCTGCGCATACCCCATCACCCCCCAGTCCCAGATCCCGGAAAAATTGGCCTTCTTTCATGGTAGGGGAGAGCTCAAAGGCCGGTTCGTGAATGTGGAATCGGAGATGGCGGCCCTGGGGTACGTGACGGGTGCGGCAATCGCCGGGACAAGGGTCTTCACAGCCACCTCTTCCCAAGGCCTTGCCTGGATGCACGAAGGCCTTCACTGGGCAGCGGGGGCCCGCCTTCCCATCGTCATGGTGAACGTGAACAGACCTCTGGGCGCACCCTGGAACCTCACCTGCGACCAGATCGACAGCTTGAGCCAGCGGGACACCGGCTGGATGCAGTTTTATTGCGAAACCAACCAGGAGATTCTGGATACGGTGATTCAGGCCTACCGAATCTCAGAGACCCTGTCACTTCCCGCCATGGTGTGTTTGGACGGGGTTTACCTCTCTTACCTGTCCGAGACGGTGGATATTCCGGATCAGGAGATGGTGGACCGATATCTTCCCCCGTTGAATCCCGGCCACAAGATCGAAGGTGGGGGCTGGAAACTCTACGACATCCTCCCGCCGGACCGGGACCCCCACGCCGGGGACTTTATGGCGGATCGCTACGAGCTGCACAAACGTCAATCCCAATGTCTGACCACCGCCGCGGCCTGCGATGATGCGTTCAGGGAACTTTTCGGGCGGGGATATGCCCCTGTAGAGGAATATCGCTGCCAGGGAGCCCATACGGTCCTGGTGATGTCCGGCAGTGCGGTGGGAACCGCAAGGGACGTGGTGGACCGACTGCGGGAGGAAGGCTACCGGGTGGGGCTGTTGAAGATCCGAATGTTTCGACCCTTTCCGAAGGATCTCATTCGGGAAAAGCTGAAAGGGAAAAAGAAGGTGGCGGTCATCGAAAGGGATCTCTCCCCCGGCCAGGGGGGTATCTTCTGTCAGGAACTGAAATGGGCATTGTACGGAGATTCCGAAGCTCCCGAGGTCTACGGCTTGATCAGCGGCCTGGGAGGGGCTGACATTACCCCCGATCTGATTACCAAGGCAGCTCGATTTGTGATGGCTTCCGACCAGTGCCCGGAAAACGCAATCTGGCTGGGTCTACCCAAAAGGAAAAATCCCGATGAGTACGATGAATCAATCATTACGATACAGTGATCAGGAGTTCATTCGACCGCCCCACGGGTTCTGTCCCGGCTGCGGAGCGGCCCTTGCCCTGAGGTATTTCCTGAAGGCTGTGGGAGACAAAGTGATCCTGGTTATCCCTCCGGGATGCTCGGCTCCCAGCGTCTCCTTCCCGAGGCCGAGCCTGGTGGGGGACGGGGGATTGATTGATGTGATCCACTGCCCTTTTGGTTCTTCGGCCATCTTTGCCGGCGGTATCAAGGCGGCCTTGGAGACCCGGGGAGACACAAAGACCCAAGTCATTGCCTGGGCCGGGGATGGCGCCACCTTTGATATCGGTTTTGGCGCCCTGTCGGCAGCGGCCCAGCGCAATGAGAACATCATCTATGTGTGCTACGACAACGAAGCCTACATGAACACCGGAAACCAGAAAAGTGGTTCCACACCCGGCGGCTCCAGCACCACCACTACCGTCGCCCCTAAAGATATCGGAGATGGAGAGAAGGATCTCCTCTGGATCATGATGGGGCATGACATCCCCTATGCGGCCACAGCCACCATCGCCTATCCCGACGATCTTATGGCCAAGGCCAGGAAAGCCGCGGGGATGAAAGGCTTTCGCCTCTTTCATATTCTAACGCCCTGCGTCCCGGGATGGAAATACCCACCCCATCTGACCGTGAAGCTTTCCAAACTGGCGGTCCAGACCGGACTGTTTCCCCTGGCAGAATACGAGAAAGACAGGGGTCTGACCCTTAGAAAGAAGGACCGGGGAAAACCTTTGGAGGAATATACAGGGCTTCAGGGTCGCTTCAAAGGGATGGATTCAGAGGAGATGGAGATATGGACGGCCGCCGTGGAGCGGCGATGGAACCGGTTAAGCCGGATTTCAGGGGAGGCGAACGATTCCTAAACGCTGAATCGGGGTTCCAACGGTAAATGCCTCGGAGGAATGGATGAAAAAGGACAAGGTCAGAGAGGACCGCTGGTTTCGAACCCAGTGTGGCAGGTGCTACGGCCAATGTGGCATTCAAGTTCGACGGATCAATGGCGTGGCCGTCAAGATCGAAGGAGTTCCGGAAACCACTCTGGGTTCAGAAGGGGGGATGTGCGGCAAAGGGAGCGCCGGCATCCAGGTCCTCTACGATCCCAACCGGCTGAACAAACCCCTCAAAAGGACAAATCCTGAAAAAGGCCTTCATGCGGATCCCAAATGGGAAGAAATTTCCTGGGAGGAAGCCATCAATACCATCGCGGCACGGGTCAAGGCGGTTAAAGAAAAAGATCCGAGAAGAATTTTCATCCAGGGGACCACCTGCCGGGTCATGCGAAATACCACCGACTATCTATTTCCCATGACCGTGGGACTTTCCTCCCCCAAAGGGTCTCCCTGTGTATGGCCGGGGGGCGGGGGGCTTCACTGTGGAAATGGGGCCCACGAAAACACAGGGATGGTTCACGCTTCCTGGTCCCATGTACCTGACTTCAAGCTATGCAATTACGCCATCTACTTTGGTGCCAATAAAGGCTCGGGATCCGGTCATTCCGCCATGATCACAGCACGCCTGGCGGCCGAGGCCCGCTCCCGAGGGATGAAATTCGTGGTTTTCGACCCCATGGCCAATTTCAGCGGGGGAAAGGCCAGTGAATGGATTCCTATCCTTCCCGGAACCGACGGCGCCGTCTGTTTGGCCATCACCAATATTATCGTTAACCGGATCGGCGGATACGACGAGACCTATCTGGCCACAAAAACCAACGGCCCTTATCTCATCGGACCGGACGGCCGCTACGTACGGCCCAATGAGAGGCGGAAAACGCCACTGACCGTTCCAGGCCATTTCCACATGGGCGCGCCCAAGGAGGTGGTGGGAGAAGACGACACCAACAAACCGCTCATATGGGATCCGGTTGACGGCAAGGCCAAGGTCTATGATGATCCCACCATTAAAGAATACGCTCTGTACGGCGAATACGAAGTAAACGGGGTGCGATGCCACCCTTCTTTTCAACTCCTGAAAGACCACTTAAAAACCTACACAACCGAATATGCCTCCAGAGTGAGCACGGTTCCGGCCAACACCATCGAACGCGTGGCCCATGAATTCCTGGAGGCGGCCCGTATCGGTAGCACCATCACCATTGACGGGCACGAACTCCCCTACCGGCCCGCGTCCGCAGTGCTCTTTCGCGGGGGAGAAGGGCATGAAAACTCCCACCACAGCTGCCTGGCTGTATCCATGCTCAACGCCATCGTGGGCAATTGCGACCTGCCAGGGGGCACCCTGGGCTGGCCGGCCCGATCTCTTGGGTTTCCCGAAACCGGCCGACTGAAATTCGAGCCCTACAAAGGGGTGGATGGGATGATCGAAACCGACAACTTCTTCACACGTCTTCACGGCCCATGGCCCCCCCATCTGCCCCACAAGGCGGCGGACCCGTCGCTGGAAAACATCTTCACCCTGGCGCCCTTCACCTTTGTATACGGGTCCAGCGATCAGGAAAAGCTGTGGAAAAAGGTGGGACTTGAGGATCACCGCTTTGAGGTCATGTTCAGCTACGGGTGCAACTCCATCATGAGCTTGGCCAACCCCTTTGTGACCGCCGAAACCGTCAAAAAAATCCCTTTTGTGGTGGTCTTCGAACTGTTCAATACCGAGCTCACCGAAGGATTTGCAGACATCGTGCTGCCGGATACCAGTTACCTGGAGGAATCCTCCTGGGCGGAAGGCTACGCCTTTAATTTCAACCACGCCTTTGGCATGGATGACTGGTGCTACCATGTTCAACAACCGGTGGTGGAACCTCAAAAGGAGAGAAGGACCACCATTGAGGTGGTCCGGGAAATCCTGGACCGGGTGGGTGGCACACCGGCGGCAAACGCCTTCTACAACTTCTTCTGCGAATTTGACGAGATCAATCGGCTGGACTCCCATGAAATCCCTTCCCAGTCCGAAATGTGCGACCGGGTGCTGCAACACTTCTTTGGAAAGGACCACGGTTGGGAGTACTTCAAAGAACACGGGTTCATCCGGTGGCCCAAAAAGGTGGAGGAGGCCTACTGGCGGCACTTTATCGACGCCAGGCACCCCATCTATCTGGAGTATCTGGTGGAGATCGGAGAGCGGGTAAAGGAGATCACTGAAGATGCGGGAATAGACCTCGACATGGAGCAGTACACGCCGTTGATCAGTTGGTTCCCCTGCTCCATTCACCGGGTGGAGGACCCTTCCTTTGACCTTTACTGTTTCTCTTACCGGGATATCGTTCACACCGGGTCCCATACCATGGAGCAACCCTGGTTGGATGAGGCCAGCCGCATGAACCCTTACACCTACAACATCACCATGAATACAGCCACTGCTCGTAAGAGGGGGCTAAGGGACGGAGATATCATTGAGCTGGAATCCACAAGCGGGGGCAAGGTTCAGGGTCCCCTGAAACTCATGGAAGGGCAGCATCCCCAAACCATGGGCATCGCCGCCTGCAGCGGACACTGGGCCAGGGGGATGCCCATTGCACGGGGAAAGGGCATCAATTTTGATACCCTCATGGCCAACGACCTGGAGCATGTGGACCCGGTCAGTCTGAATATCGAAACGGCCGCCAGGGTGAAGGTCCGCAAAGTGAGGAACGGAAAAGCATAAAGAAAGAGGGCACCAAAATGAAACTTGGACGTTACATCGTCGATACCCACGTGCATGCCCAGCGCCATGCGGCCGGCCCTGAATTCAAAAAGGCGGGGCTCACCGATTACAAAAAGATCGACTATCGGGAGCTTGCCAGGGTGATGCCTTCCCTTAAGACCTATGACAACTCCGAACGGCTTGTCTACGACATGGACTGCTACGGGGTGGACATGTGCATCCTCAGTTCGGCCTTTGGCATGAACAATGAGATCAACATGGCCCTGGTGGATCGATATCCCGACCGGTTCAGGGCACTGGCCTATCCCAAGGAGACGGCGGACAGGGCCATGGCCGGCGAGATGGAATGGACCATGGAAGCGGCCGTGGAAGAGCTGGACCGGCTCCTGTCCACTGGAAAGTTTATCGGCACCGGAGAAGGCATGCCCGCCAACCCCAGGGGTGTGATGAACCAGAAGACCTTGAGCCAGACCGAGCGCATGGATCAGCTCAGGATGGTGATGGATTTGGGCCGGAAACACCGGGTCCCGGTGAGGGTCCACAGCGGCAGTCCCATGGGCTATCCGGTTTCCTATGCCTTCTGGCCGGAAAACTTCCATCCTTCCTGGGTGCGGGACCTGGCCACTGAATACCCCGAGGTTCCCATCGTCTTCGACCATGGGGGCATGCAGGGGGGACGGTGGGAAACCCTGGTGGAAGAGTGTATCCAGGTGGCCGCCAATCACGACAACGTGTATCTGGAGACGGGCCTTTACTGGACCGAACTTTACTACAAGGCCCTGTTGGACCCGAACGTGGGTCCGGAAAAACTCATGTGGGGGACCGACTGGGGGGCCAGCATCCCCATCCATACCCAGTTGGGATGTGAACCCCAGAGTTATGCGGTTCAAATCCGAAAACAGGGCATTGTCACCCACCAGGTGGACGTGATGGGGTGGAGCCTCAAGCAGGTGGCCCGACTCAATATCAGCCAGGATGATTTGAACCTGATTCTCGGGGGGAACGCCCTTCGGGTCTACAAAATCGATTTTCCACTGACGCGCATGTTTAAACCGGTGGACTAAACGACCGTATCTTTTTAGAAAACCGGGGGCGCCGCCCCTGGAAATCGAGGAGATCATGCTCCCCAATTACACGGTTCTTGATGCGAATCTTGAGCTTCTGCCGGAAGAAGCGATCAGGAAACTTCAGTCCAAACGCCTGAACTTTCAGGTCCGCCAATGTTACAGGTTATCATCCTTCTGGCACAGAAAATTCGATGATATGGGCCTCACTCCGGAGGATATTGGTGGGCTTTCGGATCTCCATAAAATCCCCTTTTGCACCAAGACCGAACTCCTGGAAGACCAGGAAAAGCACCCTCCTTTTGGAAGCTATCTCAACGTCCACCCTTCACGGCTGGCCAAATACTTCACCACCTCCGGTACCACCGGCCGTCCGCTTACGCGGGTTTATTCGGATCGGGACTGGTTGTATATCAGACAGCGCTTTCAGCGCAGGCCCTTTCTGAACCATGGGGACAGGGCCGTGCTTCTGGGACCCACCGACGGTCTTCTGGGGCCCACTGCCGGAGCGGACAGCTGGGAGGCCATGGGGGCGCTGGTCATTCGGGGCGCCCGCTACAGCACCGAGGAAAAGATTCGCATCATCCACCGCTTGAAGCCCAAACTGGTGTGCGGCACCGCATCATTTCTCCTCTACCTGGCCGAGAAGGCCAGAAACGGGGGCATGCCCTTTCACCGGATGGGAGGGGTCGGCATCCTTCTCTCCGTTGGTGAACCGGGGGCTGCCATCCCGGCCACCCGGGAGCGTCTCTTAAAAGGATGGTCGGCCCAAGCGGTCATCGATGGGTTTGGGATCACCGAGCTTTTCCCCCTTGGGGGGAGCTGCCCCGGATGCGGGGACACTCATATCTCCAACGATTTTGTCATTGTGGAGGTGGTGGATCCGGAAACCGGAGAAGTCCTGCCCCCGGGAATGCCGGGCGAACTGGTGTACACCAACATAATCGGGGAAACCCAACCGCTTCTCCGCTACCGGTCCCGAGACATGGGCGTCATCGCCCCCTTTGGCCCCTGCCCGGCGTGCGGATCCACGGCGACCCGCATTGTGGGCGGCATTCAGGGAAGAGTGGATGAAATGATCTGGTACAAGGGTATCAATATCTTTCCTTCTTCGGTGGAAGCGGTGGTTAGGGGTTACGGTGAACTCACTGACGAATTTGAGATTGTCCTTCGGCAGGATGGGGAGGTTCAAACCCTTTGGGTGAGGGTCGAAGCGGTTTCCGGACTGTCGACGGAAGAAAGGAAAGGGCTCGAAGAAAGGATATCCAAAAAGCTTGTGGAAGCATTGGAGGGGGTTCATGCGGGGGTGGAAATCCTGGATGAGGGGACCCTTCCCAGGACCGAATACAAAGGGCGCCGGGTGCGGGATCTTCGTCCCGGTTAGACCCACAAAATATATTTAACATCCAACAACCCATAAGGAGGAGAAAATGAAAAAACGAATTTTTTGGACAACGGCAGCCGTATCACTCTGTTTTATGGCCTTTGCTTTTTTAACCCCCGCCATGGCGGAAAAGCCCATCAAGCTGAGAATGTCCAGCTTTGTTCCACCCATGCACTTTATGAACACCAAGATCCTGCAGCCCTGGATCGATATGATCGAGGAACGCACCAAGGGAAAAGTTAAAATCAAGATCTACGCCGGAAGCGCCCTGGGCAAACCCCAGGACCAGTACGACATGGCAGCACGTGGGGTGGCGGACATCACCTGGGGAATCCTGGCCTATACGCCGGGCCGCTTTCCGCTGGTGACCGTCATGGAGCTTCCCTTCATGTCTCCCAACGCGGAGATCGGCAGCCGCATGGTTCAGCGGCTCTACGAAAAGGGTGTCTTCGAAGGTGAGTTTAAGGATGTCAAGATGCTGGCCCTGGGCATGCCGCCCAATATGGACCTGCACACCAGCAAGAAACTGGTTAAGAACTTGGCGGATCTCAAAGGGATGAAGATCCGGACCCCCTCCGCCATGATGGGGAAATTGATCAAAAAATGGGGCGGCGTGCCCGTGGCCATGCCGGCACCCGAGGTCTACATGTCTCTGGAACGGGGAGTGATCGACGCTATCTTCCTGGATCCCCTGACCCTCATGGGGATCAAATGCAACGAGGTCACCAAATATCATACCCGGGTGGGGATCTCCACCACGGTCTTCTTTTTCGCCATGAACCAGAAGGTGTGGGACAAACTGCCCCCCGATGCTCAGAAGGTAATAACCGAGCTTTCGGGTGAATATCTCGGTGCCGAAATGAATGGAAAGATGGCAGATCGCGCCGTGATGGGGGTCTACAAGAAACTGAAAGCCTCGGGAGATGAAATCTATACCCTGCCCCCAACTGAGTTGGCGGTATGGGAGAAGTCGGCACAACCGGCCTTTGGGGAATGGGTGAAGGCCATGGAAGGGAAAGGACTTCCGGGAAAAAAGGTCTTGGAAGAGGCGCTTCAGATGAAGAAGGCGTGTAGCAAGAAGAAGTAGTGTTTCTGGAAAAAGCATGGGTGCCCCACCGGAGTTTAACAGGTGGGGCACGTTTTTAGTGATCTGTTGAGATCGTGAGAGAAGCCATGGACATCAGGGAATCCGCGCAACAGTTCAGGGATATTGTTTTTCAGGTCAGCCGGGCCATCAACAGTGTGGGGGTACTTTTCCTCATGGCCATGATGTTCCTGATGGTGGTGGATGTGTTTCTGCGCCGGGTGTTCAACCAGCCGCTCACCGGTTCCTTTGAAGTGGTTCAGTTGATGCAGGTGACCCTGGTCTATCTGGGGGTGGCCTACACCACTGTCAAGAAAGCCCACATCAGCATTGATCTCATCACCTCCCACCTCTCTGATCGGACCTCGGCCCTGCTGGAGAGCATCGTGCTGTTTCTCTCACTGGGGTTCTTTGCTCTCATTACGTGGCGAAATATCCTGCGGGCCGAGGAATTGTGGACGGGAAAGGCCACATCCGTCCTGCTGACCATCCCGCTTTTCCCTTTCTACTATATGCTGGCCTTTGGGTGCGGTGTGCTCTGCCTGGTGCTTCTGGTTCAACTGGTGGAAGCGACATCCAGGGTCTTCAAAGGTTTCCCCGGCCTTCGGGCGGGCATCCTGTATTCCCTTCTGCTGGGCGTGGTTTTCCTGGGTGTGGCCCTATGCGCCCACTGGATCGAGTGGGAGGTGGACCCCCTGCTGGCGGGGGTCCTGGGGATCGCCATGCTCTTTATCCTCATGGCCGTGGGCATGCCCATCGCTTTTTCCATGGGACTGGTCGGGTTTGCCGGATATTGCTATGTGGTGGGGGTGGACGCGGGTTTCAGTCAGCTGGAAAGCGTCCCCTACGGGGTGGGTTCCGATTACATCCTGAGTGTTCTGCCCCTGTTTCTTCTCATGGGACAGTTCGCTTTCTATTCCGGTCTTAGCCAGGATCTTTACGATACCTCCTATAAGTGGTTGGGGCACTATCCCGGAGGGTTGGCCATGGCCACCGTGGGTGGATGCGCGGCCTTTGCCGCGGTTTGCGGTTCAAGCGTGGCCACCTCGGCCACCATGGGGACCGTGGCCCTGCCTGCCATGCGCAAATACAAATACGATGACCGGCTTGCCCTGGGGAGCATTGCGGCCGGGGGCACGGTTGGCATTCTGATTCCCCCCAGCATCGTGTTCATTCTCTACGGTGTGCTCACCGAGCAGTCCATCGGCAAACTCTTTCTGGCCGGTTTTCTCCCAGGGGTTCTGGCCATTGTTCTCTATCTTCTGGCCATTATCGTCCAGGTCCGTCTGAACCCGAAACTGGGCCCCGCCGGTCCCAAGGCGGCTTTCCGGGAGAAGCTGATTTCTTTGGGGCAGACCTGGGGCACCCTGCTCCTCTTTTCTTTGGTCATGGGCGGCATCTATTTTGGATTTTTTACCCCCACCGAAGCGGGTGCCGTGGGTGCCTTCGGCGCTTTTGTGATGGCCATTTTAAAAAAGAAGCTCACCTGGCAAACCCTCTATAATTGTCTTCTGGAAACCGGTCGAATGACCGCCATGCTGATCATCATCTTTGTAGGCGCCATGATGTTCAACTATTTTCTGGCGGTAACCAATGTGCCCATGGAAATGGCCCAACTGATCGTGGACCAGAACCTGGACCGCTATATGGTGCTAACGGCCATCCTGGTGGTCTATCTGCTTCTGGGCTGCATCATGGATCCCGGTTCCATGATTATCCTGACCATCCCCATTGTCTATCCCATGATCCAGTCCCTGGGATTCAACCCCATCTGGTTCGGCGTCATCATCGTGATGGTGGCGGAGATCGGGACCATCACCCCGCCGGTGGGCCTCAATGTATTCGTGGTCAAGGCGGTGGCCCCGGAGGTGCCCATCACCCGCATTTTCCGGGGGATTTTCCCTTTCTGGGCGGTGGATATGGTGCGGCTCTTCATCCTGGTGAGCATCCCCCAGATCTCCCTTTTTCTGCCCAACGTCATGCGCTAGATTAAAAAAATCATAAGGAGAAGCTAATTGGATTACGAAAATTTCTTACGCCTGATCAAAACACGAAAAAGTGTACGGCGATACAAATCGGAACCTGTGCCGGAGGGTGTTCTGAAAAAGATCCTTTTCGACGAGTCGGTGAAAGCCTTCCTGTGGGAGAACACCATCACCCGGATACCAAAATCCTGATGTCTAAAGGAGTTTTAGTAGATGAAGAGGCTGACCGTTGAGGAATGGAAAAAAGAAAACATCAAATACCCGGTTGAGCGGTTCGACGAAAAGTATACCATGTTTGCCAGGCCCCTGTGGGATGAGAAGGTCAAGCCGCTCCTCAACTGGGTCCTGGACCGATCCAAGAGCAAACGGAAAGAAGGGAGCACCCTTCGAGATCAGGCCTTGAGGATCGGCTCCCGCACCGGCATCATGATGCATCTTTTTGAAGACGATCGACCCAACCCAATTGCCATTGCCCGGGAGATCGGTGCCATCGCCACCCCGGAAAGGGTGGCCAGAAATATTATGGTTTCCCTGCCCCCTGAAGACGAAAAATGGGATGTTTCCGATCGAGCGACCCTGACCCGGGACATCAAGAATGCGGCCATCTACTATGGAGCCGACATGGTGGGGATCTGTAAACTGGACCGCCGATGGATCTATTCCCACTCCTTTGATCTGGGTTCCGGAGAGTACAACCCCCAGGAAATTCCCAAAGAATTCCAGTACGCCATCGTCATGGGTTTCGGGGAGGACCACCAGATGCTCCGGTATGCCCCCACCTATATCGCCGACGCTGAAACCAGCCTGGGCTACAGCCGAATGGCCATCACCAACGCCTATATGTCCAAGTTCATCAAGGTCTTGGGGTATGAGGCCATGAGCTGCTCCACCAACACGGTGGGCATGACCATTCCCATGGCCATAGAGGCCGGCCTGGGACAACTCGGGAGAAACGGCCTGCTCATTACCCGGGAATTCGGTCCGGCCGTCCGAATCAGCAAAGTCCTTACGAGTCTCCCCCTCATCCCCGACAGCCCCGTGGATTTCGGGGTGACGGAACTCTGCAATTCCTGTAAAATCTGTTCAGCAAAATGCCCTTCCAAGGCCATTTTGCCAGGGGAAAGGACCATTCGTGCACGAAACGCGTCAACCGCCCCCGGCGTGCTCAAATGGCCCATAGACGCAGAGCGGTGTATGGGCCAGTGGTCCCGCATACGCAAACCCTGCACCATCTGCATAAGTGTTTGCCCCTTTAATAAACCGAACAACTGGTTTCACGCCATGGTAAAGATGTTTGTAGATCGCTTTCGATGGGGGGATCCTTTTTATATCAAGATGGATAAGGTCATGGGTTACGGGAAGACGGCCGATCCCAAGGAATTCTGGGACAAATGGCAGCCACAGCCCGCAAGGACCGATCGGGTAAAAATGAAGCGGTAGTCTGTTTCGGATTTTGCTTGAACAAGGATTTTGTTCACGCGCTACAGAGATTCAAGCCATATTGCTGATTCCGAAAAATAAAACGAGGAGGAATTCATGGGAATACCCAAAGCACGTCTGATCGTGGACACCCATGTCCATGCGCAAAGGCATGCGGCCAAATTCAAGGATCGTGGGGTCAAGGGCGATTTCAAAACCCTGTCAAAGGAGATGCGGCTGATGGAAACCTACGACAATTCGCCCCGCCTCCTCTATGATATGGAGCGATACGGGGTGGATATGTGCGTTTTGCAGCCCGCCTTCGGCATGACCAACGAACTCAATGCCGAAATCGTCAGGAACTACCCCGACAAATTTCTGGCCATGTGCCTTCCGGTTCAGACCATGAAAAAGGCCCTTCGGGGAGAGCAGGAGTGGACAGCCGAGGCTGCAGCCGAGGAGTTGGATCATTTGCTGGGTACAGGCCTTTACAGGGCCGGCATCGGGGAAGGGCTCCCCCGCCATCCGAACCCTACCAAAATGGTTTCGTGGCCGGAACGGCTGGAGGAGCTTCGCCTCTTCATGGAAGTGGCCCGTAAACACAAGGTGCCGGTGAGCTACCATACGGGCGCCATCACCGGGTACAGCTCGGGCAGTTCCAGGCGACTTTCGGCGCCTGAAAGAATTGATCCCCTTCTGGCTTTTGATCTGGCGGCGGAATACCCTGACGTCCCCATCATCATGGCCCATGGCGGCATGCAGGGGTGGTGGTCAGAAAAGTTCATGGACGATACCTTTCAAGTGGCCGCTACCTTCAACAATGTCTATGTGGAAACCGGGCTTTACTGGGCCGATCTTTATGAAAAAGCCCTTGCCGACCCCAATATCGGCCCCCGAAAACTCATATGGGGAACCGACTGGGGGGCTTCAATCGTGGTATACAGCCGACCGGGACACCGCCCTTCCAGCTATGCGGACCAGATCAAACTGTGGGGACTTCCCAAACACCAGCCTGATATCTATGGATGGAGCCTGCGGCAGGTGGACAAGATGGCCGACAACATGGACTTGAGCCAGGACGATCTCAATTTAATCTTAGGAGGAAACGCTGCAAGGCTCTTCGGCATCGAACTCCCACACACCAGATTGTTCAGGGAGTGAATTTGATCCATGACGGAATCCATCATGAAAAAAATTGTGGCCATCGGTACGCTGGATACCAGGGGTGAAGAAATCCGCCACCTCGCGGATCGAATTGAGGACAACGGTTTCGAACCCCTGGTCATGGATGTGGGTGTACTGGGAGCGGTTCCCTTTGAACCGTTTATCACCCGGGATTCGGTGGCCCGGGCCGCGGGGACTTCCATCCAAGAGATCATCGCGCTTCGCCACGAGGGAAAAGCCATGTCCGCCATGGCCGCCGGGTGTGGCAAAATTTTGGCGGATCTTCACGAACAGGGCCAGGTTCAAGGGGTCATTGCCGCGGGTGGATCCATGAGCACCTCTCTGGCCCTGGAGGCTATGAAGGTCCTTCCCATGGGTCTCCCCAAACTGATCCTTTCCACCATCGCCTTTTCACCCCTCATTAACCCCGAATCGGTCTGCGCCGACCTGGCCATGATGCTGTGGCCGGGAGGGCTTTACGGTCTCAATACAATCAGCCGAAGGGTTCTGGATTCCGCGGCCGGCGCCATCTCGGGCTCTGCTAAAGCCTATATACGACAAGTGAAAACCACCCGGAAAGTAGTGGGCATCACTTCTCTCGGGACCAGTCAACTGAAATATGTGGAGATTCTCAAACCGGCCCTTGAAAAAAAGGGTTACGAGGTGGCCGTGTTTCATACGACGGGCATGGGAGGGAAGGCCTTTGAAGAAGCCGTTTCAGCCGGGCTGGTGGATGTGGCCCTGGACCTTTCCCTGGTGGAATTGGTGGACTATATAAACGGCGGTGCCACCACGTCCGGAAAGTACAGGCTCAAGGCGGCGGCGGAAAAGGGAATTCCGCAGATCGTGGGCGCCGGCGCCATCGGTCATTTTTTCTGGTTTTCGGGCAGACCTCTGCCTCCGGAGTTTAAAAACAGAAAACACCACCGGCACAACCAGCTTCTCACCATCGTGGTTTCAGATCGAGAGGATAAAGCGAAGGTGGGGAAACTGGTGGCCGAAAGGCTGAACCTCGCCAAAGGCCCCACCACATTGGTGGTACCCATGACCGGGTGGATCGAGGGAGACCGCCATCCCAAGAGCCCCTTTCACGACCCCAAGGGAGGTACGGCCTTTCTGGAGGCCCTGAAAACCCATCTCAACCCTGGAATCAGGGTCATTCCCCTGGATGGCCATGTCAATGACTCCATATTCTGCGATACGGTCCTCCAACTGTTTGATGAAATGACGGCCGAGAGGACACTGAGCTGAACCACCGGAATTACTGGACCAAACTGGTCTGAATGGTTATACTTGGTTCATTAATTTTTCAAAATTGGGGAGATCTAGAATTGAAAATTGGACCGGACTGTGTTCCCTGCATACTCAAGATGTGTTTGGGCTTTATTCGTAAATCAGGACTAGGTGATTCCGACGTAAACACTTTGTTCAACGATGTTCTTCAAATCCCCACGCTAAACGGAAAAAACTGGGATGTTACCAGCGCCACCGTTGTGGAACAAGTCATGAGGAAAATCTATGAGGTGCTGGGGAACAATGACCCTCTTAAAAAGCAAAAAGCGAAATTAAACCGGTATCTCATGGACCGCTATGAAATCTTTGAAGGAATGGTGCGGGACGCGAAAGACCCCCTTGAGGCCGCCGTCAAACTGGCCATCCTGGGAAACGCCATTGACATCATGATTTCCCTTGATTTTAAGAGGCTTGTAACAATCGTTAAAGAAAAGATGGAACAGCCCCTTCCCAAAAAAAGTTTTGAAGCATTCAAGGCGCAGATCGGAAAGACACGCCGCCTGGTCTATTTCGGGGATAATGCGGGGGAAATTGTACTGGACAAATTGCTGATCTCGACCCTGAAAAAATTGCATAACCTTGAAATTGTATTTGTGGTGCGGAGCCTGCCCACCCTTAATGATGTGACCCTTCAAGAAGCCCGGGAGGTAAAGATGGACGAAATTGTCCCGGTGCTACCCAACGGCATTGACGGCCCGTTTCCGGGGACCCAGGTGTCCCGATGTTCCCCGGAAGTTCAAGCGCTTTACACACAGGCGGACCTGATCATTTCAAAAGGGGGCGGCAATTTTGACAGCATTGAGGAAGATAAGGATGTCTTTGGAAAGAACATTAGTTTCCTCTTTCTTTCCAAATGCTATCTCTATGTGAAGCTCCTGAATACGCCGCTGGAAGGATCCATCCTGGCGAATTACTACGATTCCAATTGGTGTTAGCCGAACGGTAATGAATGCAGGATTGAATCAAGGCTTCAGTAGATACTTTGAAACGTTTGCTCAACCTTTTTGTTTGACGGAGATTCAGCTGATGGTTATCAGGCAAACTTTAGATAAGGGATTAAACTAGCGCTTCTGTATCTTTTAACGTTGATGCAAGGCGCCATTCTCTCTTTGCAAGAGCTTCCCAGAACTCACTGTCGCCCGCTTTCCAGGCAGGGCCAAACTTAGCATCATAGATGGGCTCAAAGGACTCAAGCCAGGTGGACCAGGAGTTTTCCCCTTTTTCTTTGGCCGAAAAAACATAACCCATAAAATCCGTGATGTTGACCAAATTCTCTTTGGGCACAAAAAAAGCCGCGCCTTTCTTATAGGACCTGATGGTATTTTCAGGACTAAATGCATGCGCTGTCAGTATGATTGCCTGGATTTTCCTTTCGTTGGCTATTTTCAACAGTTCGTAACCATCCACGCCCATGACATCCAAAATAGCCAGATCATAGTCCCGGGTTTCCAGAAGCTCTTTGGCATGTTGAAACGTTGTGGCTCTTGTGACATTGCACGTGGGCAGTAATTCTAAGAGGGTGTCCAGGACATCCGCCTCGTCGTCTACAATGAGAATCCGTTTCCCATTTAAAATACTAGTGTCTTTCATTATTGTTCCTCAGTGTTGCTCAGGCCCGTGTTCAGTTGATCCAAAAACACAAGTCTTACAAGGAGTTTCTCCATTGTTGGCTGGCTTCTGGTGGGGTGAAGGCGGAAAAGAAGCACAGATGGTCTAATTTATGAAGAAGTTTCCGTGCTGATCGAAGCCCCACGGGCACTACTTATATTCCAGGGTCCATCCCAATGTCTAGACAAAAAATTGACAAAGTTAAGATATTTGGATGGGAGGAGTCCCAACCCTCTGACGACTGAATAACCAGCTATTCAATTATGCGATCCCCTTAATAATGTCCCCCACGCCATCAATAACATAGGTTGGTCGGTAGGCGTATTTCACAAGATCCTCTTTTGAAGTCACGCCGCTCAAAACCAGGACCGTATCCATTTCCGCGTTAATTCCGGCGATGATATCCGTTTCCATCTGGTCTCCAATGAAGACGGTCTCCTCCCGCCCGCAGCTCAAACACCTGAGCGCATGGCGAATCATGAGCGGATTGGGCTTCCCCATGAAGTAGGCTTTTCTGCCGGTGGCGTATTCGATGGGCGCAATGGTTGATCCACACCCCGGTATGGGGCCCGAATCCGTGGGGCACAAAAGATCCGGATTGGTGCCCACCAGTTTGGCGCCATTCAACACCAGCCTGATGGCCTGTTGAATTTTTTCAAAGGAATAGGAGCGGGTTTCGCCTACCACCACGTAATCGGGCTCCACATCGTCAAAGTGATAACCCGCCTCATAAAGGGCATTGGTCAACCCCGCATCACCGATGACATAGGCGGTACCGCCAGGTTTTTGTGTGGCGAGGAACCGGGCTGTTGCCAGTGCCGTGGTGTAGAAGAACACGGAATCAACGGTGATCCCCAGACGCTGGACCTTTTGCTGTAATTCATGGCGCGACTTCTGGCTGTTGTTGGTCAAAAAAAGGAATTCCTTGTTTTCAGACATCAGCCATTCCACGAACTCGCCCGCTCCCGGAAGAAGTTCGTTTCCGTGATAGATGACCCCGTCCATATCACAGATAAATCCTTTCTTGCTCTGTAACGTCTCCATTATTTCTCTCCTTCGGGTACAATGTCATTTTCAATAATTTTCTTCGCGGTTTCATACTGTGACTCACTCACGGTGAGGGAACCGTCTTCTCTGGTGAAAGGTGGATCGTCAATGGTGTAAATCCGTTCGGGAAGCGTTGCCTGGCTCGCAATTCTTTCCGGCACATCCGGCACAACATCGATGGCTTTTTTCACCTCATCGGGAAATTTTCCCGGATCAGCGGTTTCGTAAATCACCGCCAGGCGCTCGTGACTACCCCCAAGGAACGTGTCCAGCGCCCGCCACCCGACGGCGCCGTGGGGTTCCATCATGATACCGTACTGTTCGTAAACTTCTTGAATGGCGGTGTAATGATCCGGATTGGATACACTGATGGACCAGAAATCCCTACGCATGGACTTAAGATCCGGTGGTGCATCCATGACCCCTTCCTGGATCACCTTTCCCGTTTCGTCCCGTTCATCGTAAACATGACCACCATAGAGGTCGATAAGCCGTGCGAAATTACTGGGATTAGATACAATCATGGCCGAAGATGGGGATCTGCGTGAAGGCTTTACCCTGTAGACATCCGTGTTAAGAAATTGCGGGAATTCATCATTTTCGTTAACACCGCATACGATCCGTTCAATGGGAAGACCCATTTCCCGGGCTACCACCGTTCCCATCATATCACCAAAATTACCGGAAGGAATGCCTGCAATCATGGGTTCGTCATATTCCGCCACCCGGGAGTAGGCAAAAAATGGGTAAACCGCCTGTGGCAGGAGCCGACCCACGCTGATGCTGTTGGCGGAGGTAAAGCGATCCGCATCATCAAAGAGATCTTTCGCAAACCGTTTGTCACCCAGCAGTCGTTTGGCCAGAGCCTGGCACACATCAAAATCTCCGTTCACCTCAAAGGCATAGACATTTCCTCCAAGGGTGGTCATTTGCCGCCGCTGACGTTCGGTAATGGACCCTTTGGGGAAAAACACGATATTTTCCACACTGTCCAGGCCGTGAAGCGCATCGGCCACGGCGCCCCCCGTATCCCCGCTGGTGGCGACTGCAACGATACGTTTCTTGCCCGATTTCTTCAGAAAGTAATTGAGCATTCGCCCAAAAAACCGGGCCGCGTAATCCTTGAAAGAATAGGTGGGTCCCCGTGTAAGCCACATGATATGGGTTCGACCGGTCAAGTGTTGCACGGTGGTGGGAATAGCGCTGTCATCATAGGCATCATCAAGCATGGCCCGCAAATCTGCCTCCCCCACCTCGGCCCCCAGAAACGGGTTCAGGACCTCAAAGGCAATTCGCGCATAAGGCATGCCATTCATGGCTTTCAGAATTTCCGGGGGCAATCTGGGAATGTCGCTTCTGGAAATCATATAAAGGCCGTAGTTGGAGGCCAAGCCGTTCATGAGGGCCGTTTCGAAATTCACACGCTCTTTTTTGTTGTTGGTGCTGTGGTAAAATTTAGTTTTCAAAATTGTAACCTTTCCTGGTTGTTTGTTTTCAGTTTTCGGTTGACGGTTTTAGGGAACTTCCAAAAAATAATCTACGCATCCTGTTTGCCCTTTTGACCGTCTTCTACGTTGTGATAACAGGCACATAGCCCACTATGCACCTGTCATCACGCCTTGAAGACGAACATAAGTTCTGCACGATATGCGTATATTATTTTCTTCCAGTTCCCTTACTGTGCCAGATATCCACCATCCACTGTTAGAATTGCCCCTGTTGTGTAACTTGAAGCATCAGAAGACAGGAATATTACGGCGCCGATAAGTTCCGATACCTTGCCGAATCTTCTCATGGGGACTTGTTTGACTATCTTGCGATAGACCTCCTCCGAACTTCTCAATCCGCTGGTCAAATCAGTTTCCAGGTAATAAGGGGCGATTGCATTGACGCGGATGTGATGTTTCGCCCATTCCAGGGCGAGGCTTTTTGTCAGAAGAATAACGCCGGCTTTTGAAGCGCAATAGGCCGGTGCGCGCGGAACCCCGGTGACACCGGCCGTGGATGCAATATTCACGATGTTCCCGCCGCCGTTTTTTATCATCAATTTGCCGATGTGCTTACTGCAGAGAAAGGTTCCCTTTAGATTTACGCTCATGACATGGTCCCATTCCTCAAGCGGGAGCTCTTCAGTGGGGGTATAGCTTAGCTGAGAAATGCCGGCATTATTGACCAATATGTCCACCTTGCCGTATTCCAGAGCGGCTATGTCGGCAATTCTTTTTATCTGTGCCTCATCAGATACATCGGTTTGAACCGCAATGCAACGAACGCCTTTATCCTCAACCTCCTTTTTTGTTTCCCCGGGTTGGACAATGTCGGCCAGAACCAGGGAAACACCACATTCGGCAAGCCCGATGGCGATCTCTTTCCCAAGACCCCGGGCTGAACCCGTAATAAGGGCTGTTTTCCCAGTAAGATGGAATAATTCTTTTGCAGCCACCATGTATCTCCAATTTCTTATTGGGAAGCGTATCTATGCCTTTCGAATCATGCACTGGAGCGATTTCAGGTCCGGATACCCCATAGGATGGGTTCCCTTTTGTAAGCATTTATCAGAATGTCAAGGTTTCCCGCTAAATCCGCACTTTCGCATGAGCCGCTGGAAACTGCTTCGATGCATGTCGACATCCCGGGCGCATTGAGAAATATTCCAACTGTTTCTTTCCAGCAGTGCTTTCACATAAGTTTTCTCAAATCGATCAATGGTATCTTTCTTGGCTTTTCTGAAGTCAGGCAGCGGCATGGAACCGTACTCGGCCAGCTCTGGCACATCCAAATCTCTGTTCCGGGACGTCCCACAAATTTCAGAGGGCAACTCGTTGACAGTGATCACATTCCCTTTGGCGGTAATGGCCATGTTTTCCATCACATTCTTCAACTCCCGGATATTGCCGGGCCAGTCATGGTCAAGCATCAAACTCAACACCTCATTGGACACCTCCCGGATATTTCTGCCGATCTTCTTGTTCAAGATTTCAACAAAATATTGAATCAAAGGGAATATGTCTTCCTTTCGTTCTCGAAGTGAAGATAGGTATACCGGAACCACATTGAGCCGATAGTAAAGGTCTTCTCTGAACTTTTCCTCCGCCACCAGACGCTTGAGATCCCGGTTGGTGGCGGCAACAATACGCACATCGGTTTTAAGATATTTCTCTCCGCCCACGCGCCGAAAGGTCCGGGTCTCGAGAACCCTCAGGATCTTGGATTGAAGAATCAGGGGCATCTCCCCCATTTCATCCAGAAAAACCGTGCCCTCGTCCGCAACCTCGAACAGCCCTTTTTTGAGACCGACCGCCCCGGTAAAGGCCCCCCTTTCATGCCCGAACAGCTCGCTTTCCAGCAGGTTTTCGGGCAGTGACGTACAGTCAATGGTCACAAAGGGTTTTTTTTCACGGTCGCTTTTTTTATGGATGCGCGAGGCGATCAATTCCTTTCCGGTCCCGGTTTCCCCGTAAATGATCACCGTAGCGGGTGTTGCCGCAATCTCGTCCACGAACTCAAGAAGTTCCAACATCCTTCTACTTCGGGTGATCAGCTCACCTTGTTGAGATCTGTCCACCTGCCCTTCAAGGAGTGCAATGTGATCCTTGAGTCCCACAATCCTGGACGCCTTGTTGATCACCAGCTCAACATCTTCCACATCAAAGGGTTTGGTGAGGTAATCATAGGCACCCAGCCTCATGGCGTTCACGGCGCTGTTAATGTCCCCATAAGCGGTGATAATGATGATAATGGATTCCACATCAATTTTTTTCAGCTCTTCCAGTACCTCGAGGCCGTGGATATCCGGAAGATTCAGGTCCAACAGAACCACATCCATGTGTTTCTGCATCAGGAGATTGATGCCTTCCTTGCCGAATTGGGCCGTATGCACATCAAATCCGTCACGGGAGAGGGACTGCCCCAGGTATTTTCGAATGTTCTCTTCGTCGTCTATGATTAAAACACTTCTAGGGGTATTCATGACTCTACTCTCGGCTATCCGCGATGGGCAGATAGATGCTCACCGTTGTTCCCAGGCCTTTTTCGCCCGTCAATTCCATTCGCCCGCCATGCTTATCAATATGCTTGCGGCAGATGGAAAGCCCCATCCCCGTTCCCTCTCCACGGGTGGTGTAAAAAGGCTTGAACGCCTGTGTCCGAACGGATTTTTCCATGCCTTTGCCCGTATCCGTTACGGAAATCAGCAACTCTTCAAGCATCTCTTCTTCTGGACCGGGGGGAAAGACCTTTGTGGAAATATTAATTTCGCCTTTCCGGGAGATGGCTTGAATGGCATTGAGCAAAACATTTAGAAAGACTTCATATAATCTGTCCCGATCAATAAAAATAGGGCGGTTTTCCCTGGAAAATGCCTTTTCGACCGAAACCTGTTTCAGCTCCATTTGCCCGGACAGGTGAAATAAAGCATCTTCAAAAATATCATCTATAATGTGGGACATGGACTTTTTCAACAGGGTTTGACTCCTTTTTTCGTCCAAAAACCCACGAACCGTATTTTGAATCCGGTTCAAATCCGTTATGACACTGTCAAGCACCTGGATGTTCTCAGGTTTTTTCAACGCGTCATATAGGGTTTTCAATCCCAGCTTGATACCGGTGAGGGGGTTGTTGATTTCATGGGCCAGGGTGTAGGCCATGTCTGCCACGGAAGAAAGCTTTGCGGCCTTGAGCATTTCCTTTTCCAGCTCCTTTCGAAGGGTCAGGTCGTGGATGAGGCTCATGACATGGGTAATTTCTTGTTCGGAATTGAAAACCGGAATGGAGATGGCCAGCAAATAGCGGAGTTTTCCAGTGGGAGAATAATAGGCAAAATCGTGATATGGGCTTTTTTTGCCGGACTTCAAGGTTGTTCTCAGGCGGGCAACAATGGACTTCTTATGGTCTGCATCAAAATCCGGCAAAAACTCCATGGGCGATTTTCCAAGGGCATCCGCTTTCTTAATGCCAAAAATCGTCTCAAACACATCATTTACAAAAATCACTTTCAACTGCCGGTTGTGTAAGATCAAAGCAGAATTGATACTCTGAACCACGCTGTAAAACACCTGATCATCCAGCACCGTTAAATCTTCCACCATCAATCCTCAACCTGAAATTTCGGCCTTCTTCATTTTAACCTTACCCTCGGAACATGCAGAAGCAGGTACATCTATTGGATTAAAAGATTTCAAATATCGCCGGGTCAAGTCCTGATAAATGGAAAGTCCGTATTTAATTTGTTTCAATTGGGATTGGCTCATTTCTTTCACCACCCGTGCGGGAGATCCCAAAACCACGCTGTGGGATGGAATTTCCGCTTTAAAAGGCACGAAACTCCCGGCGCCCACCATGCACTCCGGGTTGATTTTGACGCCGTCCGCTACAATGGCACCCATCCCGATCAGCACGTACGAATCGATCTCACACCCGTGCAGGATAGCGCCATGGCCGACATGTACATTTGGGTGAAGAATAACGGCGGTATCGGGGAATGTATGGAGCACGCAGTTTTCCTGAACATTGGATCCTTTTCCGATTCTGATGGACCCAATATCACCCCGCAGAACAGCCCCAGCGCCCACATAGCAACCGGCATCGATGTACACATCCCCGATCAATACGGCATCAGGATGCACAAAGGCCTTGGGATTGACAACGGGGCTTTTGTTTTCAAACTCATAATGAGGCATGCGATTCACCGTTAATCCTTATTTTTTGCGGTTACGGCACCCGCAATATATGCACACTCTTATCATGGTCACTATTACCTTTCAAGCACTTCCATAAGACCCTGATGACCTCCCCCACATCCTCAAAAAATGTCTGATTTTTCATTTCTCTCTCCACGACACATATCCGAACCGCCAAGATGCTGATTCGGGTCATGCGCTTTTCCCCCAATAACTTAAGGGACTCGATTTAAGGGTATTCGATTTTTCTATCCCCTCAAGAATGTCCCCACGCCTTTATAATCTCTTGAATTTCTGCCTTCCGCTCAGGCATCAGGTTTCCTTCATTATCCCAACCCTTGACCTGGTAATAATGATCGAGAAGATCTTCAAACCGTTCGCGATCGATCTTATGGCCTTTGGTATGGCCCGAAGGCATGGGGTCATCAAAATAGCGACCCGGCAGGGTGTCGTCCATCCTGCTCAACCCTTCACGCTGATTTATCATGCGCTCCAGGTCGATAACCCTTCGGCCGATCTCACGCATTTGGTCAGGGTTCAGCTCCAACCCGACGGCCAGCTTCATCATTTCGGAGAAGTGCTTGAAACCGAGAAGCTTGGGGCTGTTCCAACCATGGCATACAAACCGGCAGATGCCCAGGCAATCACAAACCGCATAAACAGTCTCGCTGAATTCAACCACCTTTTCCTTAGTTTCGTAAGCAGTCGGATCTCCCTCGATAGAAACACCATACACCTTTTCACGCAGATCTTCAGAGAGTCGAAGAATATCCAGGGTGGGCCTGTTGCGCAGATGGTCCGCACCCCTGGAGGAAACAGCGACGCCCAGAGCAAAGCTCTTAATGTACCGCGGATCATGCGGATCCGACTGCGGCAGGTTTTTCACGGCCATGAGATAATCGGCGGCCTCCGGTGGGAGCTTCCCAAGTGAAACCGTCTGACTGGAGTCCGCGAGCACGTCGCCGAACCCTCGTCTCCGGGAGATGTCAACCAGAAGCCCGCGCACCCGTTCTATGTCTCCCCATTCAAGGGGACCCTCAGTCAGATCGTCGCCGATAATGCCCCGCTGGTACAGTTCCATGGCCCATGGGATAAGGGTTCCGGCCGATGAGGTGTCGATGCCCAGGTCATTACAAAGGTTGTTGAGTTTGATGATTTCAGCCAGATCCTCGATGCCGCAATTGGCACCAAGGAGTGCAAAACTCACAAAATCCGGTCCTTCACCGCCATACTTGTTCACATGGCGACAATGAACGGTGCATTCGGAACAGGCGGTCATGCCTTCGATATGCTGCTCCAGTTCAGAAGCGTTCAACTTCGGAGACCATTGGTTCAACTGAGAGTTCTGGGTCCGCAGTGCCCCGAGCTTATTTGCGGGTTCGTATAACAGCGCCGTCCCCACTTTTCCGTAGATCTTGATAATTTTAGACGCATGAAGATATTGAGTGAGTTCTTTTCGGAGAGCGGTCAGGGCAGGACGGTCAGCGATTTCCAGGGGCACATCCCCCGCTGCGGTCACCGCCTTCAGGTTCTTGGACCCCATCACCGCACCCATCCCGCAACGGCCGGCCGCATTTTTTTTTGCGTTCATCACGGTGGCAAAGCGAACCAGATTTTCACCTGCCGGCCCGATCACCGCTGACCGGACCTCTTTTCCCAGGTCCTGTTCAATGGCCTTCTGGACGTCTGGGACGTTAAGACCCCAATAGGAACGCGCATCACGGATTTCCACCGAACCGTTGGAAAGGAAGAGATAGACCGGTCCATGGGCTCTGCCCGTGATCACCAGCCGGTCAAAGCCCGATTTTTTCATTGCAGCGGGGAAAAATCCGCCCATGTTGGAATCCCCGAGGATGCCCGATTCCGGGGATTTTGCGGAGATACTCATTCTTCCCGAGTTGGGAACCGGGTACCCGGTCAAAAGCCCGGTCCCGAAGATCAGGACATTTTCAGGCCCCAGGGGGTCGGCGCCCTCCGGCAGCATTCTGTACAGGTAGGCCATGTTGGCGCCACGGCCACCAAGCAAGTCACGGACAAGCTTTTTGGGAGTATTTACAACTTTGACCGTACTCGCGGATAGATCGATGAAAGCCGTTTTGCCGACGATTGTTTCCATAACAAATTTCGGTCCTGTTTTAACCTCCCGACAGGATCATGTGAAAATCAACATGGTCGCCGCCATGGAGTCTGAATGTATTTGCTTTTGCTGGGGGCACGACTTCCCCGTTGACCATGACCAACAGCGCCCCCTCGGAATCGGCCAACTTAACGCCCAGTCGACCCGCCAATTCTCCAAGGAAAACCGTAGTATCCGAGGCACAACCGGGGAATTCAACTTCGGTGTCCCTGGCGCCGACATCACAGCACATGGGCTCCCCAAGCGTCACTTTTATTAACATAGGCTCCATGGCTGAATGACAAAACCGTCATCGCAAAAATGCCGCCGCTGAATATAAGCGCCAGCATAATCCATACCTCAGGTTTTCATGTTTTGCGGGTGCGGCCAAAGCCATACCCGCAGATCATGACTTTATTTCCTTTCAAGCACTTCCACCACCCCCACATCCCCGTTGATGCGGACGATATCGCCATCATTGATGGAATTGGTGGCATTCCACGTACCCACCACCGCCGGAATATTGTATTCCCGGGCCGCAATGGCCGCATGGGTAAGCATCCCGCCTGTATCGGTCACCACACCACCGATTTTCACGAACAGTGGTGTCCAGGCGGTTCCCGTGTAGGGGCAAACCAGAATTTCGCCGGACTTGACCTTCTGGAAATCCTGATAATCCATGACCACCCGGGCCGGCCCTTCCACCATGCCGGGCGCCCCCGGAAATCCTTCAAGCCGCTCTTCCACTTCTTTTTCGCCCTTGGGATGCAGGATGTCGTCAATGATGCCGAACACCTTGATCCCGATGGGATCGGTCATTTTTTCCGGGATATTGCCGAAGGTAAGCGGCGCATCGGAATCCGCTTCGGCCATTTTGCAGTCAACCTTTCGCTCTTTCACCAGATTGGGAACCATGGCCCCGTAATGATATTTGGCAATTTTTTCGTTGAGGGCCAGGGCTTCCATAATTTCAACCAGTTCATGAAAATTGAGAAAATTCACGTCTTCAATGCTTTCCAAAAGCCTTCTCTTGTAAAGTCGTTTGCCGCAGGCAATCACCGCGTTTCTCATGGCCGCCGTAGACCCCTGGTCAATGTAAAACCCATGGTCTTCCTGAAAAGCGTAAACCCCCTGGGCGGCTTTGAGCAGATGCCGGAATTTCTCCCTGGCATCCTCATCCGGCAGACTGGCTGCAAATTCTTCTATGGTCTGGTCCCGTTCTTCCCTGATTTTCCTTTTGGATTCGGAAAAACTCCATCCTGAATCAATTCGCTCATAATAGCTCTGGATGGTATCCAATACGGGAACCGGATCTTCAGTCCAGGTGGGCGTGGTAATATCCAGGTGTGCCGCCACAACGCGATTGCCGTAGATGGAAAGAAAATTCTGGAATTTTTCAACCCAGGGCCGTGCTTCGGGTTCGGCCACCAATGTGGCCAGAAGATCCGTCGCCTCCGTATTCAGGATCAATTCTCTAATCCCGCATTCTACCCCGAACTTGGCAAGTCCCCACAATTCTTCATCGGTCTGGGTGGCAATGCTTTCAAAACCTCGAAGCATGATCACGAAGTCTTTTTCTTCAAGATCGTACTTTTTGCAGAAGTCTTCAAAGGTGAAATAAACTGCGTCTGCCGGATACATCAGGGTAAAGTGGATTTCCCAGTTGCGCCGGTTTAACCTTTCGGCCCGTTTCAGGTGTTCACACAGATGAGGCAGAATCAGTTTATCCGTATCCACCCCATTTAAAGTATTCAGGTTTCTAATCACTTCCTGAATCAGTTTCTGATAGTATTCCTTCCAGTTGTCGATACAATATCCCACCAATTCCCCGAACTTGGGTTCCCGTTTGCCGATCTCTTCAGGATCATCAATCAACGCAAATCCGATGTAAACCCTGCCCTTGTATATCTTGACATGGCCGCCCTTGGACGGGGGGAGCTGGGTTTCTTCCGCGGCCACGTGATAACCCCAGGCATGGTGGGACTGGATGGTGGTCATGCCCATGGGCGATATGGCATAGGGCTGGTGCAGATCATCCCTGAACCAAAAGATCGATTTGTCAAAATCCGTTTCCGGCCTCAATGTCCTTAAAGAACTGATGCTTCTGTCTAGCATTTTTAGTGCCTCCCTTGTCTTGATTGAAGGTGAAAAAAATCGCTCCCCTATTGACGGCGAATCGGGAACAGTTCCCATCCCAACTTCTCCTGAAGGGTGCCCACAATTCCTTTTGGAGCAAAAAAGATGACCCCAATGGTAACACCCCCTAAAATGATCAGGTTATAACCTACAAATTCCGAGAGGAATTGCTGTAGAAGAACGAAAATAACGGCCCCGAGAATAGGCCCTTCGATGGTCCCGATGCCCCCGATAATAACAATAAACAGAAGGTTGACGGTCCAGCTGATACCAAAAGCCTCAAACGGCTGGATGAATATGGCGTTGAGATACAACACCCCGGCTGCCAACCCCGTGACAAAGGCGCTCAGGAGGAAACAGATAAATTTACACCGAAAGATATTGACGCCCAGCGTCTCGGATGCCTTGTCGTCGTCCCGAATGGCCATCAAGGCCAGGCCAAGATTTGACCTGAGCAGGAAAAAGACGAGTGCAACGGAGCTTACGCATAGGATTAGCCCTGCATAGTAGACACCGGACATGCTGAGCTTGTAGGCAGGCTGAATAAACATACCCATGCCATATTTCACATACCCCCAGTTGCTGAAACAAATCCCCAGGGCCTCTGCAATAACCCACGTGCCGATGGCAAAATAGACCCCTTTCATGCGGAATACGGACATGGATATGAGCACTGCAAGGATCACGGACATGAATCCTCCCAAGAGAACGCTGAGGTAGATGGGAACCCCAAAGTACACGGAGGATACTGCCAGGGTATATCCACCTAATCCGATAAACATCTGCTGTCCCAGAGAAACCATCCCCGAGTACCCCGCAAGAAGGTTCCACATGGAAGCCAGGGTCACATACAGGCAAACAAGGAGACCCACATTAATCACATACCGCGATGCCCACAGGGGCATGGTCACCAGAAATGCCAGGAGAACAACGATGAGAGTCAGCCGGGTCCGATTGGTCAGCATCAGGATACTACCTCCCACCCAGGAGCCCCTGGGGCCTTACGGTCAGAATAATGAGCAGAATAATGTAGCCGCTCAACAATTGAAAGCCGGGGCCGAGAATCCGTCCACCGAACAATTGAGAAACACCCAGGATGAGACCTCCGACAAAGGTTCCGGGCAGACTCCCCAAGCCCCCGATAATGACCACTCCGAAGGCGATAATCAGGTATTGTGTGCCGGAGTGAGGGTAAAAGGTAAAGGTCATGCCCACGAGCACACCTGAAATGGCGGCCGTAACAGCTGCAATCCCCATAGCATAAGCGTAGACCTTTTTGGGGTTGATCCCCATAAGTTTGGCCGCGGTTTCGTTGTCCGCCGCGGCATTAATGGCCCATCCCATATAAGTCCGCTTCATAAACTGTTGAAGTGCCATTAAAACGAGCGCCCCCACGCCAAAGTTTACCAGGTAAATGAGGGGAATGTTAAACAGGCCGAAAGCGTCCACGCTCTTTATGACCAGGGTCGTTTCCAGGGAACGCGCGTCGGGCGTAAACGTCAGCAAAAGGGTGTTCTGGATGATAATGGAAAGCCCGAAGGAGATCATGAGAAACGGTTCCATTCCCCGCTGCATAACCCGGTTAAAAAGAAAGATTTGAATGAGGTACCCGATGAAGAACATGAGCGGCGCCACAAGAATGAGGGTCACCAGGGGGTGCAGGCCCAGCACCTGAAGAAAGAGAAGACTGAAATAGCTTGACAGGATCATCAGATCGCCGTGGGCCAGGTTCACCTGTCGCATGATGCCAAAGACCATGGAAAGACCAATGCCCACAACGCCGTAAAGCCCCCCCAATAAAATGCCATTGATCAATGGTTCCAGGTATTCAATCATGTTGTTTCACCACAACCTCCCCCGCTTGAAAACCTTTTCTGTACTGACCCTGTTCAAATACCAAAATAGGCCTTTCTTACGGTTTCCTCGGTAAGGTATCTCGGGTTTCCTTTGAGTGTCACTTTCCCTTCCTGAAGAATATAGGCAAAATCGGCAACCTTGAGGCTTCGCTTGACATCCTGTTCCACCAGGACCACTGTCATTCCTTCCCGATTGATTTTCTTGACGGCCTTGTACAGCTCTTTGACCACCAGAGGACTCAACCCCAGAGAGATCTCATCAAAAATGGTGAATCGCGGTCGACTCATGAGGGCCCGACCGATGGCCAGCATCTGCTGCTCCCCCCCGCTCAGATCGGTTCCCTTCTGGGAAATCCTGGCTTTCAGAGATGGAAAAAACTGCAGGATGTTCTTTAGGGTTTCGACACACTCTTTTCGCGCCCTGGGCGTATAAGAACCGATCATCAGGTTTTCTCGAACCGTCAGGCTTGAGAAGATTTTTCGCCCTTCAGGAACGAGAGACAGACCCAGGTCCACGATGAGGTGGGGTGAAAGGCCGTCAATCCTTTTTCCATCAAACAAGATACTCCCCGAACGACTCTCAAGAAGCCCGCATATGGATTTTAAGAGGGTGGATTTTCCGGCGCCGTTGGCGCCAAGTACCGATACAATCCGGCCCCTGTGTACTTCAAGGTTGACCTTGAAGAGGGCCTGAAGCTCGCCATAAAAAGCATCTACCTCTTTTAACTCGAGCACGGGCATGGCTAATCCTCATCCCCCAAATAAATCTTCTGAACATCGGGCGAGCTGAAAGCATCATCCGGACTGCCCATAAAGAGCCTGCGACCGAAATTCATGACCAGCAGCCGATCAGGGCCTTTTGTCATGGCCATGATAATGTGCTCCACCCACAGAACCGTAACCCCTTCCTTACGAACCCCATGAATGATCCTCAGAAAGTCTTCAACCTCCCCCTCGGTGAGGCCACCTGCGACCTCGTCCACCAGTAGAATAACCGGGTTGGTCGCAAGCGCTTTGGCAAGTTCCAGGCGCTTGCGGTCCAAAAGGGGAAGCTTCCCCACCAGGGTTCCGGATTTGACGGACAATTCGGTTTTCTCAAGAATCCCCTCACACCGCTTTTTCGATTCTTTATAGGATTTTCCGGCGCCGTAGATGGATCCCACCAGAAGATTTTCGAGAACGGTCATATTCAGAAAAGGCCTGGGAATCTGATAGGTGCGCGCAATGCCCATGCGGCATTTCTTGTGGGTCCGGGCTAAGGCGACATCCTTCCCATTGAAGATAACTTCCCCGGTGTCAGGTTTGATCTCACCGGAAATAAGATTGAACAGAGTGGTCTTTCCCGCACCATTGGGACCAATGATGCCCAATATCTCACCTTTTTTCACATTAAAGCTGAGATCGTGAACGGCCCTCACCTTTCCGAAGGACTTGCTTAGCTTATTGACCTTCAGTATATCCGGCATCTGCAAATCCTCATGGTTAACGGCGCCATAACTCCTGATGAGTGCTGGTTGACGGGCGAACAAAAGAAAAAAACATTCAACACTCGGGAAATGGGGAATGATTTAGAAAGGCCCTCCCTAAAAACTTCAGGGACGGCCCTTCATACGCCTTACCCGGGAATCGGGAAAATCATTTTGCCGGTAGTCGGGATATTGGGGGACTCTTTGTCATAGGTAATCTGCAGATCCCAGGGCCATTTTTTGCCCTTTATCCACTGCCCCCCCACCACCGGGGTTATGGCATAATTTTGTTTGTTGAATTTAATGGGTCCAACGATGGTGTTCAGATCCGTTTGCGCCAGGGATTCCCGGACTTTCTTTTTGTCCAGTGAACCGGCTCGTTTCAGAGCGTCCGCGGCAATCTCAAAAGCCGCATAGTCGAAACCCAGGGGCTGGGTCCATTCCCTTTTCGTATCTTTGGTCCATTTTTCAGCTAGATCCTTGCAGGACATCCCGTTCAAAGAGGACTTAAATGGGTGCCATGGTGACCACCAGATTTCAGAACTGAGACCGTTTGGAAGGTTGCCGCCAAGGGCATTTACGGCTGCCGGGAAAAGGATCGCCTTTCCGATGGTGGCGATTTTGGGAATAAATCCCTGTTGGTGGCATTGGCGCCAGCAGGTAGCCCAGTCGGGTGGGATGGGTACGCCGGTAAGGATCTCCACCTTTTCCTTTTTCCAGGTGCTGATAAAACTGCTGAAGTCCTGCATGCCGTATGGAAAGCGGCCCACGTCCACCACCTTGTATCCCATGGTCTGGAGTTTTTTGGTGAACTCCTGGGCCCACACCGCCCCGTCAGGATCGTTGGGCCAAAAACCCCCGACCACCTTATTGGTCTTTGAGGCGAATTCATTCCACATGCCGGTAAACGTCGTGATGAGCTGACCCAGGCTCCAGAAATAGTGGAAAGACCATTTGTAGGGTCCGCCGGTCAACCAGGGCTCGATAGGGGCAACCGAAGAAATGGCGGGAACCTCATACCTTTCACACATGGCATCCACCGGGTTCACCGTATCCGGCGTATGCAGCACGATCATAAGGTCCACCTTGTCCTGCAAAATCAATTTAGAGGCCACCTGGGCCGCCTTGGTGGGGTTGCTCTCCGTATCCACCGACTTGATTTTGATGGGAAGTTTTTTACCCAGATCCTTGATGAAGATCCCGCCATCCTTGTTGATTTCCTGCTCCACCAGCTTGTCCGCATATCTCGAGGTCTCACCAAAGGCGGCTATGGGACCTGTCGCCGGTGTGGGATGGCCGATCAGGATGTAATCCCTGGCCGCGTGAGATGTTCTGGGTAAAAGCAAAGGCGCTCCTGCTGCTGCAATGCCCGCAGCGGTCACGGATTTAATAAAATCTCTCCTGGTTAGGCCATTGTGCAAAATCTCTTTTTTCCCCATAGTGTCTCCTCCGATGACGTTGCCGCAGCCTCAATTACTGCGCTGGTTAATTAGGTTTCCAGTGGGAAGGGCTCTCTCTTCAGTTCTCTTATCATCTCCTTTCAAAAAAATATTCCGGGACTATTCCAGGTGAAACAGCCTGACGGCATTGCCGCAAAAAACCTTCTCTTTATCCTCTTTTGAAAATCCCATTTTGTCGATCATGGCCAAATTGTCTTCTACCGTTCCCGAAGCCCTGTGGGGGTAATCCGTGCCAAAGAGCAGACGGTCAATCCCCATATATTCGTGGGCGCATCGGATTGCGGGAACGTGCATGGCCAGGGTATCGATGTACACATGCTCCCGATAAGCCTCGGAAGGGATACGGGCGGCCTCTATTTGAACCACTTTTTTGTAACGCTTAAATGCCGTGTCGATACGGCCCATCATGTAAGGGGCCATGCCCCCCAGATGGGAATGGATCACCTTTAATCCCGGCAGCTTTTCAAAAAAACCCTGGAAGAGCATCAGGGTGAGCACCATGGTCGTGTCCAGGGTGAACCCGAAAAGCTGAAGGGGCAATCCAACCTTTTGCATGGCATCCGTGGTAAGGGGCCTGAAGGAGGGATGAATCTTCACCGGCACACCGAACCCGGCCGCCTTTTCAAAGATGGGATAGAACCGGGGGTCCGTGGCCAGAACGCCATCGATGCTGGAAAACATCTGGAAACCTTTTGCCCCCAACTCCTGGTAAGCCCGGTCCATCTCTTTTAAGGCTTCGTCAATGTCTCCCGGAGGCAACGTTGCCAGAAAGTAAAAGCGCCCCGACCCGTCTTTGCAGATTCCCGCAAAAATGTCGTTGATTTTTCCGGCCCACTCAATGCTTTCCGAAACCGGAAGTTCCGCCACTCCGGGGCAGGTATGGGAGAGGACCTGCACGTCGATACCCGCAGCATCCAGATCCTTCACCCTGGCCTCAATATCAAAGTCGCCGGGCTTGTCCACATGGCTGGTGGCCAGAGCCCCGACCTTGGCCACGCCCGACTGAGGGCCGGTCCACTCGAACTGAGGTTCCTCAGTCCTCTGGGCCAGGTAATCCAGCCACGGCCTCGAATAGAAATGGTTATGGATATCAATCACCTTGATGCCGTCTTTCATATGGATCCCTCCCCGGATAGATTCCTGTTCAGCCTGTTTTGACGCCCCAGGTCTTTACTTGAGCAAATACCTGGCGATTAGAAGCTTCTGAATCTCTTCGGTTCCTTCCTCAAAATGATACGATCTGGCATCCCTGAAATGCCTTTCCATTGGGTAAGCCTTTGTATAACCGATACCCCCATGGATCCTCAAAGCCAACTCCGATACACGGGTGAGGACCTGTTCGGCGAACAGTTTCGCCATGGCCGCCTCTTTCACGATGTCCTGGCCCTGATCAAACTTCCAGGCCGCCTGGTAGGAAAGCGCTCGGGCCGCCGCGATTTCGGTTCCCATCTGGGCGATGTTATTCTGAATAGCCTGGCGTCTACTCAACAGCTTTCCAAAAGTGGTTCGCTTTTTGGCATAATCGATGGCCAGATCCAGCATTTTCTGGGCCAGGCCTATCTCACAGAATGAAATGGATATGCGGCTTAAATGAAGCATGCCGAACGCCACGTCCAGGCCCTTGCCTTTTTCACCCAGAATGTTGGATGCGGGCACCCGACAATCCTTATAGATGACGCTGTGATGTCTGGGGCCCACGCACCCCATCATTTTTTCCATGGGTTTGAGGACCAACCCCTTGCATGGCGCATCCACCAGAAAGGAGGTGATCCCTTCCTCGGTGGCGGCAAAGGCATAGATGAGTTTGGTGTATCCGGGGAAAAGAGTAATGAGCCACTTCTGACCGTTCAGAATATAGTCATCCCCATCCTTTACAGCCTTGGAATTGATGTCTTTTCCGGTGCCTGCTTCCGGTTCGGTGAGACTGTTGGCAGACCAGATTTCGCCTGTGGCCAGTTTGGGGAGATATTTCTGCTTCTGCTCTTCATTGCCGAAATAGAGCAGGGGCCGCCAGAAAAGGCCGTTCATGGTATGGGCGATAAGTCTCACCGTGGCATAAGCCTTGGATAATTCCTCCAGAACCGTAAACCATTCAATGGCATTCCAACCTTCACCGCCGTATTCCTTGGGAATGGTGAGACCGAAAAAACGAAACCTGCCGTTTCGAAGTTCCTCCACAAGTTCGTCCGGAATACGCTCTTCTTCCTCCAGAGGCCCCGACAAGGGATCGAGGACATTTTCCACCCAGTCGCGCGCCTCGGCTTTCAGTTTCAAAATATTTTCGGGTAAGCTGAAATCCATATTCGTCTCCCTATATGTTTTTAACCGATCATGGTCAGGCCGCCGTCAATGCTGAGCACCTGGCCTGTCAAATACCTGGAGTCTTCACCCACAAAGAAAGCCACCACATCCGCCACGTCTTCGGGGGTGCCGAGACGCCGGAGCGGAATGGCCCGGGTGACCGCTTCGGTCACTTTTTTTCCCTTTTCACCGTCATGGAGTTTGTCCCAGAGTTCCGTATGGACCGGCCCGGGGCTGACCGCGTTAACCCGAATGTTATAACGGGCCAACTCCTTGGCAAGGGCCTTTGAACTGGCCATGATGGCGGCTTTGGTCCCGCAGTAGAGGACCTCGCCGGGATTGCCGATCCGTCCCGCATCGGACCCGAGGCTTACGATGTTTCCGCTCTTCTGTTCAATCATGTAAGGGATGCAGGCGTGAGAGGCGTTCAGAAAACTGCGATAATTGACGTCGATGATCTTGTTCCAGATGGACTCATCCGTATTAACAAACACTTTGGAGATGTCGATGCCGGCATTGTTGATCAAAATGTCGATGGAACCGCAGGCATCCTTGACCGCCGCCACACAGGTCTTGACCTTTGCGTAATCCGTGACGTCGCACCCCCACGCCACGGCCTTAACACCCAATTCTCGCGCTTCTCCGGCTGTTTTATCGGCCTGTTCCTGTTGAAGATCCAGGATACCGATGTTGGCGCCGTCCCTTGCCAGTCGCAGGGCAATGGCTTTTCCGATTCCCTGGGCACCGCCTGTTACAATTGCCGTTTTCCCGTCCAGTCCCATAACTTGTACCTCCCGATCACGGATTTTTGAGTTTCCCTTCAATATCTTTTTTGAGTATTTTTTTATCCGCCTTTCCGGCAGCGGTCAGCGGCATCTCCTCAACAACCTCGATCCGGGCCGGATAGAGAACTCTGGATGCCTCCGTTTTCGTCAAATGGGCAACAATTTCTTCTAGGGTAATGGACGTCCCCCGGACCAGTTTAATGTAGGCGCACACAACCTCTCCCAGGTCTGGGTCCGGCATGCCCACAGCCGCCACGTATTCAACTTTTGAATAGGTGGAGATGGCATCCTCTATATCCCGGGCAGCGATGTTTTCGCCGCCTCGAATGATGATATCCTTGATTCTTCCGGTAATGCGAACGCATCCGTTCTCATCGATGGTGGCCAGATCGCCGGTGCGAAAATAGCCGTCCGGGGTAAATTCCTTCTGGTTGGCCTGGGGATTGTTGAAATAACCGGTAAACACCCCCGGCCCTTTTGCAGCCAGCTCCCCTTCAACACCGGACGCCGTCTTGTTCCCATCTACGTCCAACGTCACCATATGGTCATAGGGACAGCAGGGGCGACCGATGGTGCCGAATCGGACTTCCACCGGATCATCCGGTCGGGACTGACTCACAGGCCCTTCCACCATGCCGAATGCGTTGATGTAACGGGCACCGAGTTTTTCTTCCACTTCCCGCACCAATTCCGGCGGGCTGTTAGCGGCCCCCACATAGATTTTTTTGAGAGATGAGAGATCGAAATTTTCGAGATTTTCGTATTTTACAATTCGACTGATGAGCGTGGGAACGAGGCCCGTACAGCTTACTTTTTCATTCTGTACGGATCGGCAAAAATCCTCGGGGTATGTTGAATCCTGCATGATAATTTTTGCACCGTGAAACACCGAGGCGCACACACAGACCAACAAGCCCAGATTATGCCCCACCGTGGCCACCACCAGACAGGTATCCGTGGGGTTAATGTCCCAGGCCAGAGATTTGTATTCTACATTGCAGATATAATCGTTATGGGTCCGGGGCGCCCCTTTGGGCAAGCCGGTGGTACCCCCTGAAGGAAGGATCTGGCAGACATCTCCCGGGTCGGGCCGGGCCTGTTCCAATGTTTGTCGGATCACAGCAGGGTCCGCATGGGGTTTCAACAGATCCTCAAGTTTCAGGTCGTCTGGGGAAACATCTTCACCCACCAGGATGACTTTTTCGAGATTTGAATTTTCACGCCTTACCTGTTCGATGATGGGTAGAAAATCGGTTTTTCTGTATTTTGAGGGGACAATCCAGCCCTTTGGCCGGGTCAGTTGAGACAAGTGGGCAATTTCCCTGGCCGTATGATTGACGGTGAGCAACACCATCACCAGGCCTGCCTTCTGAAGGGCAAAATAGGATATGACAAATTCAGGCCAGTTAGGAAGCTGAAGAAGCACCGTATCGCCACGCTTAAACCCCTCTTGAAGCAGATTGTAGGCCATCCGGTCGACCTGCTCACGGAGCTGAGACCAGGCATAGCGCTTTTCCGGTCCCACCAGGGCTTCCCGCCCGGGATAGAGATCACAGGCCTTATCGAACATATCCCCCAGCGTCAATCCCAGCCACCATCGCCGTTTGGTGTAAATCTCAGCTGCGCGTACATCGTAGGGCGTAAACCCTTCAAAAGCCATTTTTTCATCTCCTTTCTAGGGTTTCGGTGGCGATGTGCTCCCATCTTTTTTCTGCCATTGAAAGCAGGTCACTTCTTCAAAAGCCCCTTCCGCTTCCCGACATTTGTTACAGTAGATACACTTCACAATCTCTTTTTCCCGGCCTTCCCGGCTTTTGTTCGGCCAGTAGGGATCCGCCAGAATGGGTCGGGCAACGGCCACCATATCCGCCTCATTGTTTATGAGAACGCTTTCGGCAACCTCGGCAGTTGGAATGCGGCCGGCGGTTATGACCGGCGTGTTGAATCCGGCGTCGTTAATGGTTTTCTTGATTTCAGAAGCCAGGTAGACATTCACTTTTTCGGGCATCCATTTGGGCGGCATGGAGCGATGACCGCTGTATCCCGTGTACGGATCCAGGGCTTCGCCTTCTACGGGAACCGCATCTTCAAATTTGCCCCCTGCCGAGATGCTGATATAATCGAGGCCCAATTCCGCCAAACGCAAAGCGATGGCTTTTCCCTGGGTCAGGCTGTTTCCGCCCAGAGCAAACTCATCGCCGTTCATGCGAACCCCAAGGGTAAAATCATCCCCCAACGCTTTCCGGGTCGCTTTCACCACTTCTTCCGCCAGCAGCATCCGCTTTTTCAGGGAACCGCCATATTCATCTTTTCTGTGGTTGTATCGGGAAAGCATGTAGGCCATGGTGTAGGCATGGGCATAATGGAGTTCAACGCCGTCAAATCCGGCGGTCCGCGTCCTTTCCGCAGCTCTGGCAAAGAGTTCCGGGATCTCCCGGACCTCTTCAAGGGTCAAATCATTAACGGTCTGGCGGTAACCGCTTCTGGCAATCTTCAGGAAATGTATAATCTGGGGTGCAATCTTGGAATCCGTCTCCCCGTGAAAACGCTCCGTCAACTGCTTCATCCCGGGGATGAACGCGTCCTCGCTCAAACGCAACAACTGGCCGCTTTTCTGCTTTTTAACAGATACCGCTTCCGTCACGACAATGCCGGCGCCCCCCTGCCCATATAGAACATACCGGTCGATGAGCGCATCGGTCACCTCCCCTTCGGTGGTGGCCAGCCGCGTCACAACCGGGGGCATCATGATACGATTGTTGACGGTCAATTTGTTGTTGATGGTAAAGGGTTCAAAGAGCTTCATATGGTCCTCCTTATCAATCCTCCGCGGCATTTTGCGCCAGATAGTCTATGAAATCAGAAACGTCCTGCTGTCGCTCAAAGGCTCTGACGCCCATTCGGCGGGCGATTTTGGGATAGATGTCTATTGAAAGCGCCTTCATATCAATCCCTTCCTCCCTAAGGGCTTTCCGGAAACCTTCCACGGCGGTGGATAACAGATCGCCGTCGGCGTTCAGGGAAAAGAAATGATCCACTTTCTTCCCTTCGCGATCCGATTGTTTGGGGACAACGTCATGGTTTAGAACAAAACCGATCCGCTTCAGATTCAAGGGGGTTCTTCCGATCTCAAGCAGTTCCGGGTAACCATCTTTCTTGCTCAAAGAGAGACGACCAACGTCTTCCGGACGGGTGATGACATAGTATCGGTTAATTTCCGTGCAGCCGGAATCCACGGCCTTGACTTCCTTCCACCCGTCTTCCCACTCCAGAAGAACGAACTTTTTATTTTCGCCGTCCGGGTTGAAATCGAACAGAACGGGCTGTTTTAAAAGTTCACCCTGCACGTTCGCCGTCAGGTCTTCAAATGCCGCTTCCGTTTGCGTGCCGTCATCAAATTGGACAATGATTTTCTTTGCTTTGGGTCTGGGCATGGGACTAATCCTTTTTTTTCAAAATGCGCTTTAGTTCCTCAAAGGAATGGATAACAAGATCCGCCTTGGATTCACCCAGGTCGATGAATCCGGTATATTTGATGGTCTTGAACCCCCGTTCATGGGCCGGATCAATATCCGTTTCGGGCTTGTCTCCCACCATAACCGCCTCATGGGGTTCAATGCCGCGGCCTTTCAGTTCCTGAGCCAGGACATCGTAAAGAGTCCCCTCTTTTTTGGTGTTCCCTTTGTATTTGTCATCCACCGAATTATCGATCAGGTTGATTTTGCCCTGAGGGGTCACCAATTCGGTAAAATATTTCACAAGCCCCCGCCGCTTTAGGAATCTGGACACGATATCGGTTCCAACGGCGCCTAACGTCTTCTTCATCTCGGAGACCACCTGAAGCTCGATCCCCTCTGATTTTAAATACTTGAGGGCATCCTCAAGACCTTCCCCCATATCCAGCAGCTCCTGTTCCTTCTGGCCGAAGAGTTCTATGGCTTCCGGATCGTCATCCAGAACAAAGCTGTATATTTCATCCCGGTGACCCTCCTTAATTCGGCCGTAACTGCCATATTTTTCCTTGAGGATCCGATATTTCCTGATCTTGTCCGGTATCAGCTCGGGTTTACCCAGTTCCCTGTAAAGGTCGCCGTACAACCGGGGATTTCTAAGCCCTCCGGGTTCCATAATGCATTGACCATAATCAAAACCGCACCATTTGACTTCCATGACCATTGTTTTCCTGGCTCCTTAAAAAAAAGATTGACAGGCGATCTGGGCAACATTTCTTTCAAACACCACAGCTGTTCACACCCCGGTGAAACGGGGTGGAACAGCATGGTTTGTGCTATCTTAGTTATCTGCCGCAATTAGCTTTTGACTTTCAGCTAAATGCCAGCAACCAAAACCTGACCGTTATTACGGCATGGGCGGCAGGTGGAACAACTCTTCAAAGTTCTTGCCCAGGATCATGTCGATTTCGTCCTGGTTCAAACCTGCCTGGTCGCCGAGATCCTTGACCGCCTTGATGGCGCCTTCGGGATCGCCCACACGGTGGGCATAGTCCGTACCGATACCCATCTGGCCGGGTCCCACCCACTCGAGACAGCACTTCATGGCAGGCAGGTAGAAAGATGTGGTATCAGGGTATACGCACCTGGCGTAGGTCACATCCGGGGATTCATTCAGTTCAATGCCCCACTCTTTCCCATAACCCTTATAGGAATCCTGAAGACGGCGCACAAAGTAAGGCACCATTCCCCCAAGATGGCCATGCACCAATCTAAGATCCGGGAATTGCTCAAATTTTCCCTGGAAGATGAGGCTCAACACTGCCATGGAGGTATCCATGGTATAGGCCCACAACTGATAAGGGATCTTCACTATGTCCATGACGGGCCCAATCATCGGGTTGGCGGGATGCACCAGGGCGGGAAGCTTGTTATCATTGGCAAGCTTCCAGATGCCGTCAAACTTGGGCAGAAAAACAGGTTCCCCATGGAAGTTGCTGAACATCTGGATGCCCTTGCAGCCCATGTCGATGCAACGCTCCAACTCTTTGCACGCCTCATCCGGGTTCTGGTAGGGGAGCGTAGCCAGAAAATAGAAACGTCCGGGGTATTTTTCTTCGGCGCCCTTCAGAGCATCGTTGCACTTCTTGGCCCAGTGAATACCGTTTTCTTCTTCAAGGGTGTCGGGACCGGGAATGGTCACACTCAATACCTGGGTGTCCAGGCCAGCGGCGTCCAGATCCTTGATCCTGGCTTCCAAGTCATAATGGCCGGCGCGATCGATATGGGCGCAGGCAACGCCGCCGTGATAGCCGCGGTAATGGGTACCGCCGTCATGCTCCATGTAGGGATCCATGGAACTGCCACGACTGCAGAGATAGTCCAGATATTCTTTGGGGTACCAGTGGTTGTGTACATCTACTGTTCTTTGTGCCATTTTTTTCTCCTTTCAATTGAGAAATAAGGGTTTTAAAAGGGTACTCCTAATGAATTAAAAGGGTACTCCTAATTGGATAAACTGTTTCAATTTTAACATGATTACGCTAAAAACAGGTTCAAGTTAATCCCGCAACCGGGATGCCAAACGCCACTCATGCTTATCGAGGGCCTCCCAGAAATCTTTGTGACTCTCCTTCCAGTTGGGGCCGAAACGGCTTTCATAATAATCGCCCATTCGGTCCAGCCAATTGTACCAGTGACTTTCACCCTTTTTTTTGGCTTCCAAAACGTCTACCAATACGGATTCGATTTGGACTATCTTTTCTTTTGGAACAAAAAAGGCGGCGCCTTTTTTATAGGATTTAATGGTATCCTCAATGGTCAGGGCATGGGCCGTCAACATGACCGCCACCAGGTTGTTCTCAGAAGCGATTTCCAGAAGCCCATAACCATTGACACCCATGATATCCAGGATGACCATATCGAAACTACCGGACATCATCCGTTCTTTGGCTTGATCAAAAGAAGAGGCCCGAACCAGTTCGCACATGCTCAGAAGCTCTTCAAGTGTTTCCAGAACATCCAGCTCATCATCGACGATGAGAATCTTTTTTCCTTGCAATGGGTTTTTTTCCGCCACGGCCACCCCCTTTGCTGATGAACCATTTTCCTGATTTCTTGAATTTGAAATGACATTCATCCCTGGGCTTTTAGTGTTCGAATATTTCGACTCTGCAAAATGTAGAGATCGCCCTCCGCATAGGCCCATTCAATGTCCTGAGGGGCTCCACCAAACAGTTCATCAATTTTAAGGCCGATCCTTCCCAACTCCTCAGCCTGACCATCGGAAAGGGTGATCGCATCCATTTTATCGGGGGCCACTGCCATTTCCTTTCGGCCGTAACCTTTTTCCTCGTCAAAGGTTATAATGAGTGTCTTTTTGGAAATCTTCTTGTCTTTTAATTTCAAGGGGGACTTGCTCAGCAGATAAAAATCATTCATGGATTTTCCGGATACCACTGATTCTCCCAGCCCCCAATTGCTCTCGATGACAATCTCATCCCTGTTGCTGCTGATGGGATTGGCCATGAACAGTACGCCGGCGATCTCAGAATGCACCATTTTCTGTACGATGGGCGCAATCAACCCCAGATGATGTTCCACGTTTTTGTTGTGGCGTGTGAGGGTAGCCCGTGTGGTCCACAAGGATGCCCAGCACTTCCGGATATGTTCGATGATCTCTTCTTCCCCTTTGAGGTAGTGATAGGTGTCCATCATACCGGGAAAAGATGAGATGGCGCTGTCTTTAACCGCCACCGAAGAACGAACAGCAACGAAAGGCGGCTCCGGATCTTCAAGAATCTTTACAGCCGCACTAATTTCCTGATGCAGATCAGCCGGTATTTCAACGGCTGAGATCAGCTCCCTGATTTCAGCCGTTTTTTCATCCATACCACCAAAATCCTCATAATTAAAACCCGCGACTATTTCGTCAATTCTGGGTTGAAGACTGCATTCCTTAATGAGATAGGGGAGGGCGTCACTGGTCACGCAAAAACCTGGCGGCACATTGAAGCCAGCGTGAGTGAGTTCGCCCAAGTTGGCGGCTTTTCCTCCCGCTTCCTGGATGTCCTTCTTGCTCATTTCCTCAAATTTCTTTACCAGCTTTGCCATTGCTCCCCCCGGTTTATTACCATGATTAGCAGATCGATTTGTTGAGCCGAGATTGCCATTTTAAGGAGCAAAAGCTGTGCCAAAAAAATATTACCCCCGTATCCTACTGATATTTAACCATAATAATGAAATTTAATCGCAACATATAGATATCATTAGATTTCAGCATAAACATTTTAAATTATTTAATTTTTCAATACAGAAGACTGCATCATAACTGTTGCATGCAACATTTCCATCATGCCGCAAAGAATGCTTGCCTGCTGGCTCTACCCTACCGGCGACAAGGTCAAAGGTTTTGCATATCAGACAATTACAGAAAGGCGTTAGGTTAAGAATACAGACAGGCTGGTGCGGGGGGGATTTATTGGACCAATTTATGTAGTCTTCAGGGGATTTAGCAAAAAAAAAGCCGGTTTAAAAAACCGGCTTCAGTGCTTCCATAATAATCAGCGTTCGATTTCTAGGCCACCTTCTCCAGCTTCACGGCACAAACCTTCGTTGAAGGCGTTTTTGCCACAGGATCCAATTCGCAGCACGTCAGTACATTGGTAGGGGTTTCGGCAAAGTGAAAAGTCATCGACACCGTCCCTGGGGAAAAGCTATCCGAAACCTTCGCCTTTACCTCCACCTCACCTCGCCTGGATACCACCCTCACCATCTGGCCGTCTGATACCCCAAATCTGGAAGCATCCTCCGGGTGAATATTCAAAAGCTCTTCGTTTTTCAAGACATTAAGTCCGTATACTCTACGTGTCATGGTGCTGTGGAAGTGATACAGACTGCGGTCGGTGGTCAGAACCAGAGGGTATTCAGCATCCGGTTCTTCGCCAGGTTTCCGATATGTCAGGGGCCTAAATTTCCCCTTGCCGCTGTCAGTGCCGAATTTTTCGGCATGCAGGAATGCCGTACCCGGATGATCGGTTGTGGGACAGGGCCATTGCAGGCCACCTTTTTCCAGCCGAGCGTAGGAGATGCCTTTGTAGGAGGGCGTAAGTGAAGATATCTCTTCCATGATCTCTTCGGGATCTGAAAAGTCAAAGCCTTTACCATCAAGGCGTTTGGACAATTGGCAGGTTATCCACCAATCGGGTTTTGAATCCCCGACAGGATCTATAACCTTGCGCACCCGCTGAACCCTCCGTTCGGTGTTTGTAAAGGTGCCGTCCTTTTCAGCAAAAGTAACCGCCGGCAATACCACATCTGCCAGTTCTGCGGTTTCTGTCATAAATATGTCCTGCACAACCAAAAAATCAACTTCCTTCATGGATTCTATGGCGTGGTTGGCGTTTGCTTCACTCAGAACCGGGTTTTCACCCACCAGGTAGAGTGCACTGATATTACCCTCATGGCATGCGTCAAATATCTCGGTATGGGTCAACCCCGGTCTGTCACTCAACTCAACCCCCCACGCGGATTCAAATTTTGCCTTGGCCTCGGGGGAAGTTACCGCCTGGTACCCTGGATAAACATTGGGCAGAGAACCCATGTCGCAGGCACCCTGAACATTGTTCTGTCCTCTAAGGGGATTGACGCCCGACGAGGGTTTGCCGATATTCCCCGTGAGCAATGCCAGGTTGCTGGTGGCCAAAACGTTGTCGGTACCATGAACATGTTGGGTGATGCCCATACAGTAGATAATGGAGGCAGGCGTTTGTGTGGCGTAGATCCGGGCGGCTTTGATAATTTTATCCCGTGGCACGCCAGTAGTCCTTTCCACTGTATCTAAATCGAACTCGGCCAAAGACTTCTCGAAAGCGTCGAAATCCTCACAACGACTCTCGATAAAGGACTTGTCATGAAGCTCTTCTTCCAAAATCACACGCATCATTCCCATAAGTAAAGGGATGTCTGTGCCTGGTTTGTGCTGGAGGAAAATATCGGCAAACTGGCATAGTTCAATCTCTTTGGGATTGGCAACAATGAGTTTAGAGCCGTTTCGAACCGCGTCCTTTACCTGGAGTGCGACGATGGGATGGGTAGCAGTGGTATTGGTACCTATGGCCAGAATAGCTGAGGCGCCGCCAAGTTCACTGATTGCGTTTGTCATTGCACCACTGCCCAGGGAGGTGGCCAGACCGGCCACAGTGGGAGCATGTCAGAGACGTGCGCAATGATCAATGTTGTTGGTGCCCATAACAGCCCGTGCAAACTTTTGCAGGACGTAGTTATCCTCGTTTGTGGCCTTGGCCGAAGAAATAGCGGCAAACTTTTCGCCTTTGCTTTTGGAAAAAGTTTCCGCCACCAGGTCTAAGGCCTCATCCCACGCCACCTTGACAAACTCACCGTTTCGCTTAATCAGCGGTGAAGTCAGACGGTCGGAGTGATTTACGAACTTGTAGCCGAAGCGGCCCTTGACACAAAGCCTGCCTTTGTTGGCCTTGCTGCTCACATCTCCTCGGGCACTGACCAGCTGATTGTCGCGAGCACCCAGTATCAGTCCGCATCCACAACCACAGAAAGAACAAATCGTTTTTACCTGGTGGGTCGGTCTCTGGTAGTCTTTTTCGGTTAATGCCCCCACCGGACACCGGACGATGCACTCTCCACATGATTCGCAATTGGATTCTATTCGCAACCTGTCTCCAAAACCGGCGATTTTCGTCTCCAGTCCCCGATAGGCATAATCAATGGCCTGAATGTTTTGAAGCTCGTCACATGTGCGCACACATATGCCGCATAAAACACACCGGTTGGGGTCAAAGTTAAAAAACGGGTTGGAGTCGTCAATGGGCAACTTTTCTCCCCGGGGTTTCAACCGTTGCAGCCGCTCTTTATTTATACCCACATGATCGGCCACACGCTGCAACGCGCACTTGGTGTTCTGGGCGCAAGCAAGACAGTCCGTATCGTGGTCGGCAATTAACAGTTCCAGGGCTATCTGCCTCATTTTATTGATTTCAGGGGTTTCGGTTCGGACTACCATTCCGTCCCGCACCTCGGTTTTGCAAGAAATCACCGTTTTTGTCCATTTGCCGGCGATTTCCACCTGACAGAGCCGGCAGGCGCCCACGGGTTCCAATTCACGATGATGGCACAAATGCGGAATGTAAATTCCCTTTCCGAGCGCCGCCTCCAGTATAGTCATCCCTTTGTCAGCCATTACCGACTGGCTGTTTATTGTGAGTTCTATTTTGTCTCCCACTATTTACCTCCTTCGTTTAAACGTCCCTGGACGCATTCCACTGCGCGAAATTTCTTCGGGCATTTTTCCATACACACACCGCATCGAATACACTTGACTTGGTCAATCATATGCACTTCTTTCTTCTCTCCGGTAATGGCTTCGACCGGACAGTTCTTGGCGCACATTGTGCAGCCCTTGCACTTTTCAGCATCAATACGATATGAGATGAGCGCTTTACATGCCAGGGCAGGGCAGTGTTTCTCGTTGATATGAGCTTCATATTCTTCTCGAAAATATTTAATGGTCGTCAGCACGGGGTTCGCAGCGCTCTGTCCCAAACCGCAAAGCGAACCGGCGTTCACCGCTTCGCCGATCTCCAACAGTAAGTCTATATCTCCGGGGCGGCCTTTTCCTTGGGTAATCTCCTCGAGAAGATTCAGCATCTGCTTTGTGCCGAGTTTGCAGAGAGTACATTGGCCACACGATTCCTTTTGGGTGAAATCCAGAAAATAGCGGGCGATGTCCACCATGCAGGTGCTTTCATCCATCACCACCATGCCGCCGGAACCCATCATTGATCCGGCAGATATCAGTGAATCGTAATCCACCGGTGTATCCAGGAAAGACTCGGGCAGACAGCCTCCCGACGGTCCTCCCGTTTGAACGGCCTTGAATTTTTTGTTTCCGGGAATACCCCCTCCGATATCAAAGATGATTTCCCTCAAAGTGATTCCCATGGGTACTTCAATCAAACCGCAGTTTTCCACCATGCCTGTCAAGGCAAAGACCGCCGTTCCCTTGCTTTTCTCGGTCCCGATGCTCGCAAACCAAGATCCGCCACGGTTGATGAGCTGAGGAACATAAGCGAAAGTCTTGACGTTGTTCAACAAAGTGGGTTTGTCAAAAAGGCCTTCTTCTGTTGTGCGTGGTCTGGGAGCCGCCTTGGGCATTCCCCTTTTACCTTCCATGGACAAAGTCAATGCGGTTGATTCGCCGCAGACAAAGGCACCCGCACCTTGAAAAAGTAAAATTTCAAAACCAAATCCGCTGTCCATGATGTTGTCGCCAAGAAACCCCATATCGGTTGCCTGTTGGATGGCGACCTTAAGACGTTTAACCGCCAGGGGGTATTCGGCTCGCACATAAATATACCCTTTTTGTGCACCAATGGTGTGACCGGCGATAATCATTCCTTCCAGAACGGAATGGGGATCGGCCTCCAACATGGAGCGGTCCATGAACGCGCCGGGATCTCCCTCATCAGCATTGCAGACGATGTATTTTTCCTTCTCTTTTGCTTGCAACCCTGCTTCCCATTTGCGCCCGGCCGGAAAGCCGCCGCCGCCTCTTCCGCGCAAACCGGATGTTTTCAATTCTTCAATAACCTGTTCCGGCGTCATCTCAAAGAGAACCTTTTTCAAAGCCTCATAACCGCCAAGCTCCGTATAGTCCTTGATTTCTTCAGGATTAACGTGTCCACAGTTGCGTAATACCCTCTGCTGCTGCTTTTTGTAAAATTCTATGTCCTGATGACGCTGAACAGGCGCCCCGGTTTTTGGGTCTTTGTAAAAAAGACGCTCCACCGGCTTATTGTTTTGTAAGTGGGATTCAACGATTTCCTTTGAATCCTTAATCTTAACATTGCGGTAAAATGTACCTTCAGGCTCGATAATAACAAGGGGGCCTTGCTGGCAGAATCCATGACACCCGGTAAGCTTGACATCCAGCTTATTATCTAACCCTGCTTCTGCAATGTCGTCTTCAAGGGCCTTTTGAATTTCAGCAGAATTGGAGGATGCACAGCCTGTACCTTGGCATATGAGTATGGTTTGATTCTTTTCGCTCATTTGGTTGCCTCCTCGTTTTTGTTTAGGATCTTGATTGTTTTGGCGGGAGTTAAATGTCCATAAGTTTTTTCGTTAACAACAATCGTAGGCGCCAGGCCGCAACAACCGATGCAGGCCGCTGTTTCTATCGTATATTCAAGATCTTCTGTTGTTTCCCCGGCTTTGATACCCAGCCTTCTCTCAATTTCTTCCGTAATTCTCTGGGCTCCACGAACATGGCAGGCAGTCCCCCTGCAAATCGTAACCCTGTTTTTCCCCATGGGCGTGAACCTGAATTGCTCAAAGAATGTTGCCACGCCATAGATCCGGCTTTTAGGCAAGCCAACAAAATTGGCAACCTCGCCCATCTCCGGTTCCGGAAGGTAACCGAATTCATTTTGAACTTCCTGCAAAATTGGAATCAGTTCAAAGTTTTTGCCATCGTAGCGGGATAAAATGTTTTCTAAACGTTCTTCCATTATGCCTCCTTAATTTACCATCTCTCCTGCTCAAATCAGCAGTCAAGTCAAGTCGTCAGAACCTTGTCCGGTTTCCCGGCATGATTCTAGATCCAATTCATTCTTGTTTGGTATTTTAAAAAAATCTCAAAATCTAATAAATGGGATTTCCTTCCATAAAATATCTAATTAATATCAAATATTTAGTCTGTTTCTCCCGTTCCCGGATGAGCAAGCGCCAATTATCCGAAAATCGTGACCTTCGTACATATATTAAAAGACTTGCTCTAAATCAAGAAAAAACAGATGCCTCTAAAAACCTCATTTGCGTATGGGCGGGACATATAATTATCCAGTTCTTCCATATGGCGCTGTTTCTATTCTTGATTGTTAAAAAGCGTCTGAAAACCGTTCTTGGCAATTTTGTAGATATCATTGATGATAGGGGCATTTTAGATGTTCCCTCTCCAGGTTTTCTGGAAAAATAGCCGCTCAAGAATAGATTTTCCTTGACAAAATCTCCCCATGCAAATAGATATTTTCGATTCAGAGGTTTTTGGCATTGACGCTTTCTAGTGGCTTGTTGTGCTTAAAGCTTATTCAGCCCTCAAAATTATGGACATCAAATTATGACAAAAAAAGCAAAAAAAGGGAAAATAACGATCAACAGGGAAAGATGCAAAGGGTGTCATATCTGCATCGAAACCTGTCCGAACATCATGATCGAAGTGGACGAGACCCCGAACAAGAAGGGATATTCGCCTGCTCGTTACAAGGAAAACGTACCAGAAGGCGAAAAGGGATGTATCGCGTGTAAACAATGCGCCACGGTCTGTCCTGAAGTAGCGATTGAGGTGTATCGTGCCCAGTGAGAAAATGTTAATGAATGGTTCCCACGTCGTTGCGGAAGCGGCCGTCCGAGCCGGCTGCCGCTACTACTTCGGTTACCCCATCACGCCCCAGAACGAGTTGCCCGAGTATCTTTCCGCAAGAATGCTCGAGGTCGGAGGCACTTTTATTCAAGGTGAAAGCGAAGTGGCTTCCATCAATATGGTCCATGGCGCCTCCGTTGCGGGCGGCCGAACCATGACGAGTTCATCTTCGCCCGGCGTTTCTCTGAAACAAGAAAGCATCAGCTATATGGCCGGAATGGAACTTCCCGCAGTGATTATCAATATGATGCGAGGCGGCCCGGGACTGGGCAACATCGCCCCGTCCGCTGCCGACTATTTTCAGGCCACCCGGGGCGGCGGCCATGGCGACTACCGAACCCCGGTTCTGGCGCCGGCAGGATGTCAAGAGTTGGCGGATTTAACATCCGTTGCCTTTGATATCGCGGATAAATACCGGACGCCGGTCATGCTGCTGGGAGATGGTTTGATGGGACAAGTCATGGAACCGGTGGTTTTTCCCGATTTCATCGAACTTGAAGACCTTCCCAAAAAAGACTGGATCCTGGACGGATGCAAAGGCCGGGAACCCCGGGCGCTTTTTTCCATGCTCCTGGGACAGGACGGACAACTTTATAAACACAACCTGCACCTGCAGGAAAAATATGATAAAATCACCGCCAATGAACTGCGATGGGAAACCAAAACCCAGGATGACGACGAAATGATCATCGTGGCCTACGGCACGGCGGCCAGAATTGCTGAAAGCGCCATTGAAGAGTTGAGGGCCGAAGGCCTGAACGTGGGTTTGTTCCGACCCATTACCCTATGGCCTTACCCAACGGCGCCTTTACGGGAATTGGCCTCAAAAGTGTCCAAAGTCGCCGTGTTCGAGCTTTGCATGGGTCAAATGGTGGAAGATGTGGTGCTCTCAGTGGGCGATCGGGCTGAAATTCATTTTTACGGCATGCCCGGCGGCATCATCCCCACCCCGGCGGACGTGGCCGATTTCCTGCGATCCGCTGCCACGGGGAACGGAAAAGTAGGCAGGAGGATAGACGTATGAGTGCGGAAGTAGCATATAAAAAGATTTTTGGCTTTCCGGAATCCCTGAAAGATAACCCGACCCATTACTGTCCCGGCTGCGGGCATTCCATTGCGCACCGCCTGGTGGCGGAATGCCTGGACGAGATGAACCTCCGGGAAGAGACCATCGGGGTTCCGCCTGTGGGTTGCGCGGTTTTAGCCTACAACTATTTTAACTTCGATATGGTGGAAGCCCCCCATGGCCGGGCCCTGGCAGTGGCCACCGGCATAAAACGGGTGCACCCGGACAAGTTCGTGCTGACCTACCAGGGAGATGGAGACCTGGCGGCCATCGGTACCGCGGAGACCATCCATGCGGCCAACAGGGGTGAACGTATCTCAGCAATTTTCATTAACAACGCCATTTACGGCATGACCGGCGGTCAGATGGCGCCCACCACAACGCTGGGGCAGAGCGCCACCACAACACCCGGAGGCAGGGATCAGCGTCGGCACGGCAACCCCATCGACATTTCACAGATGCTGGCCATCAGCAACGGCGTTGTGTATGTGGAGCGATGCTCGCTGACGACGCTCAAACAGATCAGACGCGCCAAGAAAGCCATCAAGAAATCATTTCAGTGTCAGTTGGATGACAAGGGGTTCTCACTGGTTGAACTGCTATCACCATGCCCCACCAACTGGAAAATGTCACCCAAGGCTTCCTGGGAATGGGTCAATGAGGAAATGGTGAAAACCTACCCCTTGGGTGTGATCAAAGATGACAGTGGATACGAGGATAAAAAATGATTACCCGGACGACTTTTGCAGGTTTTGGTGGCCAGGGTGTCTTGCTCATGGGGTATGTTCTCTCCCACGGGGCAATGCATAAAGGTCTCAATATCACCTATTTTCCATCATATGGCGCTGAAATGCGCGGTGGCACCGCCAACTGCTCGGTGACCGTCTCAGACAAAAAAATTGCTTCCCCCGTGGCATCAAACCCGGATGTGCTGGTTGCCATGAACGGCCCTTCCCTGGACAAATTCGAACCCACCATCATCGAGGGCGGGCTTATTTTCCTGAATTCATCCCTGATGCCGGATCCACCCTCCCGCACGGACATCGAATTTCTACAGGTGCCCGTGGTGGAGTTGGCCAAAGAAGTGGGCAATGCCCGCGGAGGGAACATGGTCATGATCGGAACGGTTTGTGCCAAAACAGGTCTTCTCTCCCAGGAAGAGACCATCAAGGGAATGCAGGCGGCCATGAAAGGGAAGGACAAATTTTTCGAAGCCAATCAAAAAGCCATCGAACGCGGATTTGCTTTCGCGAAAGACGGCAGATAAAAAATTCTGATTCTGGCGTTTATACTGCTAAAAGTTCTTTAACTCTTTTTTGAATAAATTTCTCGGTCGTTTTCAATCGGAACGTTGATAGATTGTACGTTGAATGTTTTTCAAATTCGAAATTTATTAGCTTTTGCAATTTTTCCTTCTGGTTCTTTGTGATTATTTCTTTTGAAAAGGTCGAAAAATCCTGTGAAGTCGCCATCAATCTTGTTTTGGCGTAAGCATCAACATCCTGCATATCATCGTCCATGGCGTAGTTGAAAAGAGATAAACCGTGATCAAATACAGGCGCCGTATCTATTATGGTGTTTGTGTTGGTTTCCACAATAAGTCCAAAGTTCCCGAAATGCCTGTCTTCATTACAGATAACTGCATCAAAAATCAGCATGTCCACCAGTGAATTATAATGCATAACACCCAGTGCCTTGTAATGACTGATAACGGCACCCCATCCCCCCTCAGTCACAATCCTACCGGTTGGAATATAGGATAGTTCTTTACGTGTAAACAATTCACACGTAGAGAAAAGTTGGCCCTTCCACTTCTTTAAATTGTATTTAACGGCATTCAATCCCATTGCCTCAGCAATTTGAAATGCATAAAACTCAGAATACGGCTCATTGCCTGTATTGGCAGCACCGGTAGAACCAGCTTTATAAAGGATTATCTTGCCGTTTATTCGGCGCCAGCATTTGGCAAGCATACCACCTGTTGTCAGTTCCGGCGTAGAAACAAACCCACTTCGTTGCGTATCGCCATAACCTGTGTAGGCAATTAAGGATAAGATACGGTTGAATCGATTGTCATACAAATTGTATTTGTCAAAAGATCCGTTAAATGCATCATCCACGATCCAGTAGCAATCATTCAATGATAAGCCTTTACAAATATCAATAATGCCTTTGGTGTCATTAACATTAAGTCCAAGTTTTGCGAGAAAACTTTGAACAAAAGCTCTATTCTTGGGTATAATCCGTTTTTTGAGCCATTTCAGAAGCCCGTTATTGGTAAGTTCCAGGTCTATGGGAAGAAGAAAATTGTATCTATCATGACTCTCAATAATTTCTATGGATAACCCCTCTATAACACTTGAAGTGATATTGAACTTTATGAGCTCGGTATCAAAATGTTTTAATAAATAAGCCAATTTACAATTTCACTTTCTACAAATAAAAGGCTACGGATATCTATCAGTCTGTCAGATTTGGCTGGATGAATCTTTTAGCCTTTCAGCGATCCAGATTTTTATTATAGACTGTCGAGGGACACCCAGTCTTTTAGCTTCTTTATCCAAGCTATGAATCATCCATACAGGAAAGTCCACATTGACTCTTTTCTGGTCCTGGCCATGTCTCTTGGCTTTTGAAATATCAAGGAATTTGGTAATGTCTTCCCCCGAATCAAACTTTTTATCTAAATCTTTAGCTTTCATAAATTTCAACCTCCTCTTTTCGGGATCGGCGCACAGAAATAATTCTGATATTGTCTTCACGGTAAGTAATGATCGTGGACCAGTACTTTTTAGAAATTTTACCGATCACAAGGAACCTGGATTCATCAATGGTTTTTGCTGGAATTTCAATTCGATCCGGATCATCCCATAAATCTTGTGCTTCGGTAAAATCGATCCCGTGTTTTTTCTTATTCATTTTGTTGTTTCGCCTATCAAATTCAAATTGCATAATGGTATACATTCTATATTATTTTCATACCTAATATCAACCAATATTATATATTATATTGATTCGAACGACAAGCTCACCGGCGCCTCCTCCGGCCCCCACAAGGACCGCAGACTATTATTCGGAGTTATGAATTATCTCCTTTGGTTTTGGGTAATATACGTTTTTCGCTCATCGGTAAATGACCACCAAGGAAGAGGGTCTCCGCCTTCCATAAAATGGATAACCGACATAAATACATCAATGACACAGGGATCATGTCTTTTCCCTGATGTTGTACAAAGCGCCTCATATAGCTCAAATGGTTCTTTTCCAATCAGCTTCCTTGGATGATCAATACCAATCAATTGGAGATCATCCGCCATCGCTTTTCCAATATTAGGAAGCGCATCAAGTCGTGATACTGTTTCTCTGTCTGGGTTCTTCATTTGTTTCTTTTGTTGCGGGGTTCAGCAAGCTCACTTGCGGTGCCAAGTGAAGCGCCTTATTGGATCTGGCTCGGGGTCGCCCACGCAAATTTTAGGTTCGCAGCTTCCTTACTCATACCCAAACTCGTTTCCTTTTCAAATACTTTTTTTATGCCATTCATCGATTCCCCGAAGCCATGCGTTCTGCTTCCGGCATGCGACGGAGCTTAAGCATGCTCCAAACCCCGAAAACCGGCCCGGGTAAAAGGGCTACGAAGGCCCATTCCCAGCCAATGGCATCAACCATTGGCGGTATAATTCGAATTGAGATCATCGTCAGCAGAAATCCGAAGGTGGTTTGAACCGTCAGTGCCGTGCCCACATAGCGAGGGTCGGCGAGTTCGCTGACAGCCGCGCTGAACTGAGCGCTGTCGGAGACCACCGTGAACCCCCACAGGAGGCACAAAACCGTCAGGAGCCCCGGACTGGAAAAGAAGAGACCTACACACAGCGTGCATGCACCCGACATGACCAAGCTGGCCACCGTCACTCTCGACCGGCCGAAACGATCGGCCAGAAAACCGCCCGCCAAACTGCCGAAAGCCCCCACCGCAATCACGGAAAATCCGGCCAAACGTGCTGAAAGGCTACTCCAACCGGCAGCACCATAACTGACAATCAAGAGGATAGGGACCCATGTCCACATGGCGTAAAGCTCCCACATGTGACCCAGATAACCAAAATTGGCAAGCCTCGTGGGCCTGTCGCTCAGCACCTTTCCCGCAAAGCGCCAGTTAAAGGGGGCCACGCCCGACAGAAAAGGGCCGTCACACACCCCGGTTCCCACCATAAGGGCACCCAGAACAGCTAACAAGGAGGTCCCCAGAATCACCATGCGCCAGTGTGGCATACCATCGCCGTTCAAAAGCGGAAACGCATTGATCAGATGCGGAACGGAATTCCCCAGGACAATCCCCCCCACCAACAGGCCGATACCCAGGCCGCGATCTTCCTTGCACCATGTTGCAGCCAGTTTCATGCCGGGTGGATAAGTTCCGGCCAGCCCCATGCCGGTAGCAAAACGTAAAAGGAAGACAAGAAAGGGAGAATAGTCAAAACATGCAATGCCCGCATTGGCGGCCGCACCCCCCAAAGCACAAACTGCAATCAGGCGACTTGAAGCAATACGGTCGGCCAGGTTCAAAAGGGCGATAATAAAAGCACCAAACACAAACCCGATCTGAACACTCATGGTCATCCAGGATTGCTCCGCGCCACTAAGCTGCCATTCTTCCGTCAGTTGGGGCAGAATTGCAGAAGCCGAGAACCAGAGGCCGAAAATCAGGACCTCCGCCATCACCAAGAGGATGAGATTGCGCCATTTCACCGTTATTGGGGGCGTCATTTGATGTAATGATGGCGGCATCTAAATGGGATCAAAACTCAATTTGCGGCTAAACCTACCGTTGACCACTGATTAAAGTTTCCCCCCTGTTCCCTTGTACAGGGTAATGTTGCCCGAAACGGCATATCCGGGAACAATCGAGGGATCCGGGGCGAGGGATCCGGGGTCGGCCACGCCAATTTGTTGATATTCCTGTAATAACATCCGAAAAATGAGTGCTTCAGAGCCCTATATCGCCGTTTTTGACCCCGAAATTATAAAACCGATTGATTGCTTTTTGCCCTTGGGCTTAGGTGCTTCAATTAATTTTCGTATTTCCTGAATAAGTCCAATCAATATCTCATCATGATCACTAACCTTAAGGTTAGCCGGCCAATAAGCGCGCACCCAACCAGCAAAACCAACAGGCCGATGTTCGAGGCAGCTATCGCAGTCTGTGGGCCACGCCGGCCTGTCTCAAGGTGCGGCTCAACATCTCCGCTTGGGTCAAAGGAACGATGCGATGGCGGAGGCGAGAAATGCGTTTCACGGGCTCACCGGGGCTTGGGGCGAATCGCGGCAGGTAGGAAACTACCGTCATTCTTGCCCACTTCCTTGGCCATGAGTTCGTTCAGCAAAGCGTTCATGCGCAGGATGAGATCCTTGTTCTTTTGCGGATCAAGGGCGAGATTGTGCGTCTCGTTCGGGTCGTTCTTCAGGTCAAAAAGCTGAAGGTCGTTGTCGCGCAGAATTTGCTCGAGCGTTACCGGCGTATTGAAGTTGGAAGGCGCGTAATAACGCGCGAACTTGTACTGGCCATCAAAAACAAAACTAAGGAAACCGCGTTTATGGAGTTTGGATTGAAGTTCGGTCACCGGCGGCGTCGGTTTACCCTGGAGTTCTGCCGTCATAGCCGACAAGAGATAACCTGAATCAATGGTCATGGGGCCGACGTAGTTGAACAGGACGCCGGGGCGCACCGCTTGCGGGGATGCGGTCTCAGCTGTTGCCAGGACGCCGGAAAAATCGCGGCCGGGCAAATCCTTCACGGCCTCGCGTCGCTGTGCCTCGGGCACCCCCGCCAGTCCGGGCAGGGTTGGCATCAGGTCCAGGAGGCTCGTGAGAACGGCGGACGATTTGCCACGGGGATAGTTGGGGTGGGCAATGATCAACGGTACATGGGCATTTCCTTCATAAGCGAAGGGGCCCTTGCCCCGGAGGCCACCGTGGTCGCCTGCCATCTCGCCGTGGTCGGCGGTGAAGATCACGACCGTATTCACCCAGAGATCCAGTTGGTCCATGCCATCCCACAGTAGTTGCAGGCTGGCATCCGTGTCACGGATCGCATTCAGGTAGTAGTCATTGAACACCAGCCACATGTCCGTGCGGTTCGCCGGAATGGAGCCGAGGGCCCCAGACCAGCCGAGATGGTATTCCGTCAGCGCCGCGGGCATTCCCGGGGCCGACAGCGATTCTTGCAGCGTCGGCGAAGGAGCGCTGTCCCAGCGCTTGCCATACAGCGAATTTTTCGGAGCGGTAAGCACGCCGTTCACGACGGCCTTTTGCACTTGGGGCGTCCCCGGAACATTGGTGTCCGCATACATGATGTCGTGGGGGTTGACGAAACTCACGACCATGAAGAACGGTTGCCCGGATTTGCGCAGCTCTGGCACATTTTCCCGCAGCCAGCGGACGCTTTCGCTCGCGGTGTAAGCGTCGGTATTATAGCCCTGGTTGGGCAGGCCGGTTTTGTCGCCGTCTGGCTGGTACACATCGAAACCGTAGGGCTGGAGCGCTTTGCTGGTGTTGGCGGACGTCTTGGCATGGAGCAGGTCGAGATCCATCTCCCATTTTCCGTAGAATGCTGTCCGGTAGCCGAGCTTCTTCATCATGGAACCCATGTTGGGTCGGTCTTTTCGCAAGCTCACCGCATAGCCCATCTCTGCCTGGTCGAAGAGCCCGTTGACCTGCGGCGGTGTCCCGCTCCAGAGCGCCGCACGGGAGGGCGTACACATCGCCGAGGCGATATAGTTGTTGCGAAAGCTGATCCCTTGTTGCGCTAAACGATCGAGGGCCGGCGTGTTGTAACCCGCGGCGGCCGGCAAGTCATGACGCATTTGATCGCGCAGTACCAGAATGACGTTCAGGGGGCGGCTCTGTGGCGGAGTCGTCGCCTGGACTTGTGCGTGCGCGATCGCGCCCGTGAGTACAACCGCAGCCGTCAGCAGTGACAAAGCGTAGTGGACAAGGCTGTTTGGTTTCATGTCATTCCTCCTCGGTTGGCAGTTTCGTTTGATCGTGATTGTGGATTTAGGAGATCGGCCAGCTAACCTCGAAAATCACCGGCGGCAAAGAGCAGAGCGAGGAACAAGTGGCGCTTTTTGCCGTCCGAGTGCATTTGCCTTGTTATGCGATTTTTTCTCATCTCGACTTTGTTAAAATTGCCACTTGCTTCTCCATTGCCTCCTTGATCTTTACTTCAGCATGTTGCCTTGCTTGCATGAGTGTTACTACATCGACCCCTTCAGGTAATGGGCTATTTGTATACAATGCTTCAACCAGCAAATTGCTTTGCATTTCAGATTCTTTGACTAATTCTTCCGCTTCGAACAATAGATTTTTATTGACAATAGGCTTAACACGATCATATATTTTCTTTACCTTAGAGTACCTTTCTGTTGCTTGCTCAACAACTTTGCCAAACAACTCTTTATCTTGAACATAATTACCATTTTCATCTAGTGACAAATATGTATAGTCTATATCAGGAAGAGTATTTAACTCTTTTAGGGACTCAAAAATATTCGTGTATCTATATACCTCAAGATCAGAATTTCTTTTTAGCTCTTCAATTTCAACTAACCTTATGTTTGTTTCTCTAGCCCCTAAATAATTGAACACTGATGTTATCAATGCCGCTATAACTGCAGAAGTAAGAACTAATTTGTAGATATCAGAATCAAGAAATTTCATGTGATAAACCTTTTACCCGTAATCTCGCATAACGCGCCACATCACCAGCACACAGCGTTTCTTTGCTGTGTGTCTGATTGAATGTGGTTGTTATGTTAATTATTTACTTGATATTTTTCATTATTGCTGGAGTTTTTATGATTGAGATTCAAGCTTATTATATACCATTGGTCTTGTTGGCAATTTGTGCATCCTATGCTCTTGGTAGAATTCATGAGAGGAATAGTTGAAAAATATTATTGTTTTTTCTTTGCAACGACTAAAGGTGTCACTTTGAGCACTTTTATATTTCCTGGAGGCTTGAAGTATGTTTCCGCCTCTCCTTTTTCAAGATTTCCATCCATTGAAAATGGTATTGGTGAGTTTTGACCACTATCAACAACCTGAAAAGATAGTCTGGTCTTATCAGTGATTTTTTCATTAGGCGAAATCTCTGTAATATCGATCAAAAAAGATTTACTCTGAGAAGGGCCAAGAGTCAAAATGTAGATCCATATGCAGTTTTGACCGCTTGAGTCAAATCCACTGATTTCAAAAAGATCTAAACAAATATAGCGGCCTTCAGATTCAATTGTTTTATTTGGGTCAAAAGTTTGAGGGGTGATCGTAATTCTAGATTGGATTCTTTGTGGGCTTTCCGGAATTATTTTTATCCAAACACCATAGAAATAGGTATCTTTTCCGTTCAAAACAGTAATTTGCGTTTGTACTTTTGATTTTATTTCAGTTGGTTTGCCTAATTTTGGGTATAAGTATAATGCTTCGGGCGAAATGACAATTGGCTCAGTGAATTTGTCAGACACGAAAGGGTAAAGAAAGAATCCAGCGAAGCCAATTACGAGAGCTTCAAAACAACGTACAATCCATTTTTGAATTTTATGAGATTGCATTTTTTGCCCTAAGAAGGGTTGAAATATTAAAACAGTATATTTAAATACATAACAGTGTCAATAGGTGGAAAATTTTCCATCTATTGCCCTTATATGATGGAAAAACTTCCACCTATTTTTATATTATAATATGAAAGACGGAAAATTCCGCAGTTGTTTTTCCACCTATTGGATAATAGTATTGATAGCGTCGAAAATTAAAAAAATATTCCGACCGAATCCCAATTTTCGCCTTATGGATCAGGTGCGACAGGTCTGCGCTATCACCACTATGCCTATCGCACGGAACAAACCTATTCCGATT